>Ga0163144_10004058_pt1 | contig 33193 bp, 27 predicted proteins | sample OliLak19BULKMAT1_FD_123175 | JGI IMG/M metagenome (GOLD analysis project Ga0163144, IMG submission 123175) | Freshwater microbial mat bacterial communities from Lake Vanda, McMurdo Dry Valleys, Antarctica - Oligotrophic Lake LV.19.BULKMAT1 | ecosystem: Environmental > Aquatic > Freshwater >... | reverse complement strand
GCTGCGCCACCAGCCGCGCCACCTGCTGCGCCACCAGCCGCACCACCTGCTGCGCCACCAGCCGCACCGCCCGCTGCGCCACCAGCCAAACCGCCTGCTGCTCCACCACCCGCGCCACCCGCGCCGCCAGCACCACCCGCGCCCCCTTGCTGCATCCCGCCTTGACTGGCGCTAAACATCATGAAGACATCCATAGCCACCTGAAAGGCTTGACCATGAAGAACTTTATACACTTTACGGTTACGGGGAACATCCAACTGAGGCAGAACTTCTTCCACCAGTTCGATATCGCGTTCAGTACCCACAAGCAGAAGACTGTTTGAATCAGGGTCAAATGAAGCAAGCGCTCGCGCATTCACCCCTGGTTTGTTGGCACTAAACACGGTCTGGTTTAACTGCATGGCCATTTGGCCAGCATCTTTATACTTAACAGGAATGGCTTTAAATGTTTTCGAGTTGATCGCACGCTCACCCGCTGCTTCCTGAGACGCCACCATGATGGTTTTGCCTTCTTGGGTGTAGCTCAAGTTGCCTGCTGAGAAGATGTATTCCAAGGCCTTGTTAATGTTGACATCTTTAATATCAACCGTCATCGTTTCATCCACAGAACTATCGACAATAATATTGAATCCGCCCTGTTCAGCCAACAGCTGTAAAATATCAGCCAGTTGTGTATCCCGAAGGTTTAAAGAAACCTTGGCGTTTTCAGGGGCAACATGCACGCCTTTAAACACGCTGATTTGCGAACGGTAGGTTGTTTTGGTAGGCATTTCTTCAATGGGGTAAAGCGCACTCGCTTGAGGAATAAATAGACTCATTAAAGGCGCAAAAGCACCTAAGCAGAGCGTGGCCACCATGAGGTGAGAGAATCCCCAGCGAGAGTGGTGGGTAAACGCACGAGGGTTTGGGGGGGTGTTCATCATCATCATAAGGTCTCTATTCCTATTTTTAAAGTCGCAACATGTGTATAGGGTGGGGTGTTATTCTTTTAATAAATCGTTCACAATTTGATCAATCTGCTGGGCAGAAGGCTGATTTGCAGTAGGGGCTGCGCCTGGGCTTCCAGCAGCTGTAGCAGGGGTTCCGCCAGCATTAGCAGTAGTACCGCCTCGTGCAAACCCGAAGATATCCGCAATTTGAACCGTTCTGCTTTGTCCGTTTGTCTTGAGAACGACCTCCGTTTGCGTGATTTTTGCCACGTTGACGGTGTAACCATTCACGTTGAGGTTTGACCCCTTTTTAGCAAAGGTCGTGGCGTTCCCACCGATGTTTAGAATAGCCATAGGCGTAGATTTATTAAAAGAAATGCCATTCACCGTAATGCTTCCTAATGCAGAAGCAATTATTTCAGCTTTTGTAGGGCCTGCATCGACGGGGCCACCACCAGACATGCTTCCACCGCCCATGCCACCGCCCATACTGCCATCCGCCATCATCGTCCCATCGGGGCTTGATGCATCAATAACAGGGTCAAGAATCGTAATTAACGGATACGCCGCAACAAGGCTTTTGTAGTAAGGGGAAAGTTTTTCAAAGTCTTCGTCTGTGACCATCAACGGTTGCACAGGCATGGCAATAAGAAAGGGGTCCATGGGGCTCATGGCCAAGGCGACAATGCCTTTTTCAATATCACTAAGAAGTTCGTTTCCCTGATCGAGAGGATCATCCCCTGAAGGTATTTCACCATTGATGGGGGAGGTTGCAGGGTCAGTGCCAGCAGTCATGGGGGCTGTTTCGCCCGCATTCTTTTGAGGATCTTTTTTGTCTCCGCCGAGAATACCACCAATATCGATACAGCCTGAAAGCGTAGAACTCACGCCCAAGATGAGGAGTCCCGTCATGAAAAGACTCAGGGTCTTTAGGGATTGGGGTGCATTGAACATGTGGGGGGGCTGTAGCCTCACGATACTTCTCCTCGATTAAATTCTTTTTCGATAGAACAGGGTAATGGATAATTCGCAACACCCATTACTTATATCTGCAACTATATCTATACACTTTCATGATAGCCAGTTCGACAACGTGCATGGTAAATTAAGGGGTATATATCCACTATTTAGCGTGTATAGAAAGCTCTGGTAAAGTTCCATTGGGCGCATATGCTTTGTCTAATCAATCCGTTTGGCGGTTATGAACTTGACTGTTCACGCCCTTCAAGCCGTTTGATTATCCGCGCCTCTGCCTCCCACTGAACCTTTTCAGGCCTTCCTATGCTTAAGGGTTTCTTTTATGAAAACGATTTATATTTCTTTTGATATGGAAGGCTTTATTGGCATTAGCCATAGCCAACAAGCCTTCCCCGAAACCCCTGTGCAATACACCGAATACAAGCACGCCCTCACACGCGTAAAATACACTTTCGATACCCTGTTTAAAGAAGTGCCTGAACTTGCAACGTATTCTATATTAATTAACGATGCCCATGCGTCGATGCAGAATCTGTTTCTCGCCGATGTAAACCTGCCCCACAATGTGCAGGTGCGTTCAGGCAAGCCCAAGATGTTCGGCATGATGTCGGGAATTGAGCAAGGCATGGCTGCCACGTTTCTGCTTGGGTATCACGCCAAAGCGCGTTCGCATCGGGCTGGCCTTGCGCACACGTTTACCAACGATATTGCCGATCTTTGCCTGAACAATGTCTCCCTTGGTGAAGCGGGGATGTCTCTGTTACTTTCTGAGCTTGGGTTTGGTGTCCCTGTCAAACTCACCTACGGCGATGATGCCCTCGGTAGAGAGCTAACCGCGTTATATCCTGATCGCCATTCACACATCCAGAGCAAGCAATCCATCGGGTGGCACTGTGCCCAAGGCCCTACGCATGATTTAACGGAATTAATTGCAGGCGTGAAGCAGGTGCTTAAAGATATTGAAACCTCAGCGTTAGCGGTTACGTCGGATGCGCATCCTGATTATTTATCAATCGCAGGTCCGTGGATACTCGACATGCAAACCCATTCGCCATTGGTGGCTGATGTGATCGAGCTACTGCCCCACTCCCAGCGTATAGACGGGGTGACGGTTCGCCTGCCGTTGCACGTCAACGGCTCCGTTCAGGATCGCATGCGCGAAGTCTACCAAATCACCCAGTGCGCCTATAGCCTCGGCATGTATCATAAGTTTTCGTAGTGCTTTATGGTAAACTAGACCAATACATATTGCGCACGCGCCTAAACTAGGGAACGCCTCCCCCACCATGCCAAAATCCAAAGACACCCCCGCGAAGAAAACGACTGCTAAAAAAGTCGTGAAAAAAGTGACCAAAAAAGCTATCGCTGCTGCAACGAAGAATGTGACCACGGTTAAAGTTCCTGCGAAAACAGCCAAGAGTAAGCCAGTGGATATTGCCACCCTTGCCAAAGAGATCGATGCGGATGCGCTTCGCAATACCCTGCTCAATACCCTGCGCCAACAACTGAAGCAGGCGGGTCTTTTTGGTATGGGAAGGCCGCCACGCGTTGTGGTTGCTTATTCGGGCGGGAATGATTCCACCGCGTTGCTTCATTTGGTGGGTCAACTTCGTGATGCGGATGGTGTCGATGTCATTGCGGTCTACCATCATCACAACTGGCGCGGAACCCCTGCGCCTGAACTGCCGCGTGTCCATAAAAATTGCCAACGCTTCCGAGTGCCTCTGGTCTTTTCACCGCCCCATCCCGATGAAGAAAAGAACGAACATTCTGCGAGACACTACCGCTATGAACGCTTGATCGCTATTGCGCAGCAGTACAAAGCCGAAGCGATTCTCACCGCTCACCATCAGGATGACCAAGTCGAAACGTTGATGTTCCGCCTCTTCCGCGGGACGGGGATTGATGGCCTTGAAGGGATTCAGCGCCACCTCGTGTTTAATAAGCCTGGAAGTCCGTTGCAATCCACCCTCCCTGTGATTCGCCCGTTGTTAGATGTAAGCCAGCAGCAGTTGGCTATTTACAATCATCATAACGAACTGAACGCCTTTGAAGACCCATCCAATACAAACACCAAGTATGCGCGTAACGCCATTCGTCACGACATTTTACCCCTCATTCATGAACGTTTCCCGCATTACAAAAAAGCCCTTTTGCGTTTGAGCCATTTGGCTAAAGGCGATCTGGAAATTCTCGATAACATTACGCCTCGGCAATGGAATGATCTTGAACTTAAAGGTGCTAAGCCTAGTGTCTTTCAAGTGGATGAAAAACGTTCCACGACGCGCTTTAGTCAGTTGAATCTGCCGTATCAGCGTCGTTTAATTCGTCACTTGCTCGAACAGTTTAACATTGAATCGAGCCTTGAAGACACCGAGCGTGCCATTCACTTTCTGGATCAAAAGGGCGTTAAAGTCACACGCTACGCAGGTAAAGATGCTGTGAAGAAAATGTCTCTGGGCGATACTATGACAGGCGATAAGCGTTTTCTTCTGCGTTCCCCCGAAGCCTTCTGGATTGAAATCCATCCTAAACGCGATGATGCCTATGCGCTTGCGATTTCTAAAATCCTTGAAGTTCCTATGGGTGGCGGTCTCATTTCTGTACCGTGGGATGCGGGGCAATCGCTCCGTGTGGAGCCTTCCCCTAAGCGGGCGGGCATGTTTGATGTCCGTAAATTACCTGATCCTAAAGCAAAGGCACTGTTGGTCAACGCGTCTTCGTATGAGGGAAAAGCACTCGTTATTCGTTCACGTAAAATTGGTGATTGGTTGAAGCCCCTAGGGATGAAGGGCAAGCACATGAAGTTAAAAGACTTCTTTATTGCACGGCGAGTCCCTGTTGAATTGCGTGATGAATGGCCTTTGATTGCCTGTGAAGACGAGATTCTCTGGGTACCGGGTATTGGCGTGAGTGAATCCTTGCGGGTGACCACGAAAAATCCACCGTCTCATACATGGATGCTGGGCGCAACGGAAGAACTTGAACAACTGCGAACCCTTCGCTTCCTTGATGAGGATGAAGAAATGCCTCCCGAAGATGCTTCCGATGATGAAGAACTGATTGATATTGATGCAAGTCAAATGGATATAGACATTCCCGATATCGATGACTAACGTAGTGCGTATATTCTAAAATAAAGGCTATTGATGATGATGTCTTCTCCAACAACGGAACTGCTCACCCCTGAAGCCGTAGGGGCTAATCTAGAACTTTACCTAACAGCCAACCAGTTGGCAGAACGCACAAAAGCCCTCGCAGAACAAATTAATCAAGATTATGCGGACTGCAAAGAACTTACGGTGCTTTGTGTGTTGAAAGGTAGCTTTATGTGGACCAGTGATCTCGTGAAGCACCTGACGGTTCCGTGCCAGATTGAGTTTATTCGTCTCGCTAGTTACGGAGGCGGGATGCACACCAGCGGTAACGTGAAGCCTGTGAACCTGACACTTCCTAACCTTGCAGGGAAAGATGTGTTGATTGTAGAAGATATTATTGATTCAGGGCTGACGCTAAACTTTCTGCTCAATTACCTGCGTGATCTCCACCATACTAAATCCACCAAGCTGGCAGTATTGCTGGATAAACACGAATGTCGGCGGGATGAAGCGAAAAATATTCAGTGTGAATATGTGGGCTTCCCCATTGAAAACCATTTTGTAGTTGGCTATGGCCTTGATTTTGCAGGACAATTCCGCAATCTCCCAGAAATCTATCGCTATACAGGGTCTTAAGGTAATCTCAAGACATCTAAATGTTTTGTGAGATTACGCAAGGTTCTCCTTTTTCAATACTATGATTATCCCGTAGATAACATATTGATAGGAGAATACACCATGCTTTTACGAGGACTTCTTGGACTTACAGGTGGACTGATTTCCACCATTATTTTATTCGTTTGGGGCGTGATTCAGTTTTTCGCCATTCAGGGCTACTTTGTTGATGTGCTAAATTGGAACCATATCATTGGGTTCATCGCGGCTTTATTGCTCGCAGGTGTTCCCATTTTAGGACCGATTCTGGGTGTGATTGGCGCGACGCAAGGCTGGGGCTGGGGACTCGTTCCCGCGCTTCTCTTGTTCTTTGGTCAATACCTGTTCTTTGCGTTTACGACTAATCGAGAAATGAGACGTATGCGCTAATAGCGATACCTTTGAACCACTATCCTATTCTCATAGTCGCATAATTAATTTATGCGACTATGCTTTTAGATACTTCTTCGTTATTGTTATTCGCTATCAGTAAGGTTGAAAACCCTTTATACTGAGGGATGGATCATTTTATGATATGGCCTACGCAATTTGTGTCGAAGCAGACGTGGAAAATGTATTTAATGGAGATGGAAAATGTATTTAATGGAGATGAGAAATGCATTTAACGGAGACGAGAAATGTATTTAATGGAGATGGAAAATGTATTTTATGGAGATGAGAAATGCATTTAACGGAGACGAGAAATGTATTTAATGGAGACGGAAAATGTATTTTATGGAGATGAGAAATGTATTTTATGGAGATGAGAAATGTATTTTATGGAGACGAGAAATGTATTTTATGGAGACGAGAAATGTATTTTACGGAGATGAGAAATGCATTTTATGGAGACGAGAAATGTATTTTACGGAGATGAGAAATGCATTTTATGGAGACGAGAAATGTATTTTATGGAGATGAGAAATGCATTTGATGGAGATGGAAAATACATTTAATGGAGATGAGAAATGTATTTTATGGAGATGGAAAATACATTTAATGGAGATGAGAAATGTATTTTATGGAGATGGAAATACATTTAATGGAGACATAAATCTAGGGTAGGGGACGCGTCAGATTTATTTTTTTATTATACTCATTTCATGTTTAGATAAGCAAGTGAGACATGTTCATGCGTCCAGATTTTAATGTAGTGATGGTGATTCCCACAGGAATTGGGGCGAGCCAAGGCGGTTATGCAGGAGATGCATCGGTGTGGATGAACGCGATTGCCTCCATTTGCAATACACTGATTACGCACCCGAATGTGGCGAATGCCGCAACCTTTCAAAGCCTCCCAGAGAATGCGCTGTATGTCGAAGGATATGCCCTCGATCAGTTCCTGCAAGGGTCTTGGGCGTTGCGGGCTGTGCATCAACGCCGTGTTGGTATCGTGATGGACGCAGGTATTTCTGAGGAAATGAAGCGTCTACACCTCAATGTCATTAACGCCGCGCAAGTCGTGTATGGGCTGAATATCGTGGGGTTGCAAGAAACAGAAGAACCGTTAAATATCACCCTGAGCATCAACAATTCTGGCGTGTCTTCAGGCGCGTGGATGAATCCACAGGTGGCGATAGATCAGGCGAAATCCTTGCAGCACACCCATCGAGCGGATGCCATTGCGCTACTTTCTCACTTTGAAGATGTGGATGTGGATGACTATACATTGGGCAATGGCGGGGTTGATCCGATTGGTGGATTGGAAGCCATTCTGTCGCATACACTCGTAAAAGCGTTGCACATTCCTGTAGCGAATGCGCCCTGTTTTGACTGGCAAGATGCCCAGCCTGAGCGGAATAAGGTGGTATCTCCACTGGTAGCGAGCGAGGTAATCACGCCGACCTTTTTACCGTGCGTTTTGCAGGGATTGAACAAAGCACCGTCATATATTGACCGAAGCAAAGCGCGAAAAGCTGACCTCTCCGTTCATGATGTTTCCGCTATCGTATTACCCTTTGATGCGATGGGAGGCATCCCTTTTTTGAGTGCGATAGAGCAAAATATCCCTGTGATTGCAGTAAGATCAAACACCAGCGTGCTCAATGTTGATGCGAAAACACTGGTGGGGGATGCTCAATTAAATCACCTTAAACGGCTTGATCTTTATTTTGAGGTTCACAACTACGACGAAGCCCTCGGGCTGTTGCAGCGCTTAAAATGTGGATTAACCGCGCCAAACGCAAAAGGCATAGCGTGGTTTTAGAGAGACATTGGCTTGTAAGTTTTATAAAACTTCGCTATACTAGGAGACAAGAAAGGCCTGCACGGAAAATGCAGACCTTCCAAGCCTTCGAATTAATCGAAGTAGTTTAGGATCGCCAAAACGATCTCAAGAATGACTACAAGTAGTTTCATCTTGATGCTCCTCTCTGGAGTTATTACCTTATACATCGCGAGGGGGTCGTACCAAGACTCTCTCACGTTTTTAAGGTGGCCACCAAAAAAAGAGAATCAATCGTAAAACCATCGAAATGTTAGGGCTAAACCAGAGAAAAGCACTAACCTAAGCCTATTAGAGCATAAAGATAAACTTGATAAAAGAGGCTTATACCAATCCTCTTAAACAAGGGCGTACAAATGCCAAGCAAGGCAAACCATCTCATCCCGAACGAAGGGAGGGATCTCCTCCTGTCCTCAGGCGCTCAATGACGCGCTAGAACATAAGGGGATGTCTCAATACTCTCGACATGACATCATTGCTGCTGGCTTGGGCTGGCTGAAAGAGTGTTTCTCATGCGCCCTCACTTAAGAGAAACGGTATTAAACGCTTGCTTCAGCAGGGACGCGGCTAAAGACAGGGAGCCATAAGGAGAAAGTGCTTCCCTTGTTTTCTTCGCTTTCGAGGGTGATGCTTCCGCCATGATTTTGCATGATCTGCTGGGCGAGATATAACCCCAACCCTGAACCGCTATTGCGTTTACGGCTTGTGCCAGAAGAAAACCGCTGGAAGAGATGCACTTGATCTTTTTGCGGGATGCCTTGGCCGTTATCTTCTATAGTGATGTGTAACCAGCCTAGCCAGTTTTGCGGCGCGATGATATCTTCATCATAGTAGCCCTGCCAACGGTTTTCCCGAGGCTTTTTCATCTTTGCGGAGATTTTTACGGTGGTATTTTCAGGCGTATGTTTAATGGCATTGCCTACAAGATTATTCAATACACGCTTAAACTCAATCGGGTCTCCTTGAATAAAGCGGTCGTTGTTCCAGTCACAGGGCGCCAGTTGTAACGAGTGCTTATGCTCTTCTGCCAAAGGCTTTAACGAATCAAGGACTTGATCTAGGGCGTGAAACACATCAATTTCCTGCATCACAAACGGCTGCTTGCCTGCTTCATAACGGTACACATCGAGCAAGGTATTCACCAGATTAAGCAGATCAACGTGGCTTTCTTTCATCACACGCAACATGTCATTTTGCTGAGCCGTCGTGGCGCCAAAGCGTCCCTGCTTGAAGAAGTCATAAAACTGAATCGCGGATTGTAGCGGGGTTCTCAAATCATGCGTGAGTGTTGCCACGAAATCCTGCCGCATGTCTTCAATTTTTTGGCGGTGGGTAATGTTCCGAAACACCCAGAGGCTCTTTCCGTCATCATTGGGAAGCTCCACCCCTACGGCTTCAATGGGCACTTGTGATCTGACGAGTTTAAGTTGCTGATACCCGCCCGCTTCGTCATTTAGTTTAAGTGCTTCTAAAGAAAACTGCGGGAGCCATTGCTGCATGGGGGAGCCTTCCACCAAAGACGCATCAGGCATCGCGGCATCAAACCACCGTCGCAGAACGGGGTTAAATAAATCAATATGCCCCGATGGCGTAACCACAGCGATACCATCCGCACTGTTATTGATGATCGCCTCGAGTTTTTTATTCGCCGTTTTTAGCTCTTTTGTGCGGTCACTGACGGTCTGTTCCAAGACAACATTATAATGCTTTAAGGTCTGATTGAGCTTGTTCACTTTAGCGAGGGTATTTTCTAGGCCGCGAATAAGCCGTTGACGCTCAAGAGCCTGTTCAATCGTTTTTTGAAGTTGCTCGTTATCCCACGGTTTTTCAAGGTAGCTATAAATGCCGACTTCGTTAATGGCCGCAATCGCGTTCTCTTTGTCCGCATAGCCTGTAAGTAAGATGCATTCGGTGTTGGGAAGCGTGGCCTTTACCTGTTTGAGAAATTCAATGCCCGTGAGTTCAGGCATGTTGAAATCACTCACCACGACATCGGGGCGAATCGTATCGAGCATCTCTAAAGCTTCGCTAGGGTTATTAAAGCTGAAAATCTCATGCGGCGTTTCGAGCATTAAATAGCTCTCAATGCTCGAAGTCACAATGTGTTCATCATCCACCAACATCACTTTGGCAGGCTGCTGTCTTAACTGTATTAAGACTTCTTCAACATTGATACTCATAAGACTTCCTTCACAACTCCCCATTAGGGGTATTTTCTGTGTCATCCAAATCCGTTTATCGGTTATGTACCAAAGCGTACACGCCCTCTAATCCGTTTCGGCTTCCTGGAAACTCCCACCTACTGAGAAGTTTTGTAGAAAGTCTTCGGCCTAGACTCTTGAATAATAGACACGCATTTATGATACTATTCTAGCAGTTCCTCCCCCTATATGGCAAAAGAGACTCTAGCATATGTCTACCGCCGTCTTGACCCCTCACTCCATCCAGCAGACGCTTACCCAGTTTGATCCGAAAAAGCCCACGCTCCTTATTTATAGCGGGCCTTCGGGTGTTGGGAAAGGGACGATTACTGATTCCCTCCAAGGGAAGAGGGTGAAGCATAGCGATTACATCAACCCAACGCCGTTTGATGCCTTTGAAAAGACAGTGTCAATGACAACCCGTGCCCCGCGCCCAGGCGAAGTAAATGGCGTGGACTATGATTTCGTCACCAAAGACCAATTTGAAATAGCCATTCGCCACGGGGATATGATTGAGTTTAAACGCTCTGGCAACGGCGAAAACATTTACGGCACGCCCAAGGCATCTGTGGCAAAAATTATGGCGCGTCACAAACTGCCCGTGCTTGAAATTGAAACCGAAGGCATGAAGGACATCGTAAAATCATTATCGAATGATTACAATATTGTGAGTCTCTTCATGTTGCCCCCCCTTACTGAACAAACCGAAGACCTCACACGGCGTATTCAAATCGCTATGGATGCCGCACAAACCGATATCGACACGCGCTCTAAAATAACGCCCTTATTAAGCGTTATGTCTGGGGATGATGTGAAGACGAAACGTCGATTGTTAAGCCTGTATGCCCGTCTCGATACCCGCGGTACGGATAGCAGTGACGATATTCTGTTACGCATGACCAAGGCGGTAACGGAATTACAGGATGCTCCCCGGTATACCTTCCAAGTGGTGAGCGATAGATTAGAGAAGAGTGTCCCGCAGGTTCAGGCTATTTTTAGCGGTGTGTACAAACAACTTATTCTGCGACAAAAAGGATAATCGAGCCAAATCAGACGCATTTGCGATAAGATGGTGTGAAATTGTAATCGAAGGAACTATTGCTTTGGCCTCCGCCCAGTCATCCGCTATTAAAGTCGGTATTTTTACACTGTTTAGTTTAACAGTGCTTTTTGGGGTTGTGTATTGGTTGCAAAGTCGCCAGTTTAAGAATGGCCCTGCGTATACCGTTTCTTTTCCTGATGTGGATGGTCTTCGTGAAGGTGCGCCTGTTCAACTGATGGGGACACGCGTGGGGTTTGTTGAAGCGATAGCCCCTGCCCAACAGGATGACGAGAGTTATAGAGTAAATGTGACGTTTCGTATGACGGATGATACACATCCGATTCCAAGGGCGTCTGTTTTGTCTATCGAACAATCGGGGCTGATTAGTGAAAAACTTCTGGAAGTATCCCCGCCTCATTTAGCAGTAACCGATGTCGAAACCACGAATCCTTTTCTGGATGGAGTTGATACTCCGTTCGCGTTGCAACTACGCGCGGAAGGGGGGTGGCTTACTGTGGGTCAGGTGGAGAAAGCACAAGTTCTCAAGGCTCCTCCAGCAACGCCACTTTACGAGAAACGTAAGTACACGGGCTATCAGCTTTATTATCGTGTGAATACCCCAGGCATCTTACTTCCCAATGTCCCGTATTTCTTTTTGCATAAGGAAAAGGGGCAGGTTACGCTTCGCGTGGATTCGTATGATCCTGATTGGAAGCCGCCCGCATCGCCTAATCCTAAAGCCTTTTTCACGGTTGAAGCGCCTTTGCGACTTAGAGAATTCTTTGAAATTCAAATAGCGTCTGCGGAAGCACTGAAAGAAACAAACGATAAAATCAACGCGATTCTCGATGCTGAAACCATTCAGTCCATTCAAGCAATTGTGGCGAACGTGAAGACATTGTCGGGGCAAACAAGCAGCCTCATAGAATCAACGCAATCTCTACTCGATACTGTCAATAAAGACTTACGCAAAATCAGTACAGTGGTTACCAGTTTAAGCACCTCCGTGAATAGCCTCATCGGTAACATCAACCAGATTGTAGAAGACCCCGAGCTAAAGGGTGAAACCAAGGCATTGGTTGCTGATTTGCGTCAAACCATTTTACAGGCAAAAGCCATGCTTGAAGACCCTGAATTGAAACAAACCTTGCGCAACGCTAATTCAGCTGCAAAAAATGTCAATGACGTCGCGGTGTTAGCCAAGACGAAACTGGAAAATGAAAACATTACTAAAAATCTTGAAACTTCTACCGCTGAATTAAACAAGATTTTAATTAAAGTGAATGGCGTTACTGAAGGTGAAGACAGCCCTATTCAGAGAGAGCGTCTTCAGCAAATCGTCAAAGATGCCATGATTACTCTGGGCAATTTGAAAGACTTTAGCGAAAAGCTGGACGGCCACTTCGTCTTGTTCAGACTTCTCTTCTAGCAAGGGATCACCTTATGGCAATTACGATTCTGTATGGGCAAGATGATTATCGCCGTAATCGTACGCTCAAGCAGTTGCGAGATGCTTCCATTACGCCTGAACTCGGTGCGTTGGGGTATCACTTTTTTGATAAGCCTTCGTTGTCCGAATTAACGGAAACCCTTCAAGCCACTACGTTTGCGCTAGGGGGACTTCCCTTTTACGAGATTCACAACTTTGCGTATCTTGCCAAAGCTGGTTTTAAAGAGCAGGAAAAAGTCATCGCGTTCCTGCTTACGGTATTAGAGACTCAAGCCACTCAAAAGACGATCATCTTTGTTGCGGACACGATGGATCGCAAATACAAGATTCCCAAATGGCTGGCAAAAAACGGCGATGCTCAAAACTTTGAAGTGCTTCCATTTTGGAAAGGCCAAGAAGTGGCTCAGCTCTTACAGCATGAAGTCTCACAGTTGGGAATACATATTTCGCATCAGGCAGCGTTTTTATTAGCCGAACATCTAGGCCATGCCCTGCGTCCGTTGGTAAGTGAATGCGAAAAACTCCATGCCTATACCAAGGGCGAGCAAATCACCGAAGAGCATGTCCATTTATTGACGCTTTTAGACGAGGGTACGTTTCCACTGATAGAAGCGTGGTTGGAAAACCGTGTGTCTCCCCAGATTATTCCACAGCTCCATCAGCTTTTTGTGACGACGCATCCCTTACAGTTTTTATCGTTAGCGCAGCGACAGCTTTCCTATCACCACCGATTAAAACTCGGGTTACGTCAGGGATGGTCTATTGATGATCTCGCAAAATCCGAAGGCAAGAAATCGTATCCTGTTCAGTTAGACCTCCAGAAAATTCGTCACATCACATTGGATATGATCGAATCTCGTAAAAGAAGTGTTTTACAAGCGTAATTCGATATCAAACGCGGGCGTCGGGATGCGGTTGAAGTAATTGAAGCATTAATGTTTGCCTGACTCACCCAAATAAGGGTCTTGCTAAGATAGGCTATTCTGTTTTGATATTGTTTCTTCTGAATAGGGGAACACAGCAACAAGAGGACAATAGCGGGGACGTTTTGCCTTGAACATTAGGGGGACAAAATCTATAAAAGTTGGTTTGCGGGTTGGCGGATCAGGGAGAGTATCTGATGTCTCGCTCTGCAATAATAAAGGAAATCTTAAACATTCGATTCCAAAAGCGTTACAAATCTAAAGTAATTATTAATACCGCTTCTATACTCCCCCAAGAATGGGACAAGACGTCTTGGAGTTGCTCAACCAGAGACTAAGGGCTTCTCTCACTTCATGACGTCTAGGCTCTAAGAGAATATCGTGGTAGAGGGTTGGAAAATGTGCTAGCATATGGTTATCGTGCATAGGAAGCTGTTTGAATCCTTTATGCATACTCCGTGTGTCACAAATTTTATCCTGTCCTGCAGTAGCCATGAAGCTGGGAAGCGTGATTTGTTTTAGGGCTTTCTTGCGTTTGCTCTGCCACTTCATAATGGAGAGCATAAACCCGACCTGTTGTTGCATAGGCACATCCCCATGGTTTTGCTTATGGTGCGCGCAAACGTCCTTATTTTGCGTGACGTAGTCAATTCCATAGGGAAGATCGAGCATGTAAACTTTATCTCTCGTCGCAAGCGCGATGATAGCGCTCATCACATAAAACAGACTATACGTTTTCGGATTTCCCTGAAAGGCAGGAACAAACATAATGAGTCCGTTGTAGTGGGATTGATTCTCGTGAATGCTATGGATACTTAACAGCGCACCCAGGCTAATCCCCGCCCAATAAAGTGCCTTGGTCTGCTCAATTCCTAACGCCTTTTTGATATGCTCTGGATGAGATAAATAGCTGAGATCAGAAATACAATCATCCACGCCATTGGGTGCAGAGACATCTTTATTCACGCCAAACAGTCTGAGATCAAGCCCGATGATGGTATCGATAAGATTTGCCTGTAAGCATTCTTCCCAAAAGGGTCGTGCCCATGCATAACATCCGCCTAGCCCAGCGACGTAAATAACACAACGACCTGCATCCCCCGCAGTGAGGTCTGCACGTTGAGAGCCTGTCAACGTGAGGGTTCCCCGATTATCAGGGAGGTTGATTAGCCCATGAAGGGGCTGAATTAAGGTGGCTGACATCTGGGGTTACGCCTTAATCTCTAGGAGCCATTGCCTGAGTTGTTGCCCTAGAGTGTGGGCGTTAGCAGGTGCAAAAAGATGACGGTATTGGCCTTGGCGAGCTGGTTTTGCCACATCTCTTTCTTGATCGGTTGACTGTAACAAGGATGTTAACGCTTGCATCAGGGCATCCATGTCTTCAAAGGGGTGGACTGTTTCAGGTGCTTGCGTGTGCCAGTAGTGGGCAGATTGTCCGTCAGCAGATTGCTCTAAATCACAAAGCGCAAAGACAGGCGTTCCATAAGAAACCGCTTTCATAATACTTAACGAATCGTGAGAAACATTAAGATCAAGCACGGCATCAGCCACATGCAACAATCGAAGCTCATCCCCATTGCGGAGGTTCATGAGCGAAAGACGGTTTAACACATCGGGATGATCCATTAAAAGAGAGGCTAAATGAGCCTGCATCAAGGCTTCAGTATCATGCGATTCATGATGAAAAAGCACCACCTGCGCTTTTTCTTCTTGTGTAAGCACTGTTTTAAACACCTCCATCACGGAGGCTGTTAAACTGCGGGGAGACGTTGACATGCATAGCAAGGGATAACCGTAGTTTGCACCAAAATCCACTTTAAAGCGTTTCGTGTTTTCACCAATGGGGGGCAACGGCGCAGCAGCGGGATTAAAGACCGCATCAATCTTGCTCTCGAGGGTGGTTGAACATCCGTTAAGTGCTACTTGCACAGGCGCATAACGTCCAAGAGCCAATGCAGTAGTAGTGATGTCTGCATCAACATCCGTCAGGCATAAAATATCGGGCGCGAGGTCGTGTAAGGTAGATTCAATGATTTCCCACTCGTGAAGTGCAACGCTGAGTTGAGCATCATCTTCATGGAGCTTTACCCCTGCGGGAGGATTGACTGCCTGGCCTAAGCTCAACCATGTTACGTCAAATTGGGAGCGATCAAGCTGATTGACAAACGGCATCCACAGGGAAGCTTTAGGGGCATCGGCATTCATAAATCGCGATGCAATCACTACCCGCGTTATTGCTAGCCCGTCCGCCGAAGGCGTGGTCGGTGTGTGGGATTCTGTATCGACGTCGCGTTTTTTAGGGGGAGTGGTGCGCTGAATCTTACCAAGCGCGCGTCGCCAGTCAGCTTCTAGGCGGTCATCCCAAAGACCCATACGGCGAGCGGGTTGAGGCGTCGTGCCAATATCAAGCGACGGATTTTGAATCGTCGCGGGATGATGACTCAAGGCTTTCATCGACATTTGCAGGCGATGCTTGAGCGCTGTATGAGCCTCCCCTTCAGGGGTGAACAGGGGGAGCACCAAGGCTTTTCGATAGTCTAAAGACGCTTTTTGCGAGGCTTCAATGGCTCCGTTCAATGCATCGATGGCTTTGTTGGGTTGATTTAATCGCTGGTAAATATCCGCAGATAAAATTAGAGCATTGGCGTGAGTCGGGGTGATGTCGAGCAAACGGGTTAAGAGTTGCAAAGCTTTTGCGGGCATCTGTTGATCCATCAATAAATGCGCGAGGGCTTCTAGGGCATCCGTGTCTTCTGGCGCAAGTTCCAATAGCGAAATCAAGTGGGTGATTGCCTTCATCGGTTCGCCCTGCTGTGCGAAGTAGGTGGCCATTTGTCGGTGAAGTTCTGGGGAGCCTCCGCCTTTTTCAAGTGCTTTCGCATAGGCGGTTTCAGCGTCTTCTTTTTTCTCAAGCGATTCTAAGCAAACGCCTTCAAGGAAGTGGAGCATGGCTTCTTCGGGGAATGCTTTTTGTGCGTTTTGAACAATGGTTAATGCATTTTCATGCCCATCATGACGTGCGTAAAACGCATGGGCGTGGAGATAGACCGATAGATCAGGCGCGTCTATGGTTTGACGAATGGCTTCTTCGTAGGCAGAAGCCGCTTCATCGAGGTGATCTAGTTGTTCAAGGAGTTCAGCGGTATCGGTGTAAATACTCGTGTTTTTCTCATCAAGGCCGAGTGCTTTATGATAGGCCTCAAGGGCTTCTTTTGCTTGCCCATTCTGATCATAAGCATTACCGAGCCGTTGCCAAATGAGGGGTTGATTCGCTCCGAGGTGGGAGGCTTGCTCTAATAGAACAACCGCCTTTTCAGCGTTTGGGCTGTGCTGAAGCACAAGCTCTCCAAGCGCTAACGGTAAGTGCCAGCTTTTAGAGTGTGTTTCGATACCCTCTATCAATGCTTTATGGGCATCATCAAAGGCGTTACTGGCGACAAGTTTTTTGGCTTTGTCCAGAAGTGCTTGTACGTCATCGCTCGGTTTGGTTTGTTTACAGGGGGAATCAATGCTCATGGGATAGGCCTCTTTAGATTATCGTCACACAGTTGAGCTGGTTGGTTTCCCCCTCCCCGACCCTCCCCCTAAGGGAGAGAGAGTAAGAAGTGAAGTGTTCAGAAGCTTTTTCAGTGAGGAAGAAGTAGATCGTAATAGCTTATAAGATTCCCGTCTTCGCAGGAATGACGCTCATACGATTATACCGCTGCGGGAGTGGCTTGGAATTGCGTGGGCACAAGGTTCTTTAATCCCGATGCTTCCTGAAAGGCGTAAGCTACCGCAAGCAACCGTTCTTCTTCCCACTTCGGCGCCATGATCTGCATCCCGATGGGGAGGCCTGTTGCGGCATCAAATCCACAAGGCAATGAGAGTGCTGGAATGCCCGCAAGGTTCGCGGGAATTGTAGAGACATCGCTCAGGTACATGCTGATCGGGTCATCATTTTTCTCACCAAGTTTGAACGCAACCCCTGGAGAGGTTGGGCAAATTAACACGTCCACATCATTCCATGCGGCATTAAACGCATTGGTGATGACTTTACGCGCTAGCTGAGCTTTACCGTAGTAAGCATCGTAGTATCCAGCAGATAGTACAAATGATCCAAGCAGGATGCGTTTTTTTACTTCATCGCCAAAGCCTTGGGAGCGTGTCTTTTTATACATGTCGTAAACACTGGTGACATCGTCTCGAACGCTTAGGCCGTAACGCACGCCATCAAAGCGCGAGAGGTTGGAAGACGCTTCAGCCGTTGCGATAATATAATAAGCGGCAATGCCTTCTTTAAAGCCTGTTAGGGAAACGCGTTTGACAGCTGCGCCCATTTTTTCAAAGATCGATACCGCATCGTTCATGGCTGATTTTGTCGATTCTTCAATGCCTTCGCCTTCAAAGCCTTCAACAATCCCAACGCGCAGTTTTTGACCTTCTTTGAAGCGAGATTCAAATCCATCAATGGAACTGGCTTTTAGATAATTCGGCAGGGGGTCAGGTGCGCTAGCAGAGGTCATGTCCCATTCATCACGCCCTGAAATAATGTGAAGCAATGCGGCAGAATCTTCTACTGTTCTGGAAAACGGAGAGACTTGATCGAGGCTCGATGCAAACGCAACCAATCCGTAACGAGAGACTAATCCGTAGGTAGGTTTAAGGCCAACCAATCCACACAAGGCAGCAGGCTGACGAACCGATCCCCCTGTATCACTCCCAAGGCTAAGAGTAACCATGCCCGATGAGACGCAGGCTGCTGAACCGCCTGAACTGCCACCCGGCACGCGTGACGTATCCCACGGATTGTAAGTCGGGTGGAAGGCGCTTTTTTCACAGGATGATCCCATCGCGAATTCATCGAGGTTGGTTTTGCCGACTATCGGCATGTAATGCGCTTTAATTTTTTGAATAACGGTTGCGTCGTAGGGAGAGACGTAGTTTTCAAGCATTTTGCTCGAACACGTTGTGCGGGTTCCTGTCACGTTTAGGTTGTCTTTAATGCCAATCGGAACACCCGCAAGTAGGGGCAGTTCGTGCGCTTTGCCTGCTTTCACGAGTTCATCCACGGCATGGGCTGTTTCGAGGGCTTGTTCTTTATTCAGGCTGACAAACGCTTTAATGGTGGCATCATGCGCATCGATATGGGCAAACTGTTCATTGACTAATGACATCGCTGTGCGCGAACCATTCTTAATCTGTTCAGCCAATTCAAGGGCGGTTGGCATGGTGGATGGGGTAGGCATGGGGGGTAAGCTCCTCACAAAAAGTCCATAAATCTTTTAAGAGTCTATCACAAAGAGGCTCCCTTGCTATGGTGCGCTTATACCCTTTATATTAAGCAAGGGCGTATCGCGTCTTCGTTGTTGCCGCCCCTTTTTGTTCAAACATGTATTATGTATACACTTATTTCACAAAAAGAGTCGTCGCCTAGAATGGGTGCATTCTCTCGCGTAGCGGTGATTAGCGCACAATCGTGCGGCGAAGCGTCGTAATGGGGCCACGGTAGATGCCGACGGTCTAAGCAAGATCACGACGTTTCGCTAAAGCCTACACTCGTGATGACGCGGTTCTTGTGGATGGTGTCAGGGGGTAAGCAGCTAACACAAATTTTTCTTGATTCTCCTTTACCTCTATGTAATAGTGTCACCTTATTGATAGGCACGATTGCTTTTCTCACAAATCTTTCCAAACGCTTTAGGATTTCTCATGCTTTCTCTTAGTATTAACCGACGACGAATTATTCTGTAGCCCAACGCTATCGAGAGCAATCGTGCGGATGACACTGTAAGATGACTGACATGGACTCTTTTTAGACTGGCTACAGGGGACACGGGGATACATACGCCCCATTTTATATACAAATTTAATTGATATGGATTCAAGAAAGGATGAATTTCGAGGATAGACAAACAGCTTCGCAGGCGTGTAGCTTCTACATAACTAAGAAACGGCTTGTTTAGACAAAGAAATTGCCCTTTATAGGATTTATATAAATACATTTTAAAAGATATCGAAATGATTGATAATACTAAGGAAGCGCACCACACATGGGAATGATCCCATCAGCATTATTTAATCCCGCTTCTGTCGCCACCATGCAATCGCTGAATAGCGAAGGGGCGGCCAGTCTTTTACTGCGTGATAGTCTCCAAAACATCGGAATCGTGAAGGCGAGCAAAAAAGAAAATCAGGATTTAGGGGATGAAGTCTCGACGATTATGTGGGGATCGTGGTTGATTTGGGGCGGCGGGAGCTTCCTTCTTCAAAAAATGATGTTCTCTGGGATGAACCCTGTTGCACCCCTTGCTAAAGATGCTGACAGCTCAATTATGGATGCTGATAAAGGCATTCAACAGCTTACTAAGGAAGACATTGCTGCGTATTCAAAAAACCTTCAAACGCGCTTCGCTTCTGACAGTAAGATCCTTCAAGCCCAAGGGAAAAATCTCGCGCAAGATTACATGAAGCTTGCTAAAAAAGATGCGGGCACTTTCCTTAAACACATGAACAGTGCCAAGCTTGCGACAGTGGTAGTTTCGGGGCTTATTCCTGCGTGGTTGACAGGGGTGACGCTCCCACAGATCGCGCAAGAACATTCTAAAAAGAAATTAACCCAACGCGCCACAGATAAACATGTGCTATCGCTTCAACAAGAAAAAGCACAGGAAACATCATTGCATGCACAGCTTCAAAAAGCCGATGCCTTTAATCAGACGAACCCCACAACCAAACTAAATAACGATGAGGGTGATTCTGTCGCACCCCGTAATGCGTTGTTGTGGAAGGGTGTAAATTACCTTAATAATAATATGACGATGACCAATCTGGTTTTTGTGGATAGTGCAGTAACAGGCGGGCGGGTGGCTACAGCGGAAGACCCAACGGACCGTGTGCGCTGGGCGACCTATGAGGCTATCTTCTTATACATGATGTACTTCGGTTCCGCGCAAGTACGGAGCATGATCCATCGCGGGGTGATGAAGGCGCCTGGCTTTAAGGATTTTGCGCATCTTAAGCAAATGAGCTTCCCGAGCTTGGCCGCTATTCGTGAGGCAGCCGATCCTAAATCCGCGACAAACGGCATGAAGCAGGGCCTGCATGAAGGCATTAAAGCACTGGGGATAACGCCTCAACAGCATAAAGAAATGATTGAAGCCTACGAACAATACACACTTCACCATAGCTTAAATAATAATCACAAAACAGCGGAAGCCGAAAAACGCGTCAACAAAGCAACCGAGCCTGTCATTGCAAGCATCCGCAAGCAGATGATTCATTCTAAAACGCCTTATACAAAAGGCGATAACATGATTATTGATATGATGATTCACGAGAGCGCACTGCCTGTTCACCGCGAAGGGTTTTGGTCTGCGTTGGGGAACGGGCGAAGCTTTGATCCGAAAATTCTCGGGATTGATATTACGCGCCCCATTAAAGCACTTGATGGCGAAGGTGAATCGGGGGTGGCGAATGTCGTGTATCGGATGAAGCAATTGTCTGAGCATAGCAGTGATGATGTGATGAAGATGGTCAAATCATCTTACGCAGGCCATGCCATTGGGATTGGCGCAAGCCTCGTGGCGGGCTATGTCGTGATGGGACAAATGTCGCCGTGGGTGCAAAGCTGGTTGTCCAACAAGGTGACAGGCCAGAAACTCCCAGGGCGTCTGGATGAAAAGCACTACCATATTGGCGAAGACGGCAACGTGAAAATGGCGATTGAAAACCCTGACCAAGAGAAGAAAGACAAGCGCTTATCGTTGGAAGGGTAAAGCTTTAAGCTTCGTTTTTGTAGGGGCAGGTCCTGTGCCCGCCAGCGGTAGATGCTATTCCGACTTCAATTTTCGATTCATTAACGAACGAATCATCATTTCTTTAGAAATCGGCGCACCACTCACGGCATTTACCACCAGTTCGACAATCGGTGTATCCAATCCCATTTTTTGAGACATGGCATAGACGGCTCGCGCGGTATGAACCCCTTCAGCCACTACTTTCATATCTGCCAGAATAGCATCTAGCGTTTCGCCTTTTCCCAGACGATACCCCACCTGAAAGTTGCGACTTAAGGGAGAATTACACGTCGCGAGCAAATCTCCAAGGCCTGCAAGTCCGTAAATGGTTGAATCTTCTGCGCCCATTTCAAGACAGAATCGCGCCATTTCGGCAAGTCCTCGAGTGAGCAAAGCGGCTTTAGCGTTATCGCCAAATTCTTTGGCGGTCATGAATCCGCTTGCAATCGCGAAGACATTTTTCAAGGCGCCTGCAAACTCCACCCCTAATATATCGGTGTTGGTGTAAAGGCGAAATTGATGCTCGCAACTTAGCATGGTCTGGAGTTTTTTGGAAATCTCTTTCGATTCAGCAGAGACCACACACGCGGTAGGCAAGCCCTGCAATACTTCTTTAGCAAGCGTTGGGCCAGATAATACCGCAACAGGCTGATTAGGCAGGACTTCTTTCAGGATGCTAGCCATTGGCTTTAGCGATGGGTACTCAATGCCTTTAGAGGCATTGACGACAATGCAATCGGGTTTTAATTGGCCTGTTGCCTTAACGGCTTCTGCGACATCGCGCGTTGCCCCCGCAGTAACAACAAAAATCACGGCATCGGCATCATGTATCGCAGCCGCCAAATCAGAGGTAAGCAGCAACGAATCAGGGAGTGTCATTTCCAGAGGAAAAGTCAGATGCCGATTCGTAGACATCTCCGCGACTTTATCCGCGTTGCGCCCCCAGAGGGTTACCTCTAAAGGGGTATTATTTTTTTCAGCACTGCTTGCGGTCATCCATGCCAAGGTTAAGCCCCAGCTTCCAGTGCCTAAAATACATAGCTTTTGCTTAGAATCCATCATGAAAACACTCTACTATCTCCGTATATAGGGCTTCTAGTATAGCCTAAATCTTGCTTTCTGTACCAGCCAAGAGTCGCTTTACATTATCTTTATGTCGAATCCAGACATATACCGCAGCCAGTGCGCCAAATAGGGCATACGGAATCGGCGCACCAAAGAGGTACATAATCACGCCAGATAGTGTACCTGTCGTGATGGATGCAATTGAGACAATGCGCGTAGTGAAGATCAGGGTAGCGGCCAAGATCGCGCAGGCAAGCCCTCCCATTAGGGATAAGGCGGTAATCACCCCCAGAGAACTCATCGCACTTTTGCCACCCTTCCCACCGAGAAAAATTGATTTGGAATGCCCAATAATAATAATAAGCCCTAACACCACATGAAGCCAAGACATTTCAGGCACGAGGCTTCGCATGAGAAAGACAGTCCCGAAGGCTTTTAGGAAATCAAGGTAGTAGACCAATAATCCCGCAGGTTTGCCGCAGGCGCGCATGACGTTGGTGCCGCCTGTACTCCCACTGCCGACGGCCATAATATCCACGCCCTTGGCTTTGGCCACGATGTAACCCATCGGAATGGACCCGATCACATAGCCTATAAGTAACGTAATGACCCACAACAAAATAGGGTTCATCGATTGTAACCCGCTTGCAAGAGATTCTAGCATGGCAAAAGTAATCCTCTAAAAATCAACGTGCATTTAGTTTATCGAAAAAAGGAAGCGGTGGCTACTTACCGCGACCTGCACGGCCGCGTTTTTCAGAACGTTCACGCAGGAAGATGCGAATCGGTGTGCCCTTAAACTCAATGGCTTCCCGCAATTTGCGTTCCATGTAACGTCTGTAGGTTTCTTTCATCAAACTCGGGTCATTACAGAAAAACACAAAGGTTGGAGGCCCCACCGCAACTTGGGTCGCGTATTTAACGCTTAACTTTTTATTCTTCATGGTAGGCGGCGGCGTTTGACGCATGGCATCCTGAACAAGCTGGTTGAGCGTCCCTGTATTGATGCGTCGGTTGGCGTTGGCGTAACATTCCTGCGCGAGTTCTAACAGTTTATGCACACGTTGTTGCTCTTTGGCGGAGATGAAAATGATCGGTGCAAAGTGAAGACTGGGGACTTCTGCCAGTAGTTTCTTTTTAAATTTTTCGGTAGTTGTGGTGTCTTTATCGGGCACCAAATCCCATTTGTTAATGGCAATGACAAGGCCTTTGCCTGCCTCGGTGACCTTTTGCATGATTCGCTTATCCTGCTCCGTGATGCCTTCTTCGGCATCAAGCACGAGCACGCCGACATCTGCATTACGAATCGTATCCACAGCACGGTCGACACTAAAGAGTTCGACACCGTAATCCACTTTGGTCTTACGACGAATTCCCGCCGTATCCACCAGTAAAAACGGCTTGCCATGAAATTCAAACGGGATATCAATTGCATCACGCGTTGTGCCTGAAATGTCGCTGACAATCGTTCGGTGATGGCCCACAATGGCGTTGAGCAACGACGATTTACCGACGTTAGGACGGCCAATAAGTGCCATACGCAATGGACGCTCCTCACTTTCCATGAGGTAATCGCCCTTCCATGCAGGAAAGCGTTTGACAAGGTCATCCAGAACATCCCCCACACTGGTAGACCCTTGTAGCGCAGAAATTCCCACAGGTTCACCCATACCGAGCTTGAAAAATTCGTAGGTGAGGCTTACGTGTTCGATGCTATCCACTTTATTGACGACAAGCATGAAGTCTTTGCCGCTTTCACGCACCCAGCGCGCTAAGCGTTCGTCGTCTTCAGTAATGCCTGTTTGGCCATCAACGAGAAAGAGAACAACATCGGCTTCTTCAAGCGCAAGACGGACTTGGTCGTTAATATAGGCATGAAACGGATCGGCTGCATCGATGTGGACACCGCCTGTGTCCATGAGCAAGAAGGGGGTTCCGCACCATTCTACAGGGTGAAAGCTGCGATCACGGGTCACACCAGGTTGGTCATCGACAATGGCTTTACGTCCGCCGAGCAAGCGGTTAATGAGCGTCGATTTCCCCACGTTTGGCCGCCCGACGACGGCAAGTACGGGGAGTTTTTTAGGATCGTAGTAATCCAGCGTGAAGCCTTCGGCCTGTTGTTTTTGAAATGCTGATTTTGCCATCGGGAATAAGTGTCCTGCTCTTGAGATTGTGCGTCGTTGACGGTATAGTATGAGAGTATCAGAAACACGCCCAAACAAGGAGATGTAACATGAACGCAATTGACACGTCAAAATACAAAGCAGAAGTCGAAAAAGAAATCGCGGAAACGCCGATTCTGGTTTACACCAAAGGCACTAAAGAATTCCCCCGCTGTGGATTCACCATGCGCCTTAAGGATGTATTTACTGAAATGAACGTGCCGTTTGAATTTCAGGATGTGCTGGATAACCCTGAAAAACGCATGTTCCTTAGCGAATACTGCGAATGGCCAACACTTCCTAAAGTGTTCATTAAAGGGGAGTTCTGCGGCGGCACCGACATCATTCTGGAAATGATCGAAAACGGCGAGCTAGAACCCATGATCGCAGATATTAAACAGTAAATGTCTTATTCCCTCTTCCTCTGGAAGAGGGCCCACCCCCCGAAGGTGGGATAGTGGGAGAGGGCTTACCATTGCAAGAACTTATCGACAATCTACAAAAAGGTGAGGCGGTTCACGTTGATGTGGGTACCGACTATGCTCTACTCACGATTGATGGCGCGGATGCAGTGGGTTTTCTCCAGCGTCGCACGAGCAATGACCTCCACGATTTAAAAAACATCGGTGATACACAGGTCAATAGCTTTCTCGATAAGACCGCGAACATCCGCTGCCTCTTTCAACTTTGGCGAACAGGGAAGCATCAGTTGACCGCGCTTGTTGAGCGTTGCCTACTTGATGTGTTTATTGAAGAAGCTGCTCGCTTTAGAATTATGGAAACCTTTACGGTCTCTGTGAATGATGACGCGCAACTCGCCCTTTTCCTGTCGAAAGAAGTCGAGACATCCCCACTTGTTCTGACGCACGATGTGATGACCTTCCAGAACCCTGTTTTGGTAATGGGTAAAAGTGCGGCGAAGGGATGTATAATGACTGGCGGGCAGTCACACCGCCCTCGCCTTCGAGAGGCGAGCCTGCCGCTACAACTTGATCAGTTTCGGCAATTGCAAACACTGTTTGGGGTTCCGCGCTTTGGGGATGATTATTCCCACGAGACAAAATTGCCTGAAACAGGTTGGGAAAACGACGCGGTTAGTTATACCAAGGGTTGCTACCTCGGACAGGAAACCGTCGCGAAGATGAAGACCTACGGCGGGGCTAAGCATACACTTATGGGCCTTCGCCTTTCTGCTCAAACTGGTGGCGTCCCCCTCCCCAACCCTCCCCCTAAGGGAGAAGGAGTAAGAGACGAAAATGGCAAAAAAATCGGTCTGTGGGGATCATCGGTGGTGGTGGGGGAAGAAACCATTGCAATGGCCTACCTTAACCGCGATCATCGTGAACCAGGAAAAACTATCCAGCTCAAACTGGATGACGGGCTGGCACAGGACCCGCCCCTACAGATGTGTAACGCCAAGGTTGAGTTACTGCCGTTTCTCAACCTCAACGAAGCAGAGGGCGATACGGCCAAACGGCTCTATGCCTCTGCGATGTCCCTGTTTGTCTCCGATCAAATTGAAGAAGCGACGACCTTAATGACGCGCGTGATCCAAAGTTATCCCAAATATTGGGATGCCCGCGAAGGGTTAGCAGTCTTGCTCGGTCGGCAAGAGCGGTATCAGGAAGCGGTGAATGTGTTGCTCGCGCTGATTGAAGACAATCCGAATCATGTCATGGCGTATACCAATTTATCCATCTATACCTTGCGATTAGGCGATAAGGATGGCGCGGAAACGTGGACGGCTCAAGGGACGCGCGTAGCCATGCGCTTAGCGATGGAAGCAGCGATGGCCAAAAAGCGCGAGACTCAAAGCGACGAGCAAATACAAAAAGAAGCCAATGAGGCAAACCAAAAGCGTCGTGCGATGATGACAGAACGAGTAACGCTCTTTGATGCCGCGTTGCTACACGCCCCGACCGATGCATTGGCTTTGTATGGAAAAGCAACGGCGCTCCAAGAAATTGAACGTTTTGCAGAAGCTCGGGGGGCGTTTGAAGCGACCATTGAGCATAACCCGAAACACTCACAAGCCTATGTCGGGTTGGCTCAATGTTTGCAGGCGTTAGGGGATGTGGATGCGTTAAAAGCCCTCCTGCCAAAAGCCATTGAAATGGCCACGCATCGCGGCGATATGCAACCCGTCACGCGCCTGAAAGACATACAGGCCTCCTTAACGTAACGAAGGGTAACGGCGATTCAGGATGTTCGGCTAGTCTGCCGAAGCCTCTCTCAACCAAACAGATGAGAGGTATATTGTATGATGAGTCGAGAGAGCGATGTTTTTTTATTAGAGCAGGCATTTAATCAAAGCGCTGTGCCTGTATCTCCTGCTAAAACGGCAGAACTATTGGACGCTGTATTTACTGAACTGAACACGAGCTTATCGCAGTGGGAATTGATCCACCGTCCCGAACGCTTGAAGCAGTTGCTTAGCCAGTTACAGGAACAACGTATAGATGATTCCCCAATACTTGCGGTAAAAGCCCTAATGTACGCTCTTTACGCTCAGCCACACATGGCGAGTAAGGCGGCTTACCAGTTTTTAAATGCAAAGGCCGAAGGCCATTTGAGCGTCGAGGCCACCCGCGTCGAATGGGCAGCCTATTTAGCAGTGGCTCATATTCATTCTATGGCAGGGGAATCTCAGGTTGCGCTCCACTTTTTAAATGCACCTTCTCTCAAGGTACCACCGTCTTATGGTCACTTGGTGATGCACGCTCACAATTTACGTGTGTTAGCCACGGAGCAACGATCCAAGCAGGATAAGTCGTTTAAGCACAACGTGGCGAAATCGTGGGTGGGGGTACAGCAGTGGCCAATGCTCGTGCAGCAATGGAATCTTTCCACGACGATAAAGCAGGTCAACATTATCAATCAGCTGTTGAATCTGATGATTCTGGAAGTGATGCAATCGCCTCATAAGCAACTCCTTAACATGTGCGATACCTTGTTGAATCAGGTACACCTGAGTTCTGTCGTGGTTCACGCAGCGCAGTTGGAACTTAATCATTTAGAATGGCAGGGTGCGCTAAAGCGCTTAAAGCGATCCATTCGTCGTTTGCCGTCTCAACCCTTGTTGTGGCTGGAATTATCTCACGTCTATAACGTGATATCTGCCTCTGAAAAATCAATCCATGCGCTGGAAAAGGCGGTCACGTTGATGCCATCCCTCACGGTTGCGCAAATGGAACTGGGGTTAGCCTATGCTGAAAAAGGACATCTGATTCCTGCAATGGAACATTACCTCATGGCCTATCTTCATGCGGATACATCCTCGACCAAACGTAAAATATCGTATCTAATGACCAACGCTCTTGAACAGAAAGAGTTGGGAGCGGAGCTAGATACTCAGGCCTTAAACTGGCGCGACCTTTGTGCGCAAGTCGCGTTGGTGTTGAAACTGGAGCAGGAAACCAAGCCGACGGCGGCGACGCTAAGTCACATGGCGAAGCTCGCGAATAGTTTGAATCAACATTCGCTGGCTGTGATGCTTTGTGAAAAAGCCCTAGTCAGTAAAGGTGGACAAAACCCGCAATGCCTTGTGAATTTGGCCTTTTCCTTGTGGCAGGCGCGGGATATTCAACGCTCCATTTTTTGTTATCGTGAAGCCCTTGTGCAAGACCCTGATAATGCCGTGGCGCATAACAACCTCGGTACGATTTACTTTGATGAGTTGAATGATACGGTTAAAGCGCAGAAACATTTCGAGTTGGCTCTCTCACAAAATGTGAATTACGCGATGGCGCATTTCAACATGGGGCGCGTGTTTTCCAGCCAAAGCCTCTATAAAGATGCGGCGCATTCCTTCGCCTGCGCGAAAGCAACAAACGTCATTACGCAGGAACTGGATAATGAAGAGATCAACCATTACATGCATCAATTGTTTGATAAGATGTGATAAAGGGTGACAATGAAAGGCCGACTGGTATAACGAACATTAAAATCTTTGGTACGTTTTAGGGTTGATCTGCTTGGTTTACCCACCCCTGCATAGACCTCCTACTGCCCTCGCCTGCGAGAGGCTAGCGAGTCGTGCCCCCTAAGGGAGAGGGGGTAAGAAGTAAAGTGTTTCATTGTTTTAGACGTTATACCCTTTATAGGACGTAAGGGCGGATGGATGGATTCTAGGCGACGCCTCTTTTTGTGAAATAAGTGTATACATAATACATGTTTGAACAAAAAGAGGCGGCAACAACGAAGACGCGATACGCCATTGCTTAATATAATGGGTATTAGCTATATTAGTCTTTAGCGGGGATACTGCTCGATAAGTCTTCGATTGCGCGGTCTTTTGAAGAAGCGTTCTGCACAGAATCTCCCAAAGGTAAGCTACTGCTAAATCCAGACATGCGCAGCAGTTCGGAAATGGCAATATAGAGTGATGTTCCAGCCGATGTCAGAAAGAAATAGGCGGCAATTTCTGAACCCATTCCAGGAATAAGTAGGGACGCACTCTTAAACACGAGTGAGAAAAAGGCAAGGGCGTAGAGCAGACTCATCGTCCAAGGGCCTTTAACTGTTTTGAGTGTCATGGTGCCGACAATGAGTGATAAGATGACATACGCTGGGGATTTAACACCGAACGGAACGAATCCGCCTGTAGCAGCATACCAGTTAATTACACCAATAAATGTCCAGTGAAAGCCATAAATCAAAAAGAGTGTAGCACTAGGTTGCATCATCAGTTTCGCTTTGATTAAACCTGTAATAATTTGCCCAACGCCTGAGAAGAGTATTAGACCAATCATTACAGGGATGGTCGCTTCAGAAGGAATCACCTTCAAATCAAGAAGAGCAAATGGAATAATCCCAATAGCATAACTTAACAGTCCAAATGCTAATGGCGAAAAGCGAACTGTATTCATAGGGGCGTTCCTTGCGGAATTATTTATTTTTATAAAAATTGGGGAAACGAGATTAAAGGTTTTAATAATTGTATGAAGTTTAATATAGGGTTAAGATATGATTAAGTCAAGAAACATTTTTTGTATCAATTAGACGACTGCTGTGACTGGCATCTAGCAAAAATGCCTTCCGTGTTCAGAAGGCATTTTAACGAAGGCAATTAAGCGTTTAGAGTTTACTCAATGTATTCTCTCAAGCGACGCGAACGGTTGGGGTGACGCAACTTGCGCAGTGCCTTCGCTTCAATTTGTCGAATACGTTCACGCGTGACACCGAACAGTTGACCCACTTCTTCGAGGGTGCGCTGACGGCCGTCATCCAAGCCAAACCGTAGACGCAGTACATCACGTTCACGAGGCGAAAGGCCTGACAACACTTCGGTAAGGTCTTCACGAAGAAGCTCATGTGCAACACTGGCTGCTGGGGCTTCAGCTTCACGATCTTCAATGAAATCGCCAAGGCGGGAATCTTCTTCTTTCCCAATCGGCGTTTCGAGAGAAAGAGGCTCCTGCGCCACTTTGATAATTTCACGAAGCTTGGTTACCGTAATGGACATGGAGCTGGAAAGCTCTTCTTCGCTGGGTTTACGACCAAGTTCCTGCGCCAACTGACGCGTTTTCTTGCGGAGCTTGTTGATGGTTTCCACCATGTGAACAGGAATACGAATGGTTCGTGCCTGATCCGCAATGGCGCGGGTAATGGCTTGACGAATCCACCATGTTGCATACGTCGAGAACTTGTAACCCCGTTCGTGGTCAAATTTCTCCGCCGCACGGATGAGACCAAGGTTGCCTTCCTGAATAAGATCAAGAAATAACATGCCGCGCCCAACATATTTTTTCGCAATGGATACGACGAGTCGGAGGTTGGCTTGCACGAGCTTCTTCTTGGCGCGAATCCCGCCTTCCCCACCTTCGGCAATTTTACGGGCAAATTCAATTTCTTCATCCGCAGTCAACAATGAAATACGGCCAATTTCACGGAGGTACATCCGTACAGGGTCGTCTACAATCACGCCTTTAGTGGCTTCTGCGGAAAAATCAGGGGTATCGTCCTGTTCTTCGTTGCCGCTTAAGTCGTTGTTAATAACAACAGGGGAACCTTGAGCGAAGACCCCGCCATCATCTTTTAAAAATTCATCAAAACCGCCTTCGCTAGAATCATTCTTTTTGCGTTCGTTGCGGTCAATCATATCAATGAGAGCATCATCGTTTTTCGTGGATCGGCGTTTAACCATCATCATGGGTGAGGGGGTATCCTATATCTGGGATTTTGCGTCATACAGGGATGTAGTGTGAAGTCAGAGGCCTAAGCCCAAGGGTATTTTCGCTATTATGTGGAAGAGTCTCTCCTTGTGGGAGATAGTAAGGACGTTGGCGTAAAGGGTGAACCTCTTAAAGAGGTGGGTGTCGCTCTACACTCATTTAAAGCATCTTGAAGAATGGCTTGTGCTAGATCAGTTCACTAAATCGTAACACTGTTTAGATGGGGGATAAGTCCAAGGGGGCACAAGGGTGTTGCATCAGCGAAAAATGAGTTCAACCTGTTTGTTATGCCTACAACCATCATGGGTGTGGGACAAGCAGGATCTTGCATCCCCACAGGGGGTGAATAGTATGGGAGGCTCACAACAAACAAGTTCTAAATCATAGCATGAACAAAAAAAGATCAAGTGAGGTTAGCTCCCTTCTTAATAGCGTCGAGCGTTGCTTTAACCCGTTTCATATCCTGCCACATTAGCCACTTGGGAGACCCTTCTTCGCTGGAGGCGTTTTTTAAGTGTAAAGACTTACTTTCCCTTTATTTGCTTCTGTTATGATGAAACATGTACAGAAGCCCCATTTGAATGGGGCCTGTGATGAATCCAAAGCTGAGCAGGCTTCTCAAAAAGGTTGTTTTCTGTTTAAGCTGGTTAAAATGCTGAGCCTGTGAAATAGGGGTAAACCCTATATTGGTTTTGCGATCAGACAATAACGTGCCTAACGCAGTTTTATTCAAAGATGTTTTAGCGTTCTGTTGGATTGCTTGAAGTTGGGACGCATAATTTTTGGGATTGCCGTAATAACTCTGATGCCTGCGGCCTGGAAAGTCATGCTGCTTATCTCCTAAAATATCAAGTAAAAAGCTCATGAACCAGTGGCAGTTTCTGGATTGATCATCATCTTTGGGAAGTGCGAGTTTATATTTGACCCCGACGCTTCTAAACTCTTTCACAACCTGTTGGAGCACTTTCCATATAGGATCAAGGTCTTCAACAGTGCCTTTTAGCAAGCCTCTGGATTTGGGGATGACGGGGTAGGTTTTCTGCCGAACATCCGTGATTTGGGGGAAAAGACGATGTGATCCATCAAACAATCTCTTAAATGCTTTGAATTTCCTGAATATATCAACCCCGACAGGCGGATGAGCCTCGATTATTTTTATTGAGAGCGTGTACTTTTTAGTCTTGGGATCCAATGGTTTTGAGACATAGACAAGTCGGGTATGCCCTGTTGTACCCCGCACATAAATCTTGCCGCATCCGTTAGAAGGTTCCCGAATAGCTTCGGGAACGCAGGGTTTTGAAAGTAGCCATGATGTATGTGGGTATATCATTTTAAAAGAAAGGCCTAGTGGTTATGGTGACAAATAATTAAAGTAACTATACTACAAACTATCGAGCGTTGCTTTAACCAGTTTAATATCCTGCCACATTAGCCACTTGGGAGACCCTTCTTCACTGGAGGCGTTTCTCAGGAGGTAGGAGGGGTGGAAAATAGGCATCATTTTTGCGTCATGCGGGCCATCAAACCATTGCCCGCGAATCTTGGTGATGCCGAGTTTATTCTCAGGCATCATCGATTTTACCGCCGTTGCCCCACAGAGCAGGATTATCTTAGGCTTGATAAACGCAATTTGCGCATCCAGATACGGCCGACACGTCGCTTTTTCATCAGGTGTGGGCACACGATTTTCAGGCGGGCGACATTTCACCGTATTGCAAATATAGACATCGTCTTGTCGGCTCAGCCCGACGCTTTCGAGAATTTTGGTGAGCAATTGCCCAGAGCGTCCGACAAACGGCGTACCCGATTCATCTTCCTGCTGCCCAGGGGCTTCCCCGATAATCATGATATTCGCGTTCGGGTTTCCGTCTTCAAAGACCACGTTTTTACGTGTTTCAGAAAGGCCACACTTCGTGCAACTCAGGCATTTCTCACGCGTGTCGTCCAAATCGTCAAACGGTTGCGTCATACTCGCGACATCAAACAATGTTGCTGTCATCATCCACCTCCACATCAAAGTTAATCAAAAAAGAGACATTTAGTGTAGTCAAAATAATCGATTGGGACAATAAGGCATCCGTTAATGTTATTCGCTATTGCGAAGCGGGTCGATTTGTTACAATGGCGGTAGAGAGGGGAAGGACATGCTTCGTTTTTCTCAGAACGAGGGGTTTGTTTTTAAAATGCTTTCTTCAAACCCAGTATTCATCCGAAATGTTGCCGTTCGATATACAGGTTTAGGGGGTGGATATACGGACGTAGACGCCCTTTTCCGTGCGGTAGACACCTTGTTTTCGCGAATCTGGGTCTATATAAAGAGATGTTTGCATAGATAACGGTAAAGGCATTGTAACGCCGCGGATTGAGGGTTGTTAGTGTCATTAATGGCTTTTTGTAGGGGCGGAACCCTGTGTCCGCCCGCCGTGGATGTTGCCATTCGCAGGCGGGTTGGAGGGAGGCCACAAGAGCCTCCTCCCTCCTACATGTGCTACCCTTTTGAGAACGGCTATATC
>Ga0163144_10004057_pt1 | contig 33193 bp, 25 predicted proteins | sample OliLak19BULKMAT1_FD_123175 | JGI IMG/M metagenome (GOLD analysis project Ga0163144, IMG submission 123175) | Freshwater microbial mat bacterial communities from Lake Vanda, McMurdo Dry Valleys, Antarctica - Oligotrophic Lake LV.19.BULKMAT1 | ecosystem: Environmental > Aquatic > Freshwater >... | reverse complement strand
TTCATTCGTATAATTTATATCGTGACAATTAATTTTTAATACTAAACTTATCTAATTCGTATCATTCGCGAATTTATTTTCAAATTCGCATCGTGTTTACGCTTTTGACTTCGCAATTTCTGATAATGCAACAGTAAAACTTTGAACTGGAGATTTGATAAGCGTCATAAATTGAGCGATCAAAACTTCGCGTGGTGGAATAGTTGCGATAGCTGTCATACTTAACGCATCTTTATAATTTCCTTCAAATACTCCTCCGACAATAAAAAGATTATCTTTGTGAGTTTTCGAGAAAGCATAAACTTCGCGAGAAACAGCAAGAGCATCTTCACCCCATGCAACCCCAAGCTCACCTGGTAGATCTGGCATATCGCCAGCTATCCCCTTTTCACCAAGGACTTTTTTCAGTAAGGTCTTTTTCGCAACGCGATAAGAGACACCAGCATCTCTAAGCCCTCTGCGAAAATCAGTCACATCTTTTACGGCTAGTTTTCTAAATGCAACAAAGACTACTGAGGATGCTTGACCCACATCACCTTGGAGCTTTTTTAGAACTACTTCTTTTTGTGATTTTGTTAATGCCATATATTTTCTTCTTAAAATAAAAATCGACCCTTCTAAAGGGCCGCAGAATTGTACATTTTTTTCATACTGTCATTCCTGCAAATACTGGAATCTAGAAAAAATATGAACCTCGGTCGGTCTTGTATTGAGAGTTTCCCCTCAAACGCCAACTATCTACGGCTACAGGGAAAAGAATACTATATATGAGAGTTTTTATCAATACTTGACTTTTATAATATTACATTATATAATATTTTATAATAAATTAACCTTTTAAATCTTAATACCATGAGAGAATTTTTCAATCTCGTTTTCACACGCTCAAGATGGTTTCTTGGGTTTGTAATAACAATCACAATCCTCACACTTCTAGTGTGGAGATTGGCCGACAAGGAGGGATTTGTAAATTCTCTCCAAGGTTTTATGAACGACATATGGGAACTCACTAAGAGTGTTCTCACAATAATAATAATGTTTGCTGGCCTCGCAATAATACTAGGCTGGCGACCATTTGGCAAAAGAAAAGGTGGGCATTAAAAAACTCACTAAAAACAAGCTGTCTTCGGATGGCTTTTTACATTTTTTATATAGGTCTTGCCTTAATAAAATAACCACTACTAGGTTTGCGACTATTTAAAAAACTTGTAGACGTTCAACGTCTACAAAAAATTCTTTTGATATTGACTTCACCTTCTGGCATAAGGTTTGCAATAAATTCTTGAGTCTCCCCTTTTTTGATAGTTCCACTAGTTTCAGTATTATACTACCGTGATCAGTGCGAGAAGAAATGTCTAAAGAATAATCTGTGTCTTCAATTGCTATTACTTCAATAATATATTTTCCTGTTATAAACTCATAATCTTCCTTATAGATATAGGAACCCAGAATCTCATTAATACTTTCATTAGTAATAGAGTTTAAACTGAGTCGTTGATCGCTGGGATTTTTTATAAAAATATCAACCTGATTTCCACTGGTATTAACATTCAATATATTTATATTAGAAACTTTTTTTATATTACTTTTTTCATTCGATATCTCTTCATTTGACTGTTCAATAAAACTCACATTTGATGTACTTCTTAAGAAAAAAATGGTGCCACTAAATAACGACTACGATGACAAAAGATATTTTATATTTAAGATTCATATCCCAATTGATCACTAACGGCAGCTAAATGAATAATTTTTACACCATCAAAGTTATTCATTTGGAATTGTAAATATTTTTGTTTCACCTTCTGGAGTGATGTACTGAAGTGTGACATCAGAGAGCCATTTAAAATTTACACGCTTATCGGGTAAGCCCTTATAGCTTAAAATTGTACTTTCTTTTTTGTTTATAAAATCATAAATTTTTAATTCATAATTCTTATTTGTTTCAGTCCAATTTAATTTCATATCTAAAATGTCTGAAGCTTCTACATATCCTGAAAGTGGCCAATTATCCAAAACAACAAAATTTCTAAGAATATTAACTGGTGTACGCACCATGTAACCACTTAGCGGATAATATAATATTATTTTATTTAAATAATCTATTTTTAAAATACCTATTAAATAACCTTCAGGATATATTTCATCAGTAAAATAAGCATACTCATCAACCCAACCAATAAAACTAACAGAGAATAAACCATTATCATTTGTAATATTTCTTTTTAAACTTAACTCATTGTTAGTAACATCAAAATTTTTCTCTGAGTTTATAAGTGAATTGAATTTAATTTTTTCAAATTCTCCAAGATTATTCTTAACAACTAAAGGATTATCAATTTTAGTGTTATGTTTTAAAATTTCTTGTTTTAGATCTTTACTTTCATTTTTTTTATTACTTGTTTTTTTATAAAAAACTGAAAATAAAATAATTCCAATTATAAAAAATAATACAATAATCTTTAATTTAGTACTCATATCCCAATTGACCATTAACGGCAGTTAAATGAATAATTTTTACACCGTCAAAAATTTCAATTGTTACCGGATTAATATTTGGATTTGGATATTTTTTTGTAATAACTGTTTTACTTACACTTTCATTGTACACTGCCTCGACTGTTACCACATCCTTAACGGTTATTTTTTGAATTAATTTTTTCAGTACATTTTGTTGGCCAAGCTGACGAGTGTATTCCACTCTAGTGAGTGGAATATTTATTATTTGGCCATTTTGAATGAAGTTTGAAAATATATATTTCTTTTGACTATTTGTTAGTAAATTAGGAGTTAGGGCAAATAATGTTGTATTAGCAACTGCGTCTGTAAGAGTGTAATTATTCCCTATGTTTACGATTGTTGGTTCTCCACTTGTATCCAGACCATCAATAACTGAAGTCCATGTATTTGTGTCGATTGAAATATCAGCTTTTGGAGATTGGATGTCGGGGAGTTCTTCAACCACAACTTCAGTATTAACACCTGTTGTATATTCTAAAGAATAATTTTCAATTGCATTATTAAAAGTATTTGTTGAAATTGATGTAAAACTTTCACCAGATTCATCTTGAGCAAAAGAGTCAACAACAACCTCACCGTTACCAGTCCCCATCAAACTAAGATTATAATCTCCTTGAATAGGATCGTAAATATAAGCAGATTTAAATGTATCACTAGCAACACTGTCAACAATCTCAATACTATCAACTACATCGGACATATAAAAAGCGTTAGGAATTTCATTATATGATATTCCTGTATTTGGATCTTTCCCTAACCGTCTTCCAATAGGATCTATAAAAACAAAATCAGCAGGAGAATTAACAACAGTTCCTAAAATATTCTGAATAGATCCTATTGGATTAAAATTAAATTTTTTATATCCATTAAATAAATTATTATAATCAACAATTTTACCTCCAAAATCAGTGGATTCAGAATCTAAATACTTAGTATTATACCATGCCGGATCTTTAATTTCATAATTATCTTGTAATTTATTTGTTACCAATATAAAGTGACTACGAAGAATATTATTTCTTAAATATTTTTCTTTTACCATAACAGGCTTATTTAGATTTAATTCTGAATTTAAATCGGACTGATTATAAAAATCTGATGAATAAGATAGGGATAATTTATCACTTGTATACTCATGCAATTTACTCCAAATAATTTCTCCCCCAGAAGAATATCCATCATTATTTTTAAGCCATAAATTAAAATTTTTAGGATCCACATCTAACCCATCAACTCCATATTCTATTCCATAATAACGCATTAACATTACTAAATCAGTTATAACACACCCACATTTTTGTATTGTGCTACACTCAGCTACGTTTAATCCTAGTTGTTCATTCGCCCAACTAGTTGTTTCGACAATCGAAGGATGCGGAGAAATTATCTGCGTATAATGTGGCACTTGTTTTATTTCAAAATCATGCCCATTTGATCCATTAAATTCATTCCAAAAAGAAAACAATCCATCGCTTGAAACTGCTCGAGCTCGGAAATGATATAAACCATCTACAAAATCATTTTTAGAAATACTCGCTGACAAGCCAGAAGAAACAAAACTTGATGAGATTGTATTTTGTCCATCAAAAGAAACTCCATTTGGTTTTATCTCCATCTCAAATTTTACAGGCAAACCAGAATAATTTAAAACTATAGATTTAAAAACCATTATATCTGAAATATTTTTAGCACCTGGAAGGACTGGCATCAAACCGTCTATTTTATATTGACCAAGCAGGTCAAGACTTGGACCTTCCGGATATGGATCAACTAAAAGCCATGGAGTAAAATCTATATTATTTCCAAAAAGTGGACTCCCTGAACCCGTAGGATTTTGAGTATCATGGTGTGGCCCACTCGCACTTCCAAACCAATTATTTTCAAAATAAACAGCCGTAGCATTTGTAAAATTATCAACAGCAGTTTGCAAAAGATCGTTGGTTATTATTGCGCTATCTGAAACAGATAGATTCCCGCTATTTGAAATATAAAAACCCTGCTCAAGATTTCTCATATTGGTTGTCGAAATCGAAATATCTCCTGTAGTATCAAAATAACCAACCTGATAATAATTGCGTATAATAGAATTTGAAAGTGAGAGTGAGGCGTTGTTTAAAATATCAATTGCACTAAATCCATTACCAAGCGCGATTAGATTTGATAATGTGACACTACTATTATTATAAAGTTGAAGCACAGAACTCGCACCATTTTCATTTGATATTGTAAAATACGAACCAGAAATTTCTGCATTATCAAAAAGTGATACTCCCCCACCACTGTTATAAATTTCTACATGGTCAAAAACAACAGAACTTTCATTCCAAACAGAAACACCATTAAACACAGTATCTATACATTCAAAATAAGAAAATGTAAGTGCTGATGTTCCGAAAATATCCACACAACTTAAACCATTTGAAATAGTGCTTTCAGAAACAGAACCCACAGCGTCAGAGAACTCGACACCAAAATATTCATACTTGACCAAAAGATTGCTAATTGAAATACTACCTGAAAAATCTAAGTCTCCCCATGTAAAATAAATTTCCGAAACCTCACCACCAAACCCGTCTGTATCTCCTCCAACGCTGTCATCGTAGTACGAAGTAAAAATTATTGGAGATAAGTTTGTTCCCATTATCGAAACATCTACAAATGAAGCACTGGTAATAGCGTCATAAAATTTAACAATTACGCCCGGTTCAAAACTTATACCAAAAGATGGTGTTTGAATAAAACTTTCATAAAAAACATACGGAGCACCAGTAACTAGATTTAAATCACCAGAAAGTCCGTCGGTATTACCGAACAGAAAATGTACGTCTTGAAGATTGCTCAAATAGGTAATTTGATTTAAATAAAAAATAGCGCCAACATGGCGCTCGATCGGGATTATATTTTCTTCAAAAGAAGAATTTGAGATTGTTGTGCTACTATTTATATCGGCATAAATACCAAAGGACCCATGTATTATTTTTGAGTAAGACATATCTATACTCCCACCATCATAAACACTAAATCCAAACCAATCCCCCGGCAAGCCCTCCGATGATCCGTCGCCGTTTGTGTCACCCAAAACATCATCATCATAAATTGATGTAAAAATTATTTGATCAGAAACCATGCCACCCGCAACTATTGACCCATAAACTCCAATCTCGACACCATACTCAGCCTTCACTACAACTCCCGCCGAAATATTAAGAACCGCACCAAAATCAATTGTAACAGAATTTTCTATCACATAAGGACTACCAAAAACATCCCATGTGGTGTTTTCAGAAATATTTTCTGTAACAATAGTCGACGCCCAAGCATTTTTTGAAAAAGAAAAAAATGCCAAAAAGGCAATTAAAAATATTAGAAAAAGTTTAGAAAAAATTTGCACTTGTAAAAAATTACACCAATTAAAAAATCAAAAAAAAAGATTACCTGTGGAAAACTCCCACTTGGGTGCCTTGCTCCCAAGTGATTAGTTTAATAGGTCTTCAAATTCCTTTCTTTCAAGTCTTTCTCTCTAGTCTAACTTTACGTATTCAAAAAGTCTTTTTGATCCTTAAATAATTCGAGTATCTTGTCCACATTACATACTCCTTTTTCTTTTCCCAAATATTCTTCGAATGAAGACTTGCTCAAATCAAAAACCGTAAACCCATTCGGATCGCGATTGTTCATAAATATTAAGCTTATCAACACCACGATTGTATATGTGATAATAAAAACCAATTTCAAATGAATGTTTTCTACTGGCCATCATAAAATATTTTACTCCTTTTGACACTTGGGAGCAAAGGCATCCATGTAGTCTACCTCCCCCTCATTGTCCCGACACTCACATCTTTTGTACTACTTTCTTTTTGATAAAGATTTATCGCAAATAGTCCGAGGATACCAAGACCTATGATTAGTGAAAATCCGATGACCATTTTTAGAAAGTGCTTGAAATACATGTGGATATTATAACATAAACATTTTTTACTTGTACTTGGAAGTAAGGCACCAAGGTGGGAGACTTTTTCAATTTCAATTACAAAAAACCACCCAATTATGGGTGGTTTTTTGTAATACCTTTTAACCTGCCCGACTGAACGAATTCAGTCGTTCGGGCGGGGGCGTATTAACCAGAGTTGAGAGTTCCTAGTAATAAGAACTATCCTTACTAAACTTTAACTTATTCTATATTAGAACATGTTCAAGAATAGAGGATCAGTGTCGTAATCTCCAGGAAGATCGAAGCCGAAGACATTGTTATCACCTCCAATTGCAACATCCCAACCAATAGCTTCGAGCGATACCGCTGCGAACGCATCAACTGTTGCAATACCATTGACTGTAAGTGTGAATTCACGTGAAGATCCTTCTATAATCCTAAATGTATTCGCGCTATCAGCGTTTGTTACAGTTCCAGCTTCAGTCATAACACAAGATGTAGTGTTACTACCATTGTTAGTTATGCTGTATGAAGTAGTTGTTGCAACTTCACCTCCATCGTTGTCCTCAGTACAAGTGTTATCAATGTAGATATCACCATCAAACGCAGTGATCTTGTATTTGATAACAAATTGTCCTTGGTCTCCTACTGTTGCGGTCTCAGATGTAACGGTCTTGGTTTCACTTGAACTTACGTATTCAAGTGTAAATCCAACATCGTATACAGCATGAGCATCACCAGTAACTGTACCGGTCTTGTCAGTATCTACTAGTTCTTCACCTGATTCGTCTTCAACTTCAAATGTTGCAAGATCAGTTTCAACTTCACCGAAAGTAACTTGGATCGTATCGCCAGCATCAAGAGAGTCGGCAATAGAGTAAAGTTTAGCCTTAATAGTGAATTCTATTTCTTCATTAGCATCGATAGTGTAATCGAGGTCATCGAACACTACTACTTCTGTACCACCATCAGCATCAACTGTAGAAAGGTTTTCTGAACCAATCTCTGTATTACCTGCAAAGAGGTAAACAGTTGAGATAAGATCATCAGGATCGTTACCTGTTGCTTCTACTGTTGTGATAGTAATAGGCAAAGCGTCAATTACGATGTCTGAATCGCCATCTGCTTCAATGTTGAATGAAAGGAGTTCTACATTATCTGTATCGTCCGTTGCATCAACATTTATAACATGAGCGTCATTGATATCTTCATCACCTTCAGTAATTTTCATAATGATATCATTTGCAGTTGCAAAAGATTCGAATGAGAATGTTACTGGAGCCTCTGTAGGGTCTTCAGATGTTGTTGCACCTTGTGCGTCAACAAAACGTACGAGTGTGAAGTCAACAGTCCAAGTATCACTAACGTCAGAAGTATCGAGGTTTGAAACACCTGAAACTGCTACGTAAAGATCCTTAGTTTCACCCATTCGAACAACTGCGTTTGAAAGAGTAACTGTTTTTTCAAAATCGTTATCATCGTTGAATTCATCAGCGTCTACTGTAGCAACCTTTGTGCTTCCGAGCCATACTGACACTTCGTCTGCATAGTCTTCGAAATCATTTCCAGCTGTTCCTACGTCAAAGTTAAGCTTTATAGCAGTAACTGAAACGTCTGAATCTGAATCTTCAAGATCAAGTTCAAGACCAGCTACCTTAACATCATTTGAATCTTCACCAACTTCTTCGTTAGAAAGACCTGATGTCAAAGCGTAATCAATTGTACCAACTGTTCCTGAAAGAGGACCTGTTGGAGATGTTGTAGGTGTTGAACCACCTGTACATGACATGCCAGTTGTTGAACTGTACATAGCACCTGCTGTACAACCTGCTGGCATTGTACTTGTTGAAGCACATGACATACCAGTTGTAGTACTAAAGCCTGAAGTTGACATACAACCTGCAGGATATGATCCTACTCCTCCTGTTACATCCATATCATTAATTGTACTTCGTGTTATTGGACCAAAATATCCAACTGCTGGAGTGATTCCCTTTGCTGCTTGAAAAGAAGCAAGAGCCATTTTAGTCTTTGAACCGAAATACATTGTTTCCATTCCTGATGAACCTACACCAGTCATTGAAACTTGGTGACCATGTCCATTTAGGAATTGCTGAAGAGTTACAACATCAGCGTTTGTCATACCCATTGAGAGGTTCGTGTTGAAAGAATACGCGAAAGCTTTTGAAGCTGCGAATACTGCAACAAATGCGAACACTCCAAGAGTGATTTTTGCAAATTTAGTCATAATAAAATATTTGTTATGATTGTTTTTTAATACAATCAATAAACTATTAAATGCACTTAAATGATTGTGTTCGACAAACACAAAAGTGTGCATGCGAATTATTTTTTATGGGAACAATTCATAAAACCCATGTTTACTTTTTATTGAGAATAAACCAACTCATGATCATCTGTGCACTAAATTTAATGTACAGAGTATCTGCCTTGTCGACAGGGCCGATATATCCGAGAAAATCTTAAAACACAAAACGTATAAGGTTATGAGAAATAAAATTTTCTTTCCGTGCGGACGCACGACAAACGGAAATCGACCAACAGAAAACAAAATCGTATTCATTTTATGAGCGACAAGTATCACCACAAAATGAAAATAAAATGCACATGAACGATTCGGTATCAATCGTGTACACCTATTTTGTTTTCAATGATCGTTCCGTTTGGAACTGAGCGAAATAAACAACTTAAATAAAACACAAAAATTTAGAGAAACCTATCTCTCCAAAAAATTTGTTCTACTAAAGTTATGCAGCACATTCTAAAAATGCCAAAAAATACTGTGACATAAAAAGATATGTGTCCATACATTATATGTCAAAGCCAAAAAGGATTAAACAAAATGTGTGGATAACTAGCAATTTTGGTCACTAGAGCCGCAACAGACACTATCTCATATTTTGCGGGGGATCGCAATACCCAACCACAATATTAAATATGATTATAGATGTCGTTAATATTGACGGATTGAAAATAAAAATATTACAATTTTTGTAAGTTTTATAAGTCGTAAAAAGTGGGGTATCTTATTGAGTATTTTTAAGATTATAGGTACTCCATCTACGCTCTCCTTTTCGGTCAAGGACACCTTCTAAAACCATGTCCGCAAGCTCCCTCTGAATTGTCTTTTCACTACAATTCTTTACCATCAAACTTATGTCCTTTATAGTTACATATTTTTTGTCCTTTATGAGATTTAATATCTGCAATCTTCTTGATTTTTTAGAATCATTATTTTGATTATTTTTACTGTAAATAAAAGGCTCTATCTGTCTTTTATTGTATAAATTTACCTGCTTATCACTGCTGAGTTTTCTAAAGGACAGATGTCCTTTAGAAAACTCAGCTCTATCTAAAGGAATGGTTTCTTCAACATCAAAAATACTCGCTTCAAGAACAAAGGAAGGAGAAATCTTGTAACCAAGTGTACTGCTGTATTCTTCCTTTTTTGTTTCAACTGAATATATGGTTTGAGATATCTCTTTAACTAAGATACCAGCATTCATTTGGGATATATAATCCATAGTTCCCGAAAGCTCGACCAATGAACGGAGTTTGTGGAAATGGAGCAATATATCTTGTAAGACACTCAAACGATCTATGTCTTTTTTAAAAGACCCTGTCTTTGTTAAGGACATAAGCTCAAGAGAGCTCTGTCTTATAGATTTTTTAAGGTCATCAATATCAGACATATTGTCAGTCACCATAAAAACAGCGGTTGCTATCTTATCTGTCTTTTTATACAGATGATTAAAGTAAGAATAAAAATAACCTACTGTTAGTTGATTTTTAGAGTCTTTAAGAATGTCTTTTTGGTTATCTTCCATATTATTTTATGTCTTATACTTTTATCAAAAAGGACAAAAGCTAAAACCTTATGTAGGACAGTATAAACTTTTGAAAACTAGAGTCAAGGACACACTTTTTGTGATTTTAATATAACTATTTTTATCTATATGATTTGTACCCCATTCCATCCCTAGGTTTTTTGTTTCACCTTCTACCTTCTATGTTTTTTTATGTTACAATATACTTCTAAACTTATAGAAAATTCAAAATCACATGCAAAAAATCAAGGATAAAAAACAGGAAACAAAAAACAAAATAGGCAAAAAAGAAACAGTGAAAAAAAGAGAATCAAAAAAAGATGGAGAGCTAACACCACGAAGAAAGTTGCGCGACGAAACAAGACATGGAGTATGGTCTGTTGTATTTTTTATATTAGCAATATTTTTTGTACTAGCAGGATTTGGTAGTGCGGGACCAGTAGGAAAATTTATACACAGTGTACTTGGATCTCTTTTTGGAGTAGGTTATATATTTGCCCCCCTACTTTCTGTTTTTCTAGCTCTTTCATTTTCAAAATCAGTTAGACCAAATGTAGGCTTCACAAATTTTATTGGCTCGCTACTTTTTCTTTTTGGATCGCTTGGAATGATCGCAATCGCAAGTGGTGATAGTTCAAATGGAGGACTTATAGGAAAGATCTCAAGTTATACCTTCTTAAAACTTTTTGGAACATATGCGAGCATCCTTTTTTTAGGAGGAATGCTGATTATAGGAATCTTTGTACTTTTCGATCAAAGACCAAACATGGTTTCAATAGGAGAAAGACTTTCAAACTGGTTTAAAACAAAGATACTTGGAAGACCTGGCGGTGTGGAAAAAGATAAAGATTTTGATGAAGACAACCAAGAGAGCGAAGAAGAGCAGGTAATTACAAAAGAAATGCTTGAAGATCTAGACCGCGAACAAAGTTCTCCACGAAAAGATATGACTCCAGAGACTTCAAAAAATGAAGAGAACGAATTTGTACCTAAAAAAAGTGCACACATACCAAGTTCCTATGTACCTCCCCCAATATCACTCTTATCTGGCGATCGTGGAAAACCAAATGTTGGCGATGTAAAGGCAAACCTCAATATCATCCGCCGAACTCTTATGAACTTTGGTATCGAAGTCGAGATGGATGAAGTAACAATAGGACCAACCGTCACTCGCTATGCTCTAAAACCAGCAGAAGGAGTGAAGCTATCAAGAATCGTTGCTCTTCAAAACGACCTAGCGCTTGCACTCGCTGCTCATCCTATACGTATCGAAGCTCCGATTCCTGGAAAATCTCTGGTTGGTATCGAAATACCAAATAAGGCAAAATCTATTGTTGGTATCGCTAGTCTCTTAAGTGAAGAAGCATTTACTCATGCAAGTAAACCCCTAACTGTAGTACTCGGAAGAAACGTAGCTGGAAAAGGCATTTTTGCCAACTTTGCAAAAATGCCTCATGTGCTCGTAGCTGGAGCAACAGGATCTGGAAAATCTGTAACAATCCATGCAATAGTAAGTTCTCTTTTATACAGAAATGGGCCAGAAGATTTGCGACTTATACTCATAGACCCAAAACGTGTTGAACTTACACTCTACAACAAGATTCCCCATCTTTTGACTCCAGTTATCACTGACCCTAAAAAAGCAATCCTCGCACTCAAGTGGGCGGCAAAAGAAATGGAAAGGAGATATCAAATACTCGAGAGTGAACAAGTTCGTGATATAGAAAGTTATCATAAAAATGTTTTCGACAAAGCCAAGGGTAAAAAAGATGCTGAGGGTATTGAGAAATCACCAGACCGCATGCCTTATATCGTCGTTATCATTGATGAACTTGCAGATATTATGCAAAGCTACCCACGTGAACTCGAAAGTGCCATTGTTCGTCTTGCTCAAATGTCGAGAGCTGTCGGCATACATCTTCTTCTTTCAACCCAGCGTCCAAGTGTAAATGTCATAACCGGACTTATAAAGGCAAATGTTCCTGCTCGTGTCGCACTACAAGTGGCGTCCCAGATAGACTCAAGAACTATTCTTGACCAAGCTGGAGCAGAAAAACTACTCGGTGCTGGAGACATGCTCTACTCTGCTGGAGATATGGGCTCTCCTGAGCGTGTGCAAAGTGCTTTTATATCTGAAGATGAGGTAAAAAAGATGGTTGAGTTTATTGCAAAACACAATGGCGAGGTGATGGAAGGAGAAATCGCACTATCTGGTACAAATATAAACCGCGATTCAAGTATATTTGATGCAAGTATCGGGGATGAACCAGATGATGACATGTATGAAGAAGCACGCCAGACTGTCATAGAAGCTGGAAAGGCCTCAACTTCATTTCTACAAAGAAAACTCGGTGTTGGTTATGCACGAGCTGCAAGACTTATAGATATGCTTGAAGACCGCGGAGTGGTTGGTGCTGGATCGGGAGCAAAACCAAGAGATGTACTTGAAAAATCTATGAATGAACTTCGCACTCCGAGTGGAGAAAATATGGTAGAATAAAAAAAGTATCAGATTATGACCAAAGAAACCAAAGTCCAAAAACTTAGAAAAATAATTATAGTAATTTTTGTTTTTATTATTTTTGGCTATGGCATACTTACGGCTCGTGATGCGATTTTTGGAGTAAACATAAAACTTGATAACATTAAAAAGACGACCTTGGTTTCAAAAGATCCTCTTTATAAGATTTCTGGATATGTAAACCACGCCGAAGAGCTTTTATTGAATGGTCTGCCTCTTTCAATAAATGAAAAAGGTGTATTCACCGAAGTCGTGGTTCTATCTCCTGGGTACAACAAGATAGCACTTGTCGCAAAAAATAAATTTAAAAAAACACATGAGGTTGATCTTGAGATTGTATTAGAATAATTAATAATTAATTTATAAAAATATATGGCAAAAAAAGAAAAAATAGCAAAAACAACTGGTGCAGACATAGCAGACACAATACGTTCGATTCAAACAAAATTTGGCGAAGGTGCCATCATGAAACTTGGTGATGCTCCAAAGGTGGATGTTAAGGTTATCCCGACTGGATCGATCGGACTCGATATCGCACTTGGCATCGGAGGACTTCCTCGTGGAAGAATTATTGAAATATTTGGACCAGAATCTTCTGGGAAAACCACTCTAGCACTCCATGTTGTTGCTGAAGCTCAAAAAACTGGTGGTATCTGTGCTTACATAGACGCAGAACACGCGATGGATCCTGTTTATGCAAAAGCACTTGGTGTAAAAATAGATGATTTACTTATTTCTCAACCTGATACTGGAGAACAAGGACTTGAAATAACCGAGTCATTGGTTCGTTCTGGAAAGATTGATGTTATTGTTATCGATTCAGTTGCTGCACTCACTCCAAAAGACGAAATAGAGGGCGACATGGGACAGCAACATATGGGGAAACAAGCACGCCTCATGTCTCAAGCACTTCGAAAATTAACTGCAATCGTTGCTCGATCAAACACTACTGTTATTTTTATAAATCAAATCCGTATGCAAATCGGTGTTATGTTTGGCAATCCAGAGACAACCCCAGGTGGAAAGGCTCTCAAGTTTTATTGTTCAGTTCGTCTTGACATCCGTCGTATCGCTCAAATAAAAAAAGGTGAAGAAATAGTCGGCGGTCGAACACGCGTGAAGGTGGTTAAAAACAAGGTCGCGGCACCTTTTAAACAAACTGAGTTTGATATTATATATGGCGAAGGTATCTCGCTTGAAGGCGAGATCATGGCGCTTGGTGAAAAACTTGGAGTCATAGAAAAATCTGGTGCATCATATAGTTATCTAAAAGAAGGAGCCGATAAAAAAACAGAAAAAGAACCTCTCGGTCGAGGCTATGATGCCACTCGTCAATATATGAGAGAAAATCCAAAACTACGGGATGAAATCTTGAAAATTATTAGAAAAAGAATGAAGGAGGTTGTATTGGAATCAAGTGGAGAGTAAATTGACCTGCCAATTTAATAGTAGACGAAAAATAACTTTTCCTGTATATTCTTTTAGGGAATTGGTTTTCCCTCATCATTAACCACTTTTCACTAATACCTATGTCAAAACTCGATTACAATGAAATACGTCAGGGTAAGGTCATTATCTACAATAATGAACCTTGCATCGTACTTGAAAGCCATGTCGCTCGTACTCAACAGCGAAAGCCTCAAAACCAAACAAAGCTCAAAAGCTTGATGGGTGGAAGGACTTACAACGCTACATTTCAAGGTTCCGATGGAGCCGATGAGGCTGAAATAGAAAAAAAAGAAATCAAATTTTTATACCAAAACAAGGGTGAACTTTGGTTTGGAGATCCAAGTAATCCAAAAGACAGATTTAAACTCGACGAAAGTCTGCTCGGTGAACAAATAAAGTTTTTAAAAGACAATACTCTTGTTACAGCGATGTTTTTTGGTGAAGATGAAGATGTAAAAATTATATCTGTAAAACTTCCTATTAAAATAGAATTTACCGTAAAAGAAGCTCCCCCTTCAATGAAGGGCAACACCGCATCTGGTGGTGGTAAGGTGGTTGTACTTGAAAATGGCACCAATATCACAACCCCAATGTTTATCGAAGTCGGAGATAAGATAATTGTGAACACTGAGACTGGAGAATATTCAGAAAGAGTCTAAAAATAAAACATCCACTTGGCGGACTAACCGCCAAGTGGTAAAAAAACAGACCCTCAGGTCTGTTTTTTTGATTTATATGCTTTACCTTTATCTCTAAGTTTTACGTCTATGTCTATCTCGCCACAAAAGGAAGAAGTCCCATAAAACGAGCTCTTTTGATTGCAGTACTCAACTTTCGTTGATTTTTTGCGGTCACTCCAGTTCTTCGCTTAGCGAGAATCTTTCCATTTGGATTGATGAATTTTTTTAGTATATCTATATCTTTAAAATCGATATATTTTACATTATTTGATGAGAAAAAATCTTGTTTCATAATTAACTATTTTATCTAATAAACTAAAACGGTATATCCTCTGGATTTACATCCTCATTTGGATATTCGATAGTATCTAAACCATCATCTTCTTTTTTATTCTGATCTTTACTTGGAGAACCTTCCCCTTTATCAAAGGTACTTCCACTTGACTTTGGACCAAATTGAAAGTTTTCAAGAACAATTTCTGTACGATATTGTTTTACTCCATCCTTGTCCCAACTTCTTGTCTGAAGACGACCTTCGACATAAAGAGAACTTCCCTTCTTGCAATATTGAGCAATAAGCTCTGCTGGTTTTGCCCAAGCAACAACATTGTGATAAGTTACCTCTTCTTGCTTTGCACCATTTTGATCCTTCCATGAACGATTTGTTGCCAGAGAAAAACTCGCAACCTTTGTTCCAGAAGGAATAGCTTTAAGCTCAGGATCCCTTGTTAAGTTACCTAAAATTTGAACCTTATTTATATACATAATGATTTTTATACTAAATTAGTAATACTAAATACTATTGTACTACAGATTCATCTGTTTTAGGTAAATCCTCATCAGCAACCATTGCTTCTATTTCAGCGTCAATCTGCTCTTCTGTAAGAGGAAGCTCTGGAGTAATAACTACTGATTCTTCTTTTGCAGAACGCACTCGTCTTTCCCCTGTTCTTTGAAGTTTTTTTCCGATCATTGTATTTTCACGAATAGTACTTACAATAAGGAAACGAATTATTTGTTCATCTCGAGAAAGTTCTTTGTTGATGAGATCAACCAAACCTGGATCAAACTCAAACTTTATAAAACCAAAATATGCAGTTGAGAACCATGTCTTTTTATTTGACACTGTTTTGCTCATTTCATAAGCAAGAGTCATGAGCTTTGGAAGCTCCTCTTGAATAAAAGTAGCACCTTTTTTCTCAAGATACACCTTAAGCTCGCTAAACTTAGCTAAAATATTCTCCTCAGGAATAGTAGGAACAAAAAGATATGACAGCTCGTAAATAGAGCCGGCGTCATCTTCGTCTACTAAAACAACCTCATTCTTTTCTTCTTCCATTTAAAACCCCGCCGAGGCAAGGCCTCGACAAAAATAAACTATATAATATAAGCTTCATTTCGGACCTAAGCGTGAATGGTTCAGTCCACCCACGAATGAAGCAAGAATGATATTACCAGAAAATTTATAAAAGTAAAGTATTTTAAACCAGACACTCACTTCTACAGACCTCGCCAGAAGTGATGTTTATATTTCAATACCAAAAACTCTTTTTACGTTTGCATTCAAAACAAAAACAGTTTCTTTAAAAGAGAGATTTTTAAGAAAGGCTATTTTTTTAATCACCTCTTCCACCATCCACGGCTCGCATTTTTTTCCACGATATGGTACTGGACTTACAAATGGCGCATCAGTTTCTGCCATAATATTTGCAAGCGGAATGTTTTTTATAACTTCATCATAGTCAGATGTAAATGTTATCGGGCCATCAAAAGAAATAGTCCATCCTTTTTCAAGGATTTTTTTTGCTGTTTCCAGGTCTCCAACAAAAAAATGGAAATTGGCCATCAACTTGGGAGCCTTGCTCTCAAGTAAAATTAGTACATCTTCGTAGGCGTCCATGGAGTCCTTGCTTGGACGAGCGTGGATCATGAGCGGTTTGTTCAATTTTCCGGCAAGTTCAATATGCTTTTTAAATAATTCTTTTTGTCTTTCTTTTGTTTCTGGTTTTTGGTCACGGAAATAATCGAGTCCACACTCCCCAATCGCCACGACCTTCGGGTCACTGCCTAGTTTTAGATACTTTTCCATATCAAATTCTTCTTTTAGGTTGTCGGTCGGATGAAGCCCGATTGTCGCCCATAAAATATCTGGATTTGCACCCGAGAGCTCCACCGCTTTTTTTGAAGTTTCAAAATCAACCCCAACACAAATAGCACCGACTTCTTTTTCACGAAGATCCGCGACAACTTCGTCGCGGTCAGCATCAAACTGTGACATATTTAGATGTGAGTGAATGTCAAAAAATTTTATCATCTTATTCTTTTCTCATAAACATTGGATTTTCAAGAGTCTTTGTTTTAAAAGAAACAGACTCGTTTGGTAAAATACTAGCACCTATATGATCTTTTATTTTTCCCGAAGTTTCAGGCAAAAAAGGAGACAAAAGATTTCCTATATTTTGAATACCCAAAAGAGTATTCCAAAGCACAACTTCTGTTTTTTCTCGATTTATTTTTATCAGCTTAAACGGTTCATAGGAAGTTATATACTCATCAAGTTTTTGAATGAGTAACCAAACACTATCTAAAGCCTTGTTTAACTCATAAGACTCGATTGATTTTTCATATTCTGGAATAATATTATTTTTTATAAAATAATTTATAGACATCCCCTCTGCACTATCCACGCCACCTATTATCTGAAAACGCATCGGAAGTGGCACATCTTTTTTGTCAGATATTTCACCATTAAAATAAGTGGAAGACATTTTAAGTACTCTAGAAAGTAGATTTCCTAAACCATTAGCCAAATTGCCATTGTAAGCATTTTTAAATTTTTCATCTGTATAATCGCTATCTTCAAAGGGGTGGAGTTCACGGAGGCAATAGTAACGAAGTGCGTCTGTGCCATAATTATCAACGAGTGAAAGAGGATTAACGACATTACCAAGAGACTTAGACATTTTTTGGCCACCAACATTTACAAATCCATTTATAACAATCTGTTTTGATGGAGGAAGATCTACAGAGAGAAGCATCGCCTGCCACATCGCGGATTGCTGACGAAGATTGTCTTTACCGCAATACTGTACACAAGGCCACCATTTTTGAAAATTCTCCATATCATTTGGCCAACCTATAGTTGATATATAGTTCACAAGCGCATCAAACCAAACATACATTACATGCTCGGAGTCGTTGGGCACTGGCACACCCCACGGCATTTTTTCTTTCAATCGTGAAATAGAAAAATCTTGAAGCCCTCGCTCCACAAAGGCGCGGATTTCATTGAAACGAAAATCTGGAATCACAAAATCTGGATTTGCAGAATAAAAAGCTAAAAGCTTATCCCTAAAAGCACTAAAGAGGAAAAAATAATTTTCTTCATCTCTTATTTCAAGTTCTGCATTTGGGTGAACAGGGCACCTGCCATCGACCAGATCAGAGTCAGTTTTTTCAAGCTCACAACCAATGCAGTATTTTGATTGATAATTTCTTTTTTCAATATAACCATTTTTAAAACAAAGGTTCCAAAACTTTTCTGTTGCTTTTATGTGTTTTTCATCGGTAGTCCTAATAAAATGAACACCTTCCCAAATACCAAGTGGTTTTATGAGTTCTTTAAATTTTTCTGCATACATGTCGACATAATCTTTAATATCCATCTCTGCTTTTTTTGAAGCCTCAAAAAGTTTTTGGCCATGTTCATCGGTACCAGTATTAAAAAAAACATCTTCCCCTTTTGCCAAATAGTATCTAGCAATAACATCTGCGCGAATAATCTCGAGCGCAAAACCAATATGCGGATCGTTGTTGACATAGGGAAGTGTAGTTGTAATATAAAAATTATTTTTCATACATTATTTTACAATGAAAGGAGATCAGAATCTTTTCTTTTTTCCATATCATTTATATATTCAAACAAAAACACAGAAACTGGTACAGCTAAAATTACACCCCAAAAAGATGCGAGTTTTGCTCCAACAAGAACAGACAGTATCACCACAATAGGAGAAATACCAACTACCCTCTTTACAATAAGGGGACCTAAAATATAATTTTCGATCTGAATCACAATTATAAACAAAGCAAGAACCTTAAGAAGAAGAGCTGTTCCTCCGCCCACATAAGCGAGTCCAACAGCAGGAATGATTGATATAAAAATCCCAAAAGGAACAATCTCAAAAAGACCAGCAAGAAGAGCAATGACAAAAGCATACGGGACTGACAGAAGTGAAAGTCCTATGTAAACAAGAACCCCAACAATGAGCCCAAGGAGCATTTGACCCTGCATCCAAAGTCCGATTTTTCTCTCAGTCCTTTGCCAAAGATCGATTACATACATTTCATGCTTCCTTGGAGTGACAATCCTAAGAAAGGCTTCTATTCCTTTTTCTTGAAGAGAAAGATAGAAAGAAATAACAACAATCAAAAAAACATTTAAAAGTCCGCCGAAAATGTGACTTATCGTCTCTACAAAATTGCTTCCACCTGTAGACACAAGAGAAGCTGTAGTGTCTACAATGTTTGCAAGTGATGCATTTGTTCCAACTTGTGAAAATATAGATCCTCCTCTCTCTAGGGTAGAAGTAATATCAAGTGAACCAAAAATACCTATATTGGGAATATAAGCCTGTAGAGATTTTATAAGTGCTGACACTTCCCCTATAATAAGAGGAGCAAATAAATAAAAAATCCCAAAAAGAATTCCTATCCCGGTAACATAGACCAATGAAACAGTTAGAGCTCTTGGAAATTTCCATTTACGAAGACGAAGTACTGCCGACTCCACAAAGGAAGCAATAACTATTGATGTTAGAATGACCAGAACAAGATCTCGTAAATAAAAAAGTGCAACAAGAATAAGTATTATGCCGAAAACTCGAACAATCGTTTCTGTTGAAATTGAAACCTTGGTAATTTCAGATTTTTTTTCTTCCCGTATATCCATATAATCGATTATAACACTTTAAGTTTTTTTAAGAAGAAAGGATCGATTTGAGTACTTTTTCATCGTTTTTAGACCCGATATAAGCAAGCACCGACTTATGACCACCAAAAATATCTCGTGCGCAATATAAAATATCTTTTGCACTAACTTTTCTTATTTCTTTTTCAATATCAGATATATTTTTCAATTCTCGATCGGTTATTTCTTGGTTGCCGAAAAAAGACGCAAAGGCATCACTTGATTCTAGAGAAAGTTTTAAATTGCCAACCAAAAACTCTTTTACTCTATCTAGTTCTTCTTTTTCAACAAGATTTTTTTTCAAATCTAAACAAACCTCAAAAATCTTTTTTAAAACCTCAGGAAGTCTAGAATTTGATACACCTGCTCCGATCTCAAAATGTCCATGATCAATAAAAGCATCAGCGCTCGCATAAACATAATACGCAACACCAAGCTCCTCACGAAGAAGAGTAAACAACCTAGAGCTCATTCCCCCACCCAAGATAGACGAAAGCACCTTACTTGCTACAAGTTTTTTATTTTTATATGAATATGAAGGAAAACCAAGAATAAAATGTGTCTGATCTGTTTTTCTAAAAACATGTGCAATTTTTGGAGAACTTAAAATATTCTTTGTAGGACTTTTTTTATCTTTTTTATTATTTGGAAATTTCCCAAATATTTTTTCTGAAAGTCTAAATGCTCTATCTGCTGTACATCCTCCTGATATTACAACCACTGTACTCTTTGGCACATAATGACGATTATGATAGCTCGTCAAATCTTTTTGAGTAAAAGAAAGAACATTCTCCTTTGTTCCGGCAATATTTCGTCCAACAGGTTGGTCTCCATAAAACGCACTCATAAAAACATCAGCAACATGCCTTTGTGGCATATCTTCGTACATATTGATCTCCTCGATTATCACTCCTTTCTCTTTTTCAATATCATCTTTTGAAAAAATAGGATTTAGGTACATATCAGAAACAATATCAAAAACCTGAGTCAAATGTTTTGCATCAGCTTTAACAAAGTAACCTGTATATTCGTGTCCAGTCCAAGCATTGTATTGAGCACCGAGACCATCGAGCTCTCTAGTAATCTCTCTCGCACTTGGACGCCTCTTTGTACCCTTAAAACACATATGTTCAAGAAAATGAGAAAGTCCATTTTCTTTTTTTGATTCATATTTACTACCAGTAGCAACAAGAACAAGAACCGTTACTGTTTGATTGTCTTTCATGGGAACAGTAAGCACCCGAAGCCCGTTTGATAATGTTTTCTTTATAAATTTCATAATTAAGTTTTTTTTGTAAAAAGAATAGGTTTATTTTCTACGACTTTCATCGCCATATACATTGGCACCTGACCATCTTTGCCAATTATAGTTTCAAAATCTTTTTGGATATTTTTAACATCTATTAAAATTGGTGCGTCATTCATTGAATCAACTAACACCCACTTGTCTTCATCTAACTTCACAAAACTTTTATAATGATAACCCTTGTGAAGAATGAGCCAATCAGAACCAAGCACACGCTCATTAAAATCCTTTGAATCAACATGACCAGCTTTTCCAAACCTGTTAGCATTGATTCTAAGGTGGGCTTTTTTTTCAAATATAAGTTTTTTAATTATATTTGCGAAATGCTCTCCCTTTAAAGGATAGCTATCGCTTTTTATTTCCTCGCTTGATTCAATACCTAAATAAGACCTGCGAAGTTCTGTATTTTCAGATAAAAGCTTTCTAATCCCGTCCGATGAACTAGGAAAGTCTTTGGGTATTTCAAATTTTTCATTAACTCCAGAAAGTGCATTTATCCCATTTGAAATTGAAAGTGGTCCACAATTTGCTGGAGTTTTTTGTTGAGCAAAAGGAATTCTTTTACCTTCAATATTAAAAACCTTCATAACACCTTCCTTGTGCATAACGCTATCTTCTTTTTTAGTTATAATTATTTTCCTACCTTCCATTTAATTTACCTTTTCTTTTATATATTCAACCAAACTCGCAATAGAGACTCTCTCCTGTTCCCCCGTATCTCTATCTCGTACAGTCACAGTCTCATCTTTAAGTGTATCAAAATCCACAACAATACAAAATGGTGTACCGATTTCATCCTGTCTTCGATAACGCTTACCAATGTTCCCATTATCATCCCACATCACCCGACCAAGTTCACTTTTCATTGTACCGAAAACTACGCGGGCTTTTTCGACAAGCTCAGGTTTATTTTTAAGAAGTGGTGAGACCGCGCAAATTACCGGCGCAATAGAAGGTTTGAATTTGAGTATTACTCGCGCAGGATCAGTGTCATCATATGCTGAAAGCAGTATAGCGAGAAGCGCACGGTCAACACCAAAAGACGGCTCTATAACATGCGGGGTTATTTTCTGGGATGTTTCATCGTCTTGATATTCGAGTCCATGATTTTTCAAGTCAAAGTCGGTTCGGTACGCCAAACCAAAAAGCTCTTTTTGTCCAAAAGGGTATTCAAATTCAAAATCTACAGTTCGTGATGAATAATGTGCGCGATCGCCGTCTGCGATTTCTATATCGTGAACCTTTGACATATCAATACCGACCTTATCCATCCACTCAGTCATCTCATCTTTAAAATATTCAAAATACTTTTCCCAATCTTCTGGTCTAACAAAATACTCTATCTCCATTTGCTCAAATTCACGCTGACGAAAAATGAAATCTCGCGGTGTAATCTCATTTCTAAAAGCCTTTCCGATCTGGGCGATACCAAAAGGAAGTTTCGGATGGATCGAATCAATAATATTTTTGAAATTTACAAAGATTCCTTGCGCCGTTTCTGGACGAAGATACACAGTGGACGCCGAATCTTCGACAGCACCGATTTTAGTGGCAAACATCATGTTAAATTGGCGAGCTTCGCCAGTTGATGATCCACAATCATCACAAACACCATTTTCTTTCAGTAAGTCTTCTCTAAAACGACGTTTACACTTATCGCACTCAACAAGCGGATCAGAAAATCCACTAATATGTCCCGATACTTCCCAAACTTTTGGGTTCATAAGTATCGCTGCGTCGATGCTATACATATCTATCCGGTCATCGACAAACTTTTTCCACCAACTTGCTTTAATATTGTTCTTTAAAGCCACGCCAAATGGGCCAAAATCATAGGCGCCGGAGAGTCCTCCATAAATCTCGCTTCCAGGATAAATAAAGCCTCGGCGCTTACAAAGCGAAATAACCTTTGCCATTTTGTCATTTTCTTCCATTTATCAAATATACAGTAAAAAAAGACTTTTCGCCATCACCCCCTAGGTCGGACCTAGGGGCTAGTTTGAAATCTTTCCGTTTCCAGAAATATAGGAAGGGTCATTAAAATATTCAGTACTCAACCCAGACCAAACAGATGAAACAGGAGCTTTGGTGAAGCTATCTACACCTGTTGCTGTTGTTTTACCTAAAATAGAGGGAGTGTTCCCGACCTGCGACAAGGACGGCACTAGTTCTACCGTGAAATAAACCTTTTTAGTATTTACCCCTAGTCCAGCACCCTTTGGCACAACTCCAGCTTTCCAAACAATCTCTCCTGAGACTGGGTCTAGGCTAACATTTTCGCTGGATGGCGAAACCTGATTTAGAAAATGAACATAGGTTGGAAGTGTCGCTCTAACCTCAGCTCCGGTAACATTACTCGCAGAATTTGTAAGTGTCCAAGAAATAGTATAGGTCGTTGCAATGCCTGCCTTTGGTGGAACAGGCCCAGTATTTACAAATGGTCCAGAATTTCTAAGTGTTTCTCCTGAAACTGCAAAATCGGTATTAAACTTTACAATCTTTCTTTCAAATCCTTTGACCTCATCGATAACATCACCTTCTGTTGGCTGTCTGCCTTTTATTGAAACCTCAATAATAATTTCTGGATTTTCAAATGTACTCCTATCAGCCCGCACAAGTGATAGTGAAGCAAAATTAAAAGCAACAGTACCTGACTCTCCTGGATCAAGGGAACTAAAAACTGGCATTGTATCCCTGTTCCAAATGATTGTATTTTCTCCAGAATTATAAAAACCATTTTGTGGAACTATCGAACTCTTGTCCAAAACTGCACCTGTAATTTTTGCAGTAATTTCTGCATTTACAATCTTTACAGGTAAATTGTTGGCCCAAGATATTTCTGCTCTTTGATCACTACGTGGTGTCGATATGATGTCTTCATCATCATATCCATTTATTGTAAGTTTTGATTCCAAAAATGGTCTGGTAATTGCAATCTTTGTAAGGTTTGAATTGTAAATTACACCGATTGTATTTTTATTTGAACCACTCGGCGCACCAACATGTGTTTTAAAAACCCTTTCATCTCCATCTTCTCCATATATAGTACCCTCAATTTCAATTCGTGTTTCTGCACCCAAGGGGAGGCTATCAAAACTCCAAACATTTGAAAGTGATGTTGTCTCAGGATTTGACTGTTTAAACTTAAATCCTGTTGGATAATCTACTTTTACAAGCACCCAAGAAATATCACTCGTAGCATTTGGAGTAAGTACAATTGTAAATTTTACATCTTGATTTGGAGAAACCGAACTTGGCCCTTCAACTCCGAGAATAATCGGGGATGAATTTATTGTCACAGAAAATTCTCTGGTCTTTCTAAAAATAGAATTAGAATTGGGAACTCTATACTCAAGACGAAAACTAAGATTTTTTATACTTCCTTGTTCACCATAAAGAACGAGGGGTATTCTCTCGGTCACCGACAAAGAAGGACCGATGGTCCCTATAGTTATGCGTTTTCTTTCAATCTCAGAATCGACTGAAGCGCCTTTTGGGTATTCAATAATAAGATCTGTATATTCAAGTGGTACAGAGTTTTTATTGGTTATAGAAACATCAAGAGGAAGCTCTTCACCACCTTCAGCAAAAGCATTTCCAAAAACATCGATTGAAATATTGTTTGAAGAAACTGTATTACCTCCACCAAAAAACCTAATGAGTCCAAAAGAAATAGCTAGAACAAAAAAAATCAATGATCCTATAAAAAACTTTTTAAAAAATGGTGTGTTTTTCTTTTTTTGTATTTCATCTGTAGCACGATTGACTGCATTTGTAGCATTATCCCAGCCACGAGAAATTATAGGGTCGATACGATGAAGTACCCCTTGGCGCTTGCGTGGAACAGAATCAGGATTTATATTGTAGAGTTTCTTTGAAAGCTCATCTATATTATCCATGCCCTCAGTATCTTTTTCTTCCATAGTCACATTGTACCATGTTTTTTTTATTGAATATCAAAAAAATTATAGGAGCTGTGTCTCGCGAAGTGCTTGGTTTATTTTTTTAACTAAAATAGAATAAGTAAAAGTATCATTATTTAAAAGAGACAAAGAAAGTCCCCCTGAAATAACTGCGCCAGTATCTTCATCTTTACCCAAATACCCGAGATGATGAAGTATTCTAAGAACTGTTATAAGTTCAAGTTTTTCATATTCTTCTTTTGTAGAAATATTTTGAGTGGCTTTATAAAAAGAAAGAAGATCATTAAAAAGAATCTCATTTGCTTCTTCTCCAGCACAAAGTTTTTGAACTAAGCCAAAAACCCTACCAATCAACCTTAAAACTTCCCCACTGATTCCAAAAATATTTAAAACTGGCGTCGCAGAAGTAATACGCCAAATCTCTCTACCTTTTACAAGATCTATACGTGAAAATGAAAAATCTTGGACAGCATACCGCACTTTTGAACGAAGCTCTCGAACACTTTGAGCACTCGCAAATACGAGTCCGAGTTCGCGAGTGTAAAGTGTAATCATCTTACTCCCCTCACCTTTTGGGCGAGATTCGAGTACAAATGCGTCTGTGTGATATATATGATGCATAATCCTAGAAATGAGCTTTTAAAAAATAATAAAGATTGGGGAAATATTATTTTTCAATTTTTATTTTTATTTTTATAACAAGTTCGCCGACTTTTATCTCTTGACCATCATTTTCAGAAAACACTATTTCACTAGCGCCTATTGTTTTTTGAAAATCTATCATAAAATTTTCAAGCAATATTTTTGTGTTTAAAGATAAATTTAAAACTATTTTATTTTCAGGTAAAAGATTATTTGTTTTTCGCAAATCCTGTACCGCACGAACTATGTCACGATATTCTCCTTCTTTTTTTAAGTCTTCGGTTATTATTGTATCCAAAACAACCTCATCAACAATATCTTCGTCAACAAAAAAATCTTTTATATTGAGTTCATCTTTTATTATTTCAATGTACTCGCTTTCAAGATTGCAGTTCTTAACCTTTATTTCCTTGAGTGGCTGACGAACCTTGATTCCAGATTTTTGTCTAGCCTCAAGCCCTAAAGTAACTATTTTTCTTGTTGACTCCATTTTTTCAATTATTTCCATTTCAGAAAATTCTTCAGCAAGAATGGGGCCTTCTGGCCAAGGTGCAAGATGAACACTTTCTCCATCTTCGCTTGTTTTTAATTTTTGCCAAAGTTCTTCTGAGATAAATGGTGCAAATGGGGCAAGTAGAACTGCAGTTTGTTTGAGAACAAAATAAAGCGTGGCCTTCGAATTTTCATCTCTATCTCGAAGTCTTTCGCGCGAACGTCGCAGATACCAAGCAGAAAGATCATCAACAAAAAGTTCAAAGGGGCGCACGGCGAGCGCCAGATCATACTTTTCCATCGCCTCTGTTACAGACTCGTAGGTCTGGTGCAGGCGCGCAACAATCCACGAATCAAGAACATTCGAAGTTCCTACTGAAGAAAGGCAAGGACTTAAATCTTCAGAAAAGTCTTGCCTTGGGGAAGTCAAATCTCCTTTATATATTTCAAAAAACGAATAAACATTCAAAATCTTATCAACTACCTTACTCTTCCATCCAGCAACAGATTTCTCGTCAAAATTTGCATCCTCACCTTTCATAAGCGGCGAAGCCATGAGATATAGTCGAAGTGCGTCCATGCCATACTGATTGATAAATTCCCATGGATCTGGATAATTTTTCTTTGATTTGGAAATCTTCTGTCCATCGCTCGCGAGTAATGTGCCAGTTGTAACAACATTTTTAAATGGCGCATGACCAAAAAGAATTGTCGAGATAACAAGCATATAGTAAAACCAAGTGCGAGTTTGAGCAATATATTCAGCAACAAATCCAGCTGGAAAATTTTCACTCTTCCAATCTGGTCGCTCAAAGGGGTAGTGGTCTTGTGCAAATGGCATCGAACCTGACTCAAGCCAACAATCGATAACTTCCGGAATTCTTTTAAATTCATTTCCTTCATCATCAACAAGAGTTATCTCATCAATATATGGACGATGTAGATCGATTTCAAAATTGGCATTGTGTGGAAGTGGAACAAACGGAAACTCGCGAACTTCAGCATTATCAAAACGCTTAAAAGTACTCACAAAAACATTTTCATCTCTTCCATGATGAGCATGTCCTTTTGGTAAAAATTGACCACCGTGAACAAACAAAAGCCACGCAGGACCTCCATGAGTAACGATTAAAATATTTTTTCCTTGATGTTTTTTCTCAAGATTATAAATACTCCGCCCCATGCGAACATAAACATCTTTTAGAGACTCTCCATTTGGTATTGGATCACAAAACCAGTCAGGAGATGAATTATTGTATACATGCTCATGATAAAGATCCCAAGATTTACCATCAAAATCTCCTGGATTTATTTCTATCAAATCTTCGCTAAATTCTATCTGCTCATCACCAAGCCCCAGTTCTTTTTTTAATATTTCCGTTGTCTTCCGAGTACGTGTAAAGGTCGAAGAAAAAATCATATCAATATTTTTATCACGCAAAGACTCTACTTGGTTTTTAACTTGTTCTATACCTTTTTCAGTAAGATTATCAGTCACTTGCTCTTTGAAGCTTACCAATTCTTTTTCATTTCCTTCTGTTTTACCGTGACGCATTACAAAATATTTATTTCCACTTTTTTGAGTTTTTTGCTTCAAATCTTCAATCCCCGAAACCATCATCATCTTTCCGGTATTTGATTTCCATATTGGTAATGGGGAAGCCCAAAAACGATTGCGAGAGATAGTCCAATCCGGTGCATTTTCAAGAATATTTTTAAATCTTCCCTCTTTCAAATGTTCTGGTACCCAAGTTACAGTTTCTGCGGTTTTCATCAAATCATTTTTTATTTTCTGAATATTTATAAACCAAGATGGGAGTGCGTAGTAAATGATCGGTGTTTCGCAACGCATACAATGAGGGTAGGAATGAACTATTTTTTCTTTTGCAAAAAATGCGAAGGACTCCTTAAGACGACGGATGATTTCAATATCTGTTCGCATGTGAGCATCCTTGTCTTCTGTTGTATCTTTTGGTTTTACAAAAAGTCCTGCCAAATCTCCAAGTTCTTTTACAAACTTCCCTTCTGTATCAACATGCACAATTATCGGAATATTATTTTCTTTTGAAAGATTGAAATCTTCTTCACCAAATGCTGGAGCCTCATGCGCTATACCTGTCCCTTTTTCAATCGTCACAAAATCTGCATGCCAAACCTTATAACCATTTTCTTTGTTTGGCATTTCGATATTTTTGTAATATGGAAAAATCGGCTCATAGGAAAGACCGACAAGTTCGGAGCCTTTGATTTCTTTTATTAGTTCATATTTTTTATTCGTTAAAACTTTTTCCACAAGCTCTTTGGCAATAATAACCGTATCTAATTTTCCGTCTTCAAGAGTCACGAGATACACGCCATAATTTATAAGATTATTCACCACAATCGCAGTATTTCCCGGAAGTGTCCACGGCGTTGTTGTCCATGCAAGTAAGTAAGTATTTTCAAATTTTGGATCTGTAATTTTAAATTTTACATACACTGACAAATCTGAAATATCTTTATAACTATTATCCATCGCTATTTCCGAATTGGCTATCGGCGTCTCACAACGCGCACAATATGGAAGCACTCGCACACCTTCATATAGAAGCCCTCGATCGTTTATTTTTGAAAGCGCAAACCAGACACTTTCTATAAAAGTGTTGTCCATAGTTTTATACCCGCCCTTAAAATCCACCCACCTTCCTATTCTCTCTATTCCCTTTTCCCAGTCCTTGTCGTATTTCAAAACCAAAGAACGAGCATGTTCAACAAATTTTTCTATGCCAAATGCCTCTATTTCTTTGTGTCCGCGAATATTGAGATCCTTTTCAACAATATTTTCAATCGGCAGTCCATGACAATCCCATCCCCATTTTCGAGGTACGCGAAATCCACGCATGGTTTTATATCGCCCAACAACATCCTTAGCGGTCAAACCGAGAATATGCCCGTAATGAATTTGTCCTGTTGCAAATGGCGGACCATCATAAAAAACATAGTTACCATTTGGTGCCTCCTTGTCTAATGACTTTTGAAATGTATTATTCGCACGCCAAAAATCCAAGATTTTTTCTTCTTGTATTGCACGCTCTGATTTTTTTTTTATTTTTTCTTCTTCCATGATTTTTTTTAGCTGTTAGAGCACTTTGAATTCCGCAGTTTAGATGTTTTTGTTTAAAAAATAAAACTCGTCCTTAAAAAACGAATAATCGTTTACTAAGGACGAGTTTCAAACCCGTGGTACCACCTTGGTTCCGCCCATTTGGCGACACTTATTTTATAGGTTCTACTACTCTTTCGAGGTTCTTCCTAAAGCTCCGAGGTGATCCCCCATACTTATGAGCCTCTTCATCGCTTATTCAATATAATAACATAAAAATTTAAAAACAAAAATGCTATAATTACAATTTATATGCAAAATAAAAACTCTGGATTCACTCTCATAGAACTTCTTGTAGTGATAGCTATTATTGGCATACTTGGAAGTGTTATCATAAGTGCTATTGGAAATGCTCGTGAAAAAGCAAAAATCTCAAAAGCAAAATCAGAAATCCATTCAATAGAAACAGCAATGAGTATGCTGGCTCTTGATACAGGGAAATAGCCAAGCTCACAAATCGCATCATCTGCTCAAAATAAAAATACTGTTGCCTGTGGTAGTGTAATAAAAAAGGTTACAGATTTGAATGCATCTAAGTCTGGACTCACCATTTCCCATGCAATATATTTTAGGTGGAGCGGTCCATATATAGGAAGTGTTTCTCTTGACCCATGGGGAAATAATTATTTTTTGATACTGACTACAGCTTAGAAGATGGCGACAGTAGCACAGAAGCAGTTATTGGTTCTTATAGACCAAATGGGATTGGTAATAATCTTTATGATGCAGATGATATTGTAAAAGTTAAGCAGAGGAAGAATGTTAATAACACATACGATATATACTGGTCTTAAATAGTTATCCACAGCCTATTATTTAGACTTTTTATATCATATATGATATATTCTAAATGAATCACTCTCCTCTCTTGATTTTAAAAAAGAATAACATTAAGAATATATAGATTTAAATCTAGAGCATCCGATCGTTTTGCCTAGCCAACGATCACTATACTCTTTAATTTCATAATCCTATATCATTTCTTACTCCAAAATATTTTCTACCGAGCCCAACTTTTGTTGTGGCTCTTTTTTTTAAAAAAAAGGTGGTCCGACCGCCAATTTAAATTCAAATCCCAAAACAGACTTTTAACATTTCCGATTCCAATACTCCATAAATAATCTCTGGTGTGTATCCTGAATCATTTCGAAGTGAATAAATATCAATACTTATTTCTCGTAAAAAAAAGTTTATTTCTTTTCACCCAAAGACTATTCTCTTTATTTTATATTGAAATATAAGAGACGAACACATTGGACAATGCCAACCGTGATATATATTTTACAATCTTGCAGATTACTTGTTTGTAAGTACCTAGAAGCTTCTTCATTTGCGACAACTTCGGTATGACGCATAGAATTATTACTAATATGGTCTTCAGCTCGTCCTCTTCCAATAGATTGCCAATCGGGGATTACGATAGCCCCAATTAGAAGTTCGATCCGAGAAGTTTTATAAGCTTCTTCTCTACATCTTCTCTGGAACTTTTATCCCAATTAGATAAAGTCCATTTTGCATCGTCTCGATAAATGATTGGGTGATGGCCAGATTGTATGCCATATCCGGATTTTGATCGTCTATGAGCTTTGTATTTCCATACCAACTGTTGAACATCTGCGCGAGCTCGATCAAGTATCCGACTAGATGATGCGGTGCCCACTCTATGATAGAGCGTTCTACTATGTCTGGAAATCTACAAATAATTCTTTCAAAATTTATAGGTTCATTTTGTGAATTAGTATTTATATCTATCTTGTATCCCAGATTAAAAGCTTTTTCCAATACAGAATTTGCGCGGACGACACTGTATTGTAAATACGGACCTGAATCTCCTTCAAAAGAAAGTGAGGTCTCGGGATCAAAGTTTATATTTTTACCTGCCATCGCGCGGAGTATTGTAAATTTTAATGCAGACACAGCGACGGCATTGCAATTTTCATCACTCAAATCTTTTGATTTTTCTCTTACATCTTCGATGATAACATCCAGGAGTTCTTTTGCTATAGACACCCCACCTAGTCGTGACGACATCTTTTGACCTTTAAAGGTCATACGTCCATGAGTACGATGAATACTCTTTTCTACACGGAGCGCCCATTCTGCATCTATCTTTTTTGATGCATCTAGGACGACTTCAAAGTGTGAAATCTGCTGATGATCTGTGATGAATATAGAAAAATCTGGATTATATTTTTTAAATTTGATATCTAGTAAGCCTATATCTTTTGCTTCGTAGGTAGGATTACCTTGACTATTTATAAACACTGCTGTATTTATATTCTTTTTTTCTTCATCAGGGATGTATACGATAGCACCTTCACTCTTTGTAAAAACCTCGGGTGTATATTTGTAGACTATCTCTTTTCCTACTATCCCTGCCTCACTCTCAAATACATAATCGTCAAATTTTGAGCCCATCATCGCTGTGACAGATTCAAAATAATCCATATTAAATTTTTTACAAGCATTGTACACATCTAGCTCTACTGATTCTTTTTTTGCATACAGATTGTCGGCAATCTCTTTTACACGAGTATGAGTACTAGGATCTTCATCGTATCTCTTTGTACCTTCTACATATGCATCACCTAGTATGACGATATCTGTAGGATTAAAAACCTCGCCTGACACGGTGTGCTTTTCCATTATTATAAATATAGCTTTTGCTATACCCAGAGACACATCCGAAGGAAAAGATATCACCTCCACATCTCCACCAGAATATTTTGCTAGACGACTGATAGATTCCCCTATCGTATTGTTCATCACATGTCCGATATGAAAGGGCTTGAAAAGATTTGGACTAGAATGCTCTACTAAGATTTTTTTATTTATATGGATATTTGTCTTGCCCCAGTTTTCTTTTTTATTTAAAATTTCTTTTATTGATTCATGAAAAAATTCTCTTGATAAATAAAAGTTTATGAACCCTGCACCCGCGACTTCGATTTTTGAGATTGTTTGTGGGAGGTTTTTTTCTAATTCGTTTTTTATTTCTTCTGCTAGAGATTTCGGATTTTTGCCGATTTGTTTTGCGTATGACATCGCCACATTTGTAGAGTAGTCACCATTTACTAAATCTGCGGGATACTCGAGAACAATAACCCCAGCTTCAATGCCGAGATTTTTGAGTGCTCCTTTGATTAGATTTTGTAATGTGTTTTTCATTAATAATTTGTCATCAGTAATTATTTCCTACCTGTACTTCCAAACTTCCCTTCTCCACGACTAGACTCACGGAGTGTATCAGTTTCTTCAAGTTCCGCAATCACAACCGGCAAAATCACAAGCTGGGAAACCTTGTCTCCCTCTTCAAATGTGTACTCTTTATCTGAAAGATTTACGAGCAATGTATTGTATTCACCTCTGTATCCTGCATCGTATACACCACCCATATGATGAAGTCCAGCCTTGGAAATACTACCTTTGTCCATCACTATAGCACCATACCCCTCTCCAAATTCCAGAGCAAAACCATGCCAAAATCGGTGATGCCCCATGGGTGGTATCGTCACTGTCTCCATGGCGTACATATCCATACCTACATCCCCCGGCAGTGCATATGTGGGTAGCTTTGCATTCTCTTTTAATTTTTTAATTTTTATTTTCACTTTTTTATTTTATTATCTTTTTTGTTTTGACATACACCTCTTCGTGGATATCTTCTCGAGTACGAAGATTATTTTTTTGTGAGCAATCTATTTGAATATAGTTTTTTTGTGTCTTGGCGAGCCAAATAGCACTCTTGCGAGCATTCTCCAAGTGAT
>Ga0163144_10004056_pt1 | contig 33195 bp, 28 predicted proteins | sample OliLak19BULKMAT1_FD_123175 | JGI IMG/M metagenome (GOLD analysis project Ga0163144, IMG submission 123175) | Freshwater microbial mat bacterial communities from Lake Vanda, McMurdo Dry Valleys, Antarctica - Oligotrophic Lake LV.19.BULKMAT1 | ecosystem: Environmental > Aquatic > Freshwater >... | reverse complement strand
GGAGGCACTCGTGTGCCTGCGCGCCACCGATCGCCCGGACAGGAGCGTGTATGTCAACGCCCGCCAGCAACCCCCGACAGGAGAACTTCGCAATGGCTGCTGACGCACCGGCCGGCCTTTCAATCACCCGCATCGCGCACGCGGCGGGCGAGGTGGCGCAGCTGACCTTGCAGGGTCGCACGGGACTCAACGTCGTCGGCAGCGGATGTCTGCGGCAGGCGACGGCGGCCCTTCAGGCGCTGGCCGGCGAGCCGGCGCTGCGGTGTGCCGTGCTGCGTGGCCCGGACGCCCGCGCATTTATCGGGGGCGCCGATCTGAAGGAACTCGGCACCCTGACGCGTGACACGGCCGAGGGTTTCATCCGCAGTATCCACGACCTGTGCGCGGCCATCCGGCAGTGTCCCGTCCCCGTCATTGCGTGCATTGAAGGCTATTGCATCGGCGGTGGCCTGGAGATTGCCGCCGCGTGTGATTTTCGTATCGCCGCCGACACCGGCCGTTTCGGCATGCCGGAAGTGCGCGTCGGCGTGCCGTCAGTGATTGAAGCGGCGCTATTGCCGGGCCTCATCGGCTGGGGCCGCACGCGCGAACTGCTGTTGCGCGGGCATCTGATCGACGCGCACGAAGCGCTGCGCATCGGGCTCGTGGAGCACTGCGTGACGCCAGAGACGCTGGAGGCCACCGTCGATGCTGCGGTCGCAGACATTCTGGCCGGCGCACCGGGCGCCATCCGCGCGCAGAAACGCCTGATCGCGCGGTGGGAAGAAGCCAGCCCCGCGGCGGCCATCGAGGCCGGCGTCGATGCGTTCGTCGCCGCTTATCGGGGCCCGGAACCGGCCGACTACGTCGCGCGTTTCTTTGCCGCGCATCACCGCAGCTGAAGGGAGCACCCATGACGAACGAACCGCTGATCGTCCTCAACGCGCTGACCCTGCGCGCCGACAGTTCGCCACCTGCCGGCACGCGCAGCGCGCGACCGCGCTTCAACGTGAACCGCGCGGGCGAGGGCATCGAAGACGCCGCGACGGGCGATCGACAGCTTGCACTGACCACGCAAGCCCAGCTCGAGTGGGAGGCTTACGACGCTTACTGGCGCAAGACACATGGTCCGAAAATTCTGCATCAGGACGGGGCCGACGACACGCAGACGGCGCTGCTGCAGGTTTATCTTCAGCAGCATCGCCTGCCGGCCGGCCCCTGCAGCGGTGCTGCGCCGCCCTACAGCGCCGGCGCGGATGCGGCGGGTCTGCTGGTGCGCGATCCGGCCGCCCACGATGGCGCGCACCGGCGCCCGGCCTGGGACGGGCTGGCACAGCTCGGCTACCGCAATCGGGCTGAACTCGAGGCCTTCTTCGGATCGGCAAAATACGCCGGCAAGATCGTGCCCGACGAGGCGGTGTTCCTGCGCGGCTTCGGCTTCCATCTGGCTGAAGAGCATGTCGTCGTTCAGCACGGCGATCGACGTCGCGATCCGATCATTCTGATCAAGCTGCACACTCGCCATGCCGCGCTGTCGCGCGCGGCGTTTCGCGGACACTGGATGGCGCAGCATGCCGCGCTGGTCCGCACACTGCCGCAGGCGAGCGGTCTCGTGCGCCGCTATGCGCAGCTCGTGAACATCAGTGAGACCGGCGACCGGCTGTTCGATCCGACCGGCGACGCCATCGACGGCGTGGGCGTGTATTCCTTTGCGAACGTCAACGACTGCGAGGATTTCGTGGCGGGTGAGGCCCACGCGGCCCTGATCGAGGACGAGCAGGCGTTTGCCGCTGACAGCCCGTTCTTCACCGCCCTGAATTACGTGATTCGCGACGTCACCGGCTGAGCGCCGAATCCAGTCACTGCGCGCACGCCGGCATCCGCCTGTGCCGCCGCAAGAACTTTGAGCACATGGCATGCCGCTGACGAAGCCACCGGTCGGCACGCTGCGCCTGATCCTTGGCGATCAGCTCTGGCGCGGCAACCCGGCACTCGCCGGTCACGATCCGGCGCGCGACGTATTGCTGATGATCGAGGCGCCAGGCGAAGCCACCGTGGTGTGGAATCACCAGGCGCGCATTGCCCTGTTTCTGGCGTCGATGCGGCATTTCCGCGATGAATGCCGTGCCGCCGGGCTGCCCGTTCACTACATTGCGCTCGATGATCCGGGGCCGCCTTCACTCGCGGAGCGTCTGGGCGCGGTGCTCAAAGCACGGATGCCGCGGCAGTTGGTGGCCTGCGAGCCCGGCGAATGGCGACTCAGGCAGGCCATCGACGCGGTCGCGCGCGACACCGGCGTGGCGCTCACCTGGTACGCGGACACGCACTTCCTGACCCCACTGGCAGATTTCAACGCGTGGGCCGAGGGCCGCCGCAGCCTGCGCATGGAGCACTTCTACCGCGAGCAGCGTCGGCGCCATCAAGTGTTGATGGCAGGGGATGCGCCCGCCGGGGGCCGCTGGAACTTCGACGCCGACAATCGGCGCGGCTTTGCGGCCGGTGGGCCTCGTGCCGTGCCTGCGGCGCCGCGCTTCGCACCGGACACCGTGACGCGCGAGGTGCTCGCCCTGGTGGCCAGACGGTATGCGGACCATCCGGGCAGCCTGCGTGAGTTCCACTGGCCGGTAACCGCTGCGCACGCCGCGACGGCCCTGGCAGTCTTCATCACGCAACGCCTGTCCGGCTTCGGCCCGCACCAGGACGCGATGTGGACCGCCGAACCCTGGCTGTGGCATTCACTGCTGTCGACGAGCCTCAATCTGCACCTCCTCGATCCCCGCACCGCGCTCACGGCAGCGGAGCGTGCGTGGCGTGAAGGACAGGCCGAACTCGCCAGCGTTGAAGGCTTCGTGCGGCAGATACTCGGCTGGCGTGAGTTCATCCGCGGCGTGTACTGGCGCTGGATGCCCGGCTTGCGGGAGGCGAATCACTTCGGCGGTGAGCGGCCGCTGCCCGCCTGGTACTGGACCGGCGACACGCAGATGAACTGCATGCGGGAGGTGATCGGGCAGGTTCTCCAGCACGGCTATGCCCACCATATCCAGCGCCTGATGGTCACAGGTCAGTTCGCGCTGCTCGCCGGTCTGGCGCCGCAGGCGGTCGAAGACTGGTATCTCGCGATGTTCGTTGATGCGATCGACTGGGTGGAACTGCCGAACACCGCCGGGATGGCGCTGTATGCGGACGGCGGGCGTTTCACGAGCAAGCCTTATGTGGCGAGCGGGCAGTACATCAAACGCATGAGCAATTACTGCGCAGGCTGTCGCTATCGCCCGGCGCAGCGCACCGGGCCGCGCGCCTGTCCGGTCAGCACGCTGTACTGGGGCTTTCTCGATCGCGAAGAAGCACGCCTGGCGGCGAATCCGCGCACCGCGCTGATGGCGAAGAGTGTGGCGCGTCTCGCGCCGGACGCGCGCGCGGCCATCCGCAGTGAGACCGCGCGCGTGCTGGCGACCCTCGAACAGCTGTGATCCGCCGGCAGCCGGAGAGCCCTCCTCAGCCCAGCGCCCGGGGATTGCCCTGCACGCCGCCGTCGACGGCGAGCAGCGCGCCGGTCGTGAAACTCGACGCATTGCTCGCGAAGTACAGCGCAGCGCCGACAATCTCGTGCGGCTGACCGCCGCGGCCGAGGGGAATGCCGTCTTGCGCGGCCCGGTTGAAAGTCTCGAGATCCCAGGCTTTGGAGATGTCGGTCAGAAAGGGGCCGGGCATGATACAGTTCACGCGCACCTTCGGCCCGAAGGCGTTCGCCAGCGAGCGCGTCAGCGCGTTGAGGCCAGCCTTCGCCGCGCCGTAGGGTTCCGAGGTCGGGCTTGGCGTCACCGACGCGGTGCTCGAGACATTGATGATCGACCCGCCATCGCCCGCCATCATCCGGGTGCCCACGAGCGCCGCCAGTCGAAACGGCCCCTTCAGATTGATTGCCACGACTTTGTCGAAGAGATCTTCGGTGATGGCGTCCAGTGACGGATACAGCGGCGACAGGCCGGCGTTGTTGACCAGAATGTCGACTTTGCCGAACTTCGCGTAGGCCGCCGCGACCAGGCCATCGAGTTCGCCCCATTTGCCGACATGGCAGGCATAGGGCAGGGCGCGACGGCCTCGCGCTTCGACTTCGGCAGCGGTTTTCTCGCAGGCCTCCATTTTGCGGCTCGCGACCACGACGTCCGCGCCGTGATCGGCAAAGGCCAGCGCCATTTCGCGGCCGAGGCCGCGGCTGCCGCCGGTAATCAGGGCGACTTTGCCGCTGAGGTCGAACAGGTGCTTGCTCATCGATATCTCCGAATCATTGAACGGATGGGTGCGCGCTCAGCGCAGTGCCCGCTGCGTCATCGACGGCAGGCCGATGATCGCCGGCCAGCCAGACGTAGAAGGCAGGGACCACGAACAGCGTGAACAGCGTGCCGATGCCGAGTCCGGCGGCGATCGTCAGTCCGATATGGAAGCGGCTGGTTGCGCCAGGTCCGCTCGCAAGCAGCAGCGGCACCATTGCCACGACCATCGAGACCGTCGTCATCAGGATGGGACGCAGACGGACCGACGCGCCCCTGGCGGCGGCGCTGAACTTGTCCAGCCCCTGTTCCCGCTGCAACTGGTTCGCGAACTCGACGATCAGAATGCCATTCTTGGCGACGAGTCCAATCAGCGTGATCAACCCGATCTGGGTGTAGATGTTGATCGTCGCAAAGCCAAGATTGATGAACGCAAGCGCGCCGGCAATCGACATCGGGACGGACATCATGATGATCAGCGGGTCGCGCCAGCTCTCGAACTGTGCGGCGAGGACCAGATAAATCACAATGGCGGCCAGGAACAGCGTGATGACCAGCGCATTGCCTTCCTGCATATACTGCCGCGACACGCCGGCATAGTCCCAGGTATAGCCCTGCGGCAGCACGCGTCCGGCTTCTTCGTTCAGGTAGCCCAGCCCGTCGCCCAGCGACACGCCGGGGCTTGCCATGCCCTGCAGTGTCAGCGAGTTCAACTGCTGGAACTGGGTGCGTTCACTGGGCTCTATCGATTCCGAAAAACTCACCAGCGACGATAGCGGCACGAGCTCGCCGCCAGCGGCACGGAGATAGTACAGATCGAGCAACTCGCGGCTCACCCGGAAGCGATCCTCGACCTGCGGGATCACCTTGTAGCTGCGGCCTTCGAGATTGAACCAGTTGACGTTATTGCCGCCCAGCAGTGTCGACAGCTCGCGGCCGATGTCCTCCATCGAAATGCCGAGAATGCCGGCGCGGTCGCGATCGATCACGAGTTCCGTTTTGGGCCGGGTGAACTCGACCGACTTCTGCAGAAAGATGAACTTCCCGCTTTTCATCGCGGCGCCAAGCAGTTCATCAACGGACTGATCGAGTTCCACGTAGTCGTTCGGTGTGCGCACGACGAACTGCAGCGGGAGGCCGCGGCCTGCCCCCGGCAGGCTGGGGCGTGGAAACACCGCGACCTGCTGGCCGACGAGACCGTTCAGCTTCGGCTGCAGTTCGTCCTGAATCTGTTGCTGCGTGCGCTGACGCTGGTCCATCGGCACGATCTTGAAGCCGCTGAACGCGCTGTTCGGCGAGCCGCCAAAGCCGAGAATGAAGAAGCTTTCGTAATATTCCGGAATCGTCGCGTAGACATCGAGCACATCCTGGGTGTAGCGCATCGTGTAGTCGATGGTGGCCGTTTCAGGCCCGCGCGCGGCGACGAACAGGATGCCCTGGTCCTCATTCGGCGCGAGTTCCTGCTTGCTGGTCAGATACATCGGAAACATGCTGATCAGCACGAGGAACGCAAAGCCGACGAACGCAGGCCAGTACGGCAGATTGCTGCTCAACGCGCGGTGATAGCGTGCGGTGAGCCAGCCGAAGAAATGTTCGACGCCGCGCTCGAAGCGCCCTGGCGGCTTGCCGCTCAGAATGCGTGAGGACAGCATCGGCGAAAGCGTCAGCGCCACGACGCCGGAGATCAACACGGCGGCGGCAAGCGAGAACGCAAACTCGGTGAACAGCGTACCGACCAGCCCGCCCATGAACCCGATCGGCGCATAGACGGCGATGAGGGTGGTCGTCATCGCAATGATCGGCAGCCACAGTTCGCGCGCGCCGACCAGGGCGGCATCGAGCGGCGTTTTGCCCTCGGCAATATGCCGGTGCACGTTCTCGACGACGACAATCGCATCGTCCACCACCAGCCCGATGGCGAGCACCATCGCGAGCAGCGTCAGCAGATTGACCGAATAGCCCAGCAACAGCATCAGGAAGGCCGCGCCGACGATAGACAGCGGGACCGCCACTGCCGGGATCAGCGCCGCGCGCAGCGAGCCGAGCGAGAGATAGATCACGAGCAGCACAATCAGCACGGCCTCGGCGAGCGTGGTGAACACTTCCTTGATCGATTCCTCAATGAACACGCTCGCGTCGTAAGGGATGAAGACCTCCAGATCCGACGGCATCTGCGATTTCAGTTCGGGCATCACGTCGCGCACCCGCGCGGCAACCGTCAGCGGGTTGGCGCCGGGGGTCGGGTCGATGCCGATGTAGGTCGCGGTCTTGCCCATGTAGAGGCTGGTGGAGTCATAGTCCTCGGCGCCGAGTTCGGCGCGCGCGACATCAGACAGCCGCACGATGGCGCCGTTCTCGCTGCGCACGACCAGATTGTTGAAGTCCTCGGTCTTCGAGATGTCGGTCGTCGTCGTCAGATCGATACCGACGTACTGGCCCTTCGTGGCCCCTGGCCCGACGAGATAGTTGTTTGTCTCGAGCACCTTGCGCACATCCGAAGCGGTGACGTTCAGTGCCGTCATACGCACGGGATCGAGCCAGATGCGCATCGCGAAGGCCTGGTTACCGAAGAGCTGGGCCTTGGCCACGCCCGGAATTGCCTGCAGTTGCGGCCGCACTACGCGCAGCAGATAGTCGGCAATCTGCTGGCGAGACATGCTCGTGCTGTAAAACGCGATATACATCAGCGCGGTCGGATCGCCGGTAGCGGACTCGATAATCGGGTCGTCCGCCTGCTCGGGCAGCACATTGCGCTGGCTGGCGACCTTCGACTGGATCTCGGCCACTGCGGCGTGCGCGTCGTAATTCAACTTCATGTAGATCTCGATGGTCGAGATGCCCTGCTTGCTGCTTGAGGTGATGTAGTCGATGCCGTCGGCTTCTGCGATCGCCTGCTGCAGCGGCGTGGTGATGAAGCCTTTGACGAGTTCGCTGTTCGCGCCCGGGTAGGGGGTGCGGACGGTAACGATGGTGTTCTCGGTTTGCGGAAACTGCCGCACTTCAAGCGACATCACCGCACGCAGGCCCAGCAGCAGGATCATCAGGCTGACGACGGTCGCCAGCACCGGCCGGCGAATGAATACATCGGTGAAGCTGCCGTTCACGGCGCGGCCGGTCGGGCGGCGGGCGGCGGCGCAATCGCCACGGCGATATCATTGCGAAGCTTGTTCTGGCCCACCGCAACCACGCGATCACCGGCGGCCAGTCCGTCGCTGACCACCACCTTGCCGTCACGGACTTCACCGGTCTTCACCGGCCGCCGGTTGACCTTGAGTGTCTCCCCGGTCTCTACGATCAGGTACACCGAGTTGCCGTAGGGGCTGTAGGTAATTGCGGTTTCCGGCACCACGAGCACAGCGTCGAGCTGCTGTTCGCGCGTGTCGACTTCGGCAAACATCCCCGGCCGCAGCAGCCCGTCCGGGTTCGGCAATCTGGCGCGGATCTGCACCATGCGCGTGGCGACATCAATGGCGGGATCGATAGCGGCAATCTGACCGCTGAAAGTACGCTCCGGGTAGGCCTGCACGCGCACGTCGACGCTTTGATCGACACTCAGGCGCGCGAGATGGCGCTCCGGCAGCCGGTAATCGACGAATACCGTGTCCAGTGCCTGCAGACTGGCAATGTCGGCGCCTGGCGCGAGATAGTCGCCGAGGTCGACGCGACGTAGGCCGAGGGTGCCGCTGATGGGCGCCCGGATGGTCTTCTTCGCGACCTGCGCTGCCTTGGCGCCGACCAGCGCGGTGGCCTCGCTGCGGCGCGCCGCAGCTTCGTCATACTGGGCTTCCGATACCGTCCGATCGCGCTGGAGCCTGGCGGCGCGCGCGTACTGCAGATCGGCCAGACGCAGTGCCGCGCGCAGCCCCGACAGCTCCGCAGCGTCAATGCTGTCATCGAGTTCAACGAGCACGTCGCCAGCATCGACCCGATCCCCCGATTCGAAGCGGATCGCTTTGATCTGTCCCGGGACTTCCGTGGTGACGACCACGTCCTGCACGGCGCTGATGCTGCCGACGGCCGTCAGCGAACGCGGCCAGCGCGCGGACTCGACCACCGTCACCGCCACGGGCGTCGGTGGCTGTGGCGCGGAAAACGTGGCGATCATCCGCTGGATCTGGAGGTATTTTGCGCCGGCGAGGCCGCCGAAGATGACCAGGGCAAGCGCGCCCAGGAGCAGCAGACGTTTCAGCACTTCAGCGTTTCTCCGACTTGACGACTGGCGCAACGGAGCGCTTGTTGTAGGCCGTTCCGTTCGCCGTTCATGACCCCGGCAGTCTAGCATCCGGCACGCCGGCACGGCCAAGCACGGGCCCGCGCTGATCCAGATCAAGCCGCGGCGGCGACGCTCTGTTAGCGTGTGGCCATGATGGAGCAACTGACTTGAAGGCAGGGGGCATCGCGCATCGGCTGATCGGACACTGCATGTCGGGTCCGGCCATCAGCGTCGGCCCGTATGCGACATTGGCCGAGGCTTATTCGACCATGTGCCTGCGCGGCATCAGGCGTCTGCCGGTGCTGGAACATGCACGCCTGACCGGCATCATCACGCGCAGTGACATTCTGGAAGCGAAGCCGAGTGAGATCGGCCACGCAATCGATTTCGCCGCGGTGGTCCACAAGCTCTCGCAGATCACGGTCGGTATCGCGATGCACCGTGCACCGGTGACGGTGTATGAAGCCGACACGCTGGGGCATGCCGCGGAACTGATGCTGGCGCACAAGATCGGCGGCTTGCCGGTGCTGAATGCGCGTGACGAACTCGTCGGCATCGTCACCGAATCCGATCTGTTTCGCCTGCTCGCCGCCGACTGGCGCGCTGACCATGAACACCTGCCAGTCTGACAGGAGGGAACATGAGTGACGACACGGTGACGCAGCGGCTGCATGCCCTGCGCGACGAATTGAGCGAACGTCAGGCGCGGATACGCGCGCATGCCGGTCATCGCGAGGAAGCCGTCGCTCGCGACTCGGGCGAACAGGCGGTGCAGCGCGAGAATGACGAGGTGGTCGAACAACTTGGCCTGCGCGTCGATGGCGAACTCGCGGCGATCGACGTGGCGCTGGCGCGGGTGGCGGCCGGGACCTACGAGCGCTGTGCGCAATGTGGGGAACCCATCGGCGCCGCGCGACTCGCCGCCCTGCCGCTGACGGCGGTGTGTGTGTCATGTGCCGGCCTGACGTAATCGGTGCCGGCCGTCGTTGCGCAAACGGCAGCGGCGGAGCGGCCAGCGCTCACAGCAGGAGGCTCACAATCGCGCCGGTGCACAGGGTCGCCAGCGTGCCCGCCACGACCGCGCGCGGGCCCAGGCGCAGGATTTCTGCCCGGCGCGTCGGTGCCATCTCGCCGAGGCCGGCGATCAGAATGCCAAGGCTGCCGATATTGGCGAAGCCGCACAGGCCGTAGGTGAGGATGAGCCGGCTGCGATCACTGATGCTGGCGGGCGAGAGCGCTGCGAGGTCCAGGTAGGCCAGGAACTCATTCAACACCGTCTTGGTGCCAAGCAGTTGTCCGGCGAGCGGCGCCTCGCGCCACGGGATCCCCATCAGCCACGCGAACGGCGCCATCAGCCAGCCCAGCACACGTTGCAGGCTCAGCGGGGCGCCGCCGACGGCTGGCAGCACGCCCAGTGCCAGATTCACCAAATGCACCAGCGCCACGAGCACCAGCAGTATCGCCACGATCTGCAGCAGCAACTGCAAGCCAGTCTGCGTGCCGTTCGCCACCGCCTCGATTGCGCTCGTTGCGCCGCGCGGTACCGACCAGGTTCCGCGCGTCGGCGTTCCTGTCTCCGGCACCATCAGCAGCGACATCACCACTGCGCCGGGCACGCTGATGATCGACGCAATCAGCAGATGACTGACCGCATTCGGCACCACCGGGCCGAGAATCGTCGCGTAGAGCATCAGCACAGTACCTGCGATCGTGGCCATGCCGGACGTCAGCAGCACGAACAGTTCACTCGTGGTGAGCCGCGTCAGGTAGGGCCTGATGAACAGCGGCGCTTCAACCATGCCGAGGAACACATTCGCCGCCGCGCCGAAGCTGACGGCGCCGCCTATCCCGAGGGTGCGTTCGAGTAAGCGCCCCAGCAGCCCGATCACGAAGGGCAGCACGCGCCAGTAGGTCAGCAGTGAGGTCAGGGCGCTGATCACCAGGATCAGTGGCAGCGCGCGGAAGGCGAGCACGAACTCGTGCGCGGGCGCGCTGACCGCGAACGGCGCCGGCCCGCCGCCGACATAGCCAAACACGAAACCCGTGCCAGCGGTGGTCGCTGCCTGCAAGGCGCCGACCGCACGGTTCAGCAAATCGAACACGGCGCGCACGCCGGGCGCATGCAGCAGCAAGCCGGCCAGCGCGAACTGCAGGGCGAGCCCGACGACAATCGGCCGCCAGCACACAGCACGTCGATTCTGCGCGCAGAGCCAGGCGATGGCGCAGAACACCACGATGCCGAGCAGCGCCTGTGGGCTTTGGCTCATGTGCTGGACGGAGACGGTCAGGCGCTGAGCTTGCCGGCGAGCACGGCCACGTGGCGTTCGATGCATTCGGCGGTGCGCGACAGGTGGTAGCCGCCTTCGAGCAGGGAAATTACGCGCCCACCGGCGTACTGTCCGGCGATTTCCATCACGCGTGCCGTCATCCACGCGTAGCAGTCGGTCGACAGCTGCACGTCGGCGAGTGGATCATCGCGATGCGCATCGAAGCCTGCGGAGATCAGGATGGCCTCCGGCCTGAACAGTGCGAGGCGCGGCAATACCTGATCCGCGAACGCGATCTCGTAGGCACTGTCGGTGGCGCCGGCGGGCATCGGACAATTCAGGGTGGCGCCTCGACCGCGGCCGCTGCCAATTTCGCCGGGGCCGCCGGTGCCCGGGTAATACGGATACTGGTGCAGGCTGATGTAGAGCACCGAGGGATCATCCTCGAAGCTGTGCTGCGTGCCGTTGCCGTGGTGCACGTCCCAGTCGAGGATCGCGATCTTGTCGAGCCCGTGCTGCCGCTGCAGGTAGCGCGCAAGCACCGCAATATTGTTGAACAGGCAGAAGCCGAGCGCGGCCTCACGTTCGGCATGATGTCCGGGGGGGCGTACGAGCGCGAAGCCGTTGGCGCTGTGGCCCGCGATCACGTCGTCGGCAAGTGCCATGGCGGCACCCACGGCCAGCCTTGCAACCTCGAATGAGCGGGTCGAGATCGCGACATCCGGTGTATCGAGAAACGGCGCCCCGTCCGTGCAGGCTGCCGCTGCGCGCCGGATGTAGTCGAGCCGGTGGACAGTCTCGATCCACGACAGATCGGCCGGCGCGGCACTCAGCGTGCGCAGCTCGCCGCACCACGGCGTCCTGTGCAATTGGGCAAGCGCCGCGGTGAGCCGCGCCGGACGTTCGGGATGGCCCGCGCCGGTGTCGTGTTCAAGGAACTGCGAGTCGTAGATGAAGCTGGTCGCCATGCACGTGGTCATCTGCTGCCTGCAGGTATGCTAGAGCGCGGCCGGAAAATATACGAGCGCGTGACGGCCCCCGTTGCCGATCTGTCGGGGGCGTATGAACTGGCGGCCACTCGCCCGGCTGTCGGCGGCCGCGCTGGCGGTGGTGGTCGCGAGCCACTTCCTGGCGATCGGGCAGGTGGCGGCGGCCTAGAGGATTGCGGTGAAGCGCGCGAGCATGCTGGTCGGCCTGCTGTGTGGCGCGTAGTGGTTTCCCGAGCTGGAAATCGGCCGCAAGCTCGCGGCAGCGGCCCTGGTGCCCGGCGGTGTGGCGCTGAATCTGCCGCCCTGGCGGGCGGCAGCGCCGCGCTTACTGCACTTGCGGCGCGGTGGCTTCGGCAGCGTTGTCCTTCTGGCTGTCCGCCAAGCGACTCGCCGGCGCCTTCGCGAGGTCGATGTAGTCGCCGAGCACTTTTGAGGCTTCCTCGAGCACGACGTCGAAGTCGTCCGGGTCCTGCTTGTCGCCGGTGTCTTCTTCGGCGTCCGCGAACTCGTCTTCGTCGCCTGTTTCGGCGGCGGGTTTCGCCGGCAGCGCCTCAAGGCCGTGCGCCACGCGGATTTCATTCTCCCGTGCCCGCTGCTCGATTCTCGATTTCTCGTGTTCGGCGCGGCGCTTCGTTTCGAGCAGCGAGACCGAGTTGCGATCGGCCGCCTCCTGCATCGCGCGCTCCTGGGCGAGCAGGGCCGAATAGGCCTTGTCGCCCTTGACACGCTGCGCATGCCGTTCACGGAGCTCGGGCAGATGGTCGATGGATGCCATGCTGGGCGCATAGCGCGCGGCCGCGATGTGCGCGAAGGGCAGCGCGTTTTTCAGCGCGCGCTCACCCTGATCCCTGGTGCTGAGCCCGGACGGGAAGGTGACATCGGGCACTACGCCACGGTGTTGCGTACTGTCGCCCTCAACGCGGAAGAATTGGGCTATCGTTGCCTTTAGCTGGCCGAGCTTGCCGTTGGCTTCCTCGTCGAAGCGGTTGAGATCAACAAGATTCTGCACCGTGCCCTTGCCGAAGGTGGCTTCGCCGAGCACGATCCCGCGGTGATAGTCCTGGATCGCGGCGGCAAAAATTTCGGAAGCGGACGCACTGTTGCGATCGACCAGCACGGCGAGCGATCCGGTGTAGGCTACGCCGTCTTCGGTGTCGCGCTCGAGTTGCACGCGGCCCTGCGAATTGCGGACCTGCACCACCGGGCCGTTGTCGATGAACAGGCCCGTCAATTCGGTGGCCTCTGACAGCGAACCACCGCCGTTTCTGCGCAGATCGATGATGAGCCCCTGCACCTTGTCTTTCTGCAGTTCGCCAATCAGCCGGCGCACGTCGCGCGTGGTGCTGCGATAGTTTTGGTCGCCTTTCATGCGGCCTTCAAAGTCCATGTAGAAGGTGGGCACCTCGATGACGCCGATCCGGCGCTGCGCCGGGCTTTCGCCGATCTCCAGCACTTTCTTCTGCGCAGCCTGCTCGTCGAGCTGAATCGTGTTGCGCGTGAGATTCAGGGCGCGCGGCGGACCGTCCGGGCCGGCGCCTTTGGTGAGCACCTGGAGTTTCACGACGGAATCCTTGGGGCCGCGGATCAGATCCACGACTTCATCGAGACGCCAGCCGACGACATCCACGGTTTCGCCCTGATCACCCTGCGCAATGCCGACGATGCGATCCCCCTCGTGCAGCTTCTTGCTGAGGTCGGCCGGCCCGCCTTTGACGATTTCCCGCACCACGGTGTATTCGTTATCGCTTTGCAGGACTGCACCGATGCCTTCGAGTGACAGGCTCATGCGAATCTTGAAGTTCTCGGAGGTTCGCGGCGAGAAATAGGCGGTGTGAGGATCGATGGCGGTGGTGTACGCGTTGATGAAGGTCTGGAAGACGTCTTCGCTGTTATATTGCGCGGTCTGGCGCAGGATGCCCTCATAGCGCTTGCGCAACGTGTCCTTGATGGCTTTTTCCTTGCGTCCGGACAGGCGCAATGAGAGGACATCGTTCTTCACCCGCTTGCGCCAGAGTTCATCGAGCTCACCTTCGTTCGCCGGCCAGGCGGCGTCCTCGCGATCAAATTCGAAGGATTCGTCGACGGCGAAATCGAAGGGTTTGTCGAGCAGCGCGATCGCCTTCGGCATGCGTGCTTCGATGCGCTCACGGAAGCGCACGAAGAGATCGAACACGGTCTGCAAATCTGAATTGCGGAGATCGTCGTCGAGTTCGGTCGCGAAGGCGCCGAATTCATCGATGTCCGTCTGCTGCAGATAGCTCTTGGTGGGATCAAGGGCTTTCAGGTAGTTGTCGAAAATCACCTGCGACAGGGCGTCGTCGAGCGTCGCTTTCTTGTAATGGTAATTCGCGATGAAGTGGGTAATCAGCCGGGTGGCACGCCGATGTTCCGGCTGCGGGTCCAGATCGTCCAGTGCGACGGTCGGGGCCAGCGCTGCGGCGGTACCGGTCAGCGCCAGAAGCCCGGCGAGCAGAGCGCCGGCAAGCACGTTTTTCATACGTAAAATCGCACTCAGGAATGGGTTCAGGGATGATGACCGGGCCGGGATGCCGTTGGTGGTCCTGGCCCGATAGTGTAGCGTATCCGACCATCGCCAGCCGTGGAAAATCCCGTGACAGAGATCGCCTCGCGCCTGCTTCCTACGTTTCCGGTAGTGAACCGGATGTCCGGAGGGCGGCTGTATGGCGGACGCTGACGTCCCGGTTGAAGTCAGGACCGCCGCAGCGCTGCGGGAGGCGCTGGCGGCCATCGACAGCGCGGAACTGGTAGGGATCGATACCGAGTTCATGCGGGTCGATACCTACTATCCGAAGTTCTGTCTGCTGCAGATAGCGACACCCACGGCGGTTTTCTGTATCGACCCGCTGGCGGACATCGACCTTACCGACCTGGGCGCCTGCCTCGCGGCCACCCGGCAGCCGAAACTGATGCACGCCGCGCGACAGGATCTTGAGGTCCTGGGGCCGATTGGCGCCGGCAACCCCCAGCCTCTGATCGACACCCAACTCGCCGCCGCGCTGCTCGGCCTGTCCGACCAGATCTCCTACGCGGCAGTCGTCGAACAGTATTGCGGGGTCCTGATCGACAAATCGCAGACTCGCACAGACTGGCTCCAGCGTCCGTTGACGGCGGAACAACTGCGCTACGCCGCGCTCGACGTCACCTACCTCTTGCCGGTGTGGGCGGCGATGGAACGTGAGCTGTCCGCGCAGGGCAAACTGGGCTGGTTGCGGGAAGAGTGCGAGCGCCTGCTGTCGCTGCGGGAGGACAACGCGCCGGCCTGGCAGCGTGTGAAGGGGCTGATGTCGCTGGAAGCGCGGTCACTGGCGGCGGCCTGCGCGCTGGCAGACTGGCGCGAGGGCATTGCGCGCAGCGCCGATCGCCCGCGCAACTGGATCCTGAAAGACGAATTTCTGCTTGCGATCGCCCGGCGACTGCCGCACACGATGGCCCAGCTGTCAGATATCCAGGGCCTGCCTGTCGCGACCGTGCGGCGACACGGCGAAGCCTTGCTGGCCCTGCTCAACGTTGACGAACCGGCGCCGCTGCCAGCCTTGCCGGCCCGGATACCCCGCATGACGCCGGCTGGCACGCGGCTGCTCGGCGAGTTGCAGCAGTACGTGCGCGAGCAGGCCGCGGCGGCCAGCGTCGCGCCGACGCTGATCGCGGCCCGGCGCGATCTCGAACAGCTGATTCACGGTGAAGCCGCGCCGCGCCTGATGAGCGGCTGGCGCGGGGAACTCGTAGGACGCGAGCTCACCGCCCGCCGTGCGCTGCACCGGACGGCGGATTTGTGCACGGCGATCTGACCATCGGCTGAGCGCCGACTACTTGGCGATGTCGAGCAGTTCGATTTCGAAGATCAGGGTTTCGTTCGGGCCAATCGGGCCCGCGCCCTTGGCGCCGTAGGCCAGCGTTGGCGGAATGAACAACTGCCAGCGAGAACCGACGGTCATCAGCGGGATGGCTTCCTGCCAACCCGGGATCACGCTGGACAGGCTGAGAGTCGCTGGTTCGCCGCGCCGTTTGGAGCTGTCGAACTCGGTGCCGTCAATCAGCGTGCCCGTGTAATGCACGACGACGTCGTCGCCGGTCCTGGGATGCTTGCCGGGTCCCTTGCGCAGTTCCTTGTACTGCAGCCCGCTCGAGAGTTCGGTGACGCCGTCCTGCGCCTTGTTCCTGGCGAGGAAATCCCGGCCGGCTTTCAGTGAGCTCTGCGCCTGTTCCTTATAATTCTCGTTGACCGATTTGCTCGCGTTCTCGAGCGAGGCCTGGAACTGCTCAGGCGTAAGGCGCGGCTTGCTGCCGTCGAGTGCGTCGCGCACGCCGAGGATGTAGGAATCGTATTCGAGCTTCACGCCCTGGCGGGCGATGCTCTGCGCGGTGGTCAGGCCGATCGCGTAACTGCTCTTCTGCGCATCGGTTGCCAGCAGGGCCTCCTGTGCGGTGGCGGTGCCAAGGGTCAACAGGCCGGCCGCGGCCAACACCAGTCGTTTCATGCAGAATCTCCTGTGTACTTTGAGTATAAATGCACGCGCCGTGGCGCGTGCCGCTATTTGTTTTTGGCGGCGGTCAACTTCATGACGGGTTTGGCCCCCACGACTTCCATGCCGACCTCGACGCCAGCCGGGATGAAGGCGCAGTCTCCAGGTTTGACGGTCATGCCATGACCTTCGATGTCGATCTTCAGTTCCCCGGTGAGAATGGCGAGCACGAGTTCATCGCCCAGCAATTGCGATGCGACCACCGTACCCGGCGCGAGCAGCTCCCGGTTCGTGTCATAGCCCCACACGAGCAGCTTCTGCATCATCGACTGTTCGTTCAACGGACCGTCGGACGGCAAATCCCAGCGTTCGAGCCGCATTTTGTTCAGCGGCTGATAGGTGACGACTTTGTTGCCGCCCTGGAAACGCGCCTCGTAGAGCGCGGCTTCGACGCGTTTGACGAGTTCGGCCGAGTGCATTGTGCGCGTTGGTTTCAGCATCGCGACCCCGACGTGCACGGTCAACAAGGTTCTGCCGTTCGCGTTCACATGCGCAATGCGCTGTCCTTCGACGCGCTTGCGCATCGCTTCTGCGATGCGCGTGGCACTGCGGACATCGCAAGCCGGCAGCAGCAGGGCAACCCGTGAGTCGTCGTAGCGGCCGGCAAGGTCGCCGGCGCGGCGGCCAAAGCCTTTGAGGGTCTGGCCGATGCGCTTGAGCAGGGAGTCCGCTGACGGTCGTCCGTGGTTCTCGACGTAGGATTGATAGTCGTCCATGTCGACGATCACGAGCGACACGGGTTTGGTTTCGCGCGCGGCGCGGCGCCATTCTGCCTCCAGGATCTGATCGAAATGGCGCCGGTTGTCGAGGCCGGTGACCTGATCGAGCGGTGAGACGTGTTCCAGCGTTTCGGCCAGCGCTTTGGCCTTGCCCTGCAGCAGGCCAAGGTCGGCCGAACTGCGCCGCAGGCTCAGTTCGACCTGCTCGCGCTTGCCCTGGGTGGTTTTCAGTTCGACGTGGAGCTTGTCGATCTGCTCACGGCGCTGATCGAGGTAGCCGCGCAGTTGTTCGCTTTCGCCTTGCAGCATCGCGGATTCCCACATGCGCTGGCGCAGCAGCCGCGCGCCGATCAGCGACACAGCGCCCGCGAATACGAGCGCAACGGCAACGGCCAGTGCATCGCGGTTGCCCCGCATCAGCAGACCGAACGCGGGCGGCAGCAAGGCGCCAAGGGTGCTGGCGAACGCACAGGGCAGCGAGCCTGCCTGCAGGGTCAGGGACAGCACTGTGACGGCGAGCGTGAACAGCAGCACCGATTCGCTCGATTCCCGGCCATGGGTCACCGTGAGCCAGGCGGCGAACGCGCCCCAGGTGAGCGCCGTCGCGGCGACGCTGATCACCAACAGCGCGTGCCAGCGGGGGTGGAGTTGCGCCGTGCTGCTCGCGCGCCGGAACGCGGTGACCAGGGCATAGCGCAGGACATAGGTCAGGGCGACGCCGAGGGCCCAGCCGAACAGCAGAGGCTCGGGCACGACGCTGCCCAGCAATGAGACCACGGCGAGGCCCAGCCCGATCAGGCCGAGACCGCACTCCAGCATACTCTGGCGCAACAGGCGCTCGACCTGCTTGCCGTGGACGTTCAGGATTGCGGTGTCACTCAGCTCCATGGCACGGCTCGGTTGTAAGGGTTGAAGGGCGCTCATTGATGTTCTTTAGCCCAGGCGCACCAGCGATCTGTCTGGCGCATAGTATATTTAAAAGACAGAGACTTACGATCCCATCATCGAAACAATCTGATAAATCGCCCGGCCTCAGCGACCACTGGCCACGCGTGACGGGCGCAATCCCAGGCCCAGCAGCAGGCCACTGACAAAAGCCCCGCACATGGGCCAGCCACGCGACACCGGGCAGCGCGGGATCGCGCAGCAGGGAGCTGCCGACCTGCAACACGAACCACGCGCCCGGCACCCAGCCGGCGGGCCAGCGCACGGTGAGCAGGATAATGCCGAGCGGGATCAGCACCGTGACCCGGGCAGGCGGGTAATAGAGCAGACAGGCGCCGGGCACCGCCGAGATTGCATCGCTCGCGCCACTGCCCGCCCTGTTCGCCGAGGCCGAGTTGCCAGACAAAGACCGCGACACACAGGCCGATCAGCAGGTAGGGACCACCGGCGTGAGGTGGACTGGATTGTCGTCGTGGACGCGAATCATGCCTGCGGCCGACGGATGACGCCGAAGCGTGTCAGCAGCGCCGCTTCCGGGACGAAGCTGGCCGGCACCCGCGCACCGTCGCGCGACGCGAGGTCGGCCTGCGCGCCGTCCCGGAGTCCGGCCAGGGTGGTGAGGGCGTCTTCGCCGCCCGGTCCACTGAGCAGCCCGGCGAACAGCGCAAGGTCACGGTCAGAGACCGCAGCCAGGCCGAGCGGCGTGGCGAGCAGCAGATCACCGTGCTCGGTAACGAAGATGGCGTCGAAGTGAGCCAGGCGGAGGCCGGTCTGGGTCTTCAGGCTGCCGTCCGGTTCGACCGTCAGCACCCAGGGGGTGAGTTCGAGGTCGACGAACGCAGTCTGTGGGCCATTCTGCACATACCACCGGCCGCTGCCGTCGCTGGCGTAGTGGGCGTTGAGGAACGACACGGCGCCGGCATGGGTGATGAGGCTGCCCGTGATGCGCCAGCGGCCGCGACGGTCCAGCGCCAGCCAGCCGTGGCACGCCGGCACATCGGGCCATTTGGCGAGCGCGCGGTGGACGGCGTCGGAGAAACCGGGCTGATAAGCACTGGCCGGGCCGGCGGGCGGCGTGCTCACGGCTGGGTGCCCAGGCGAATCGGCAGTTCGGTTTTCTTGACGACCGTCCGCAGCGCGAAGCTCGACTGCACGCGGGCGACGCCCGGCAGGCGTGTCAGGAGCCGGGTGTGGATGCGTTCGAAGTCTGCAGCATCCGAGGCAATCACGCGCAGCAGGTAGTCTGCCTCGCCGGTCATCAGATGGCATTCCATGATTTCAGGCACCTCGCGCACCGCCGCCTCGAAGCGGGCAAGCTCGTCGCCCTGCTGGCGGTGCAGGCTGATTTGCACAAACACATTGCTGGGATAACCCGCCTTGGCCTGGTCCATCAGCATCACATACCGGGCGATGACGCCGGATTCCTCCAGCTGCCTGACGCGGCGCAGGCACGCCGACTCCGAGAGATTGACATGGGCCGCGAGGGTCACGTTGCTGATGCGGCCGTCGGCCTGCAGCGCATTGAGGATGGCGAGGTCGGTTCGATCAAGATTCATAAGGCAGGTACGCGATCTTTCCTGGAATAGATGACTGGCCGCAGATAATTGCACACGGGGCTCCCGACGCGCGAAGTTCGCAAGCAAATTCGGGCATTCAACCCCTAATCTTGCAACAGGTGCCAAACGCCCGTTGGCGAGGCCCTTCGACCGGGAGGTCACATGCGTATCGGGGTCCCCAGAGAAATCAAATCGAATGAGTATCGGGTCGGTCTGACTCCCGGCAGTGTCCGGGAGTTGCACGCCCACGGCCACGAAGTGTTGGTCGAGCAGGGGGCCGGGGCCGGCATCAACGCCCCGGACGAGGCCTACCGCCAGGCCGGGGCCCGGATTGTCGACAGCGCCAGCGCGGTGTTTGCCGGTGCGGAGCTGATCGTCAAGGTCAAGGAGCCGCAGCCGGTCGAGGTCGCGATGCTTGAAGCGCGGCACGTGCTGTTCACCTATCTGCACCTAGCCGCAGACCTGTCGCTGACCACCGCGCTCGCCGCGACCGGCGTCACCGGCATCGCCTATGAGACGGTGTCCGCCGACGATGGCTCGTTGCCGCTGCTGGCGCCGATGAGCGAAGTCGCAGGCCGGCTTGCGATCCAGGCCGGGGCCCGCTGCCTCGAAAAGGAAGCCGGCGGCGCCGGCATGCTGCTCGGTGGGGTGCCCGGCGTCGCACCCGCCGACGTGCTCGTGATCGGCGGTGGGGTGGTGGGCACGAACGCGATTCAGATGGCGCTGGGCCTGCAGGCGCGCGTGACCGTCATCGACAAGTCGCTGCCTCGCCTGCGCGCGCTCGAAGCGCAATTCGGCGGGCAGTTGAACACCATCTACGCGACGCGAGACAGCCTCGAGCGCCACGTCGAGCGCGCGGATCTGGTGATCGGCGCCGTGCTGGTGCCGGGTGCCGCCGCACCAAAACTCGTGACCCGCGACATGTTGCCGCGCATGAAACCCGGCAGCGTGATTGTGGACGTGGCGATCGACCAGGGCGGATGCGTTGAAACCAGCCGTCCGACGACCCACGCCAACCCGACCTTCATCATCGACGGTGTCGTGCATTACTGCGTGGCGAACATGCCGGGCGCAGTGCCCCGGACCTCGGCCCAGGCCCTCAACAACGCCACCTTGCCCTGCGTGCTGAAACTCGCCGATCTCGGCTACCGCGCGGCGCTCACGCAGGATCGCCATCTGCGCAACGGGCTGAACGTGCACCTTGGCCAGATCACGCACCCCGGCGTCGCGGACGCAGCGGGCGTGCCGTGTGCGGCGATAGCACTCGGCTAAAGCGCGATGATGAACAGCCGGAGCGCGGAGACGTAGGGGGCCAATCCGCACGGCACAATTAAGTACGTGGTCTCTGCGGCCCTTCATTGACAGGTATCGTCGATCGCCGAGGCGCGGTTGAACGGACAAGCTGGCAGCGTGGGAAATGGCAGCGGAAGACATGGGCGAGCACCTGGCGCACGGCAGCCTGGACTTCCTGCGTCAGCCCAAGTTCGGCTGCGTCGGCCTGCCTGGCGGATGTTCAGTCAATGGCCTGCAATTGGCGAACGATAGTCCGGCGCAGTCCCTGCTGGCGGCGAGTCAGGGCAACCGACTGACGACTTCGCAGATCGCCGCGGTCAGCGTCGCGAGGTCGTCATCGCTCATCACGTAGGCGGGCATCACGTACACGAGGCGGCCGAAGGGGCGTACCCACACGCCGCGTGCAACGAACATCGGTGGCAGCGCGCGCATGTCGACGGCGCGATGCAACTCCACGACACCGATGGCGCCCAGCGTGCGCACGTCGGCGACCTGGGGCAGATCGCGGCAGGGCGCGAGACCGGCGGCGAGCGCGCGCCCGATCGCCTGCACGCGCGATTGCCAGGGCTGCTCGAGCAGCAGGTCTACGCTGGCGAGCGCCACGCTGCAGGCGAGCGCGTTGGCCATGAAGGTCGGGCCGTGCATGAACACGCCCGGCTCGCCGCGCGAGATTGCCTCGGCCACGTGACGCGTGGTCAGCGTGGCGGCGAGCGTCATGTAACCGCCGGTCAAAGCCTTGCCGAGACACAGAATGTCCGGCGCGACAGCGGCGTGCTCGCAGGCGAACAGCCGGCCCGTGCGGCCGAAGCCGGTCGCGATTTCATCGGCGATCAGCAGCACCTCATGTTCATCGCACAGTGCGCGCAGCCGCTGCAGATAGCGCGGATGATAGAACCACATGCCGCCGGCGCCCTGCACGACCGGCTCGATGATCACCGCCGCCACGTCGTCACGATGCTGGGCGAGCAGGCGTGCCATTTCAGTGATGTCCGCTTCCTGCCACTCGTCGTCAAAGCGGACGGCGGGGCGCGGCGCAAAAATCTGCGCGGCGAGCACGGCATTGAATAACGTGTGCATGCCGGTCACCGGATCGCACACCGACATCGCGCCGAAGGTGTCGCCGTGATAGCCCCCGCGCACCGTCAGCAGCTTCTGCCGCGACGGCCGGCCGCGCGCGGCCTGGTATTGAATGGCCATCTTCAGCGCGACCTCAACGGCGACAGATCCCGAGTCACTGAAGAAGACGGTCGACAGTGCAGTCGGTGTGATGTCGACGAGCCGTTGCGCCAGCAGCGCGGCAGGCGCGTGCGTGAGACCGCCGAACATGACGTGTGCCATGCGGCCGAGCTGGTCCGTGAGGGCCGCGTTCAGCCGCGGATGGTTATAGCCGTGGATGACTGACCACCATGACGACATGCCGTCGATGAGCTGTCTGCCGTCGCTCAGTTGGAGGCGTACGCCGTCTGCGCGCGCGACCGGATAGACCGGCGGTGGCTCGACGAGGGTGCTGTACGGGTGCCACAGGTGGGCGCGATCGAGTTCAAGGATGAGCCGGGCGTCATCGCCTCCCGTGTGCGCAGTCATCGCGGACTCAAGGCCCCGCGTCGGGCAGTCGCTGCCACTGGAGGCCACCGGCGGGCGCGAACACCCGCACCGGGCCCAGCGGTGTCGGCCAGTCGACGGACATCTCAGCGGCGGCCGTCCGGGCAAGGGTCACCGTGCGGGTGTGGACCGGCAAGCCGTAGAACCCGGCGCCAAAGCGCGAGGCAAAGTCGGCGAGGCGGTCGAGCCGGCCTTCTTCGTCGAACACCTGCGCATAGCAGGCCAGTGCACTCGGCGCGTTGAACATGCCGGCACAGCCACAGTCGTGTTCCTTTGCGCTGCGCAGATGCGGCGCCGAATCGGTGCCGAGGAAGAAGCGCGCATTACCGGACACGGCAGCCGCGCGCAGGGCCTGGCGGTGGACTTCCCGCTTGGCGACCGGTAGACAGTACAGATGCGGCCGGATCCCGCGGTCGAACATCGCATTGCGGTTGACCATCAGATGATGCGGCGTGATGGTCGCGCCCGTCGGGCCGGCCGCGCCCTCGACGAACTGCACCCCTTCGCGGGTCGTGATGTGTTCGAGTACGATTTTAAGCGCCGGAAAGTTCCGGCGCAGGGGCGTCAGGATCTGATCGATGAACACCGCTTCGCGGTCGAATACATCGACAGCAGGGTCGGTGGTTTCGCCGTGGATGAGCAGCGGCAGGCCGATTTCCTGCATGCAGTCGAGTACCGCATGCAGCTTGCCAATCGCCGTCACGCCGGCGTCGGCGTTCGTGGTGGCCCCGGCCGGATACAGTTTGGCCGCCGTGTATGTGCCCGCCGCCGCGCCGGCACGCAGGTCGGCCGGATCGGTGTTGTCGGTCAGATAGCAGGTCATCAGGGGTTCGAACGCGGAACCCGCCGGCAGCAGCGCACGGATGCGTGCCCGGTAGGCCGCCGCGGCCGCGGCCGTCGTCACCGGCGGTGCCAGGTTCGGCATCACGATCGCGCGGCCGAAATCGCGCGCGGTGGCCGGCAGCACGGCTTTGAGCATGTCGCCGTCGCGCAGGTGCAGGTGCCAATCGTCCGGCAGCGCTATCGTCAGCTTGTCCACAGGCATGCCCGGACTCTAGCATGCAGCCAGTCGGGCGAGCCAGCCGGTGTCCCGGGGTCAGGGGCCGCGCGACGGTTTCACCATAACGACTTGGACGAGGACAGTGTGATGCTGGGATTGATGATGGACATGCCGTTGACGCTGACGATGATCATGCGTCACGGCGAGCGCAACCACGGCGCGCAGGAGATCGTGTCGGTCACGGCGGACGAGCCGCGCCACCGTTATTGCTTTGCCGACTGTTTCCGGCGCGCCCGCCGCCTCGCGAATGCGCTCGATCGCCTCGGTGCCGCGCCGTCCACGCGCATCGGCACGCTGGCCTGGAACGACTATCGCCATCTCGAGTTGTACTACGCCATTTCGTGCAGCGGACGCGTCTGTCACACGATCAATCCACGCCTGTTCGACGACCAGGTCGAGTACATCGTCAATCACGCCGAGGACCAGTGGATTTTTGCCGATGTCTCCTTCGTGCCGAAACTCGAGCAGCTCGCGGCGCGCTGCCCGGGCGTGCGCGGCTATATCGTGATGACGAATGCGGCCCATATGCCACAGACCACGCTGCCCAACGCGATCTGCTACGAGACGCTGATTGCCGACGAATCCGACCACTATGCGTGGCCTGAATTCGATGAGAAGGCCGCCAGCGGCCTGTGCTACACCTCAGGCACCACCGGCGATCCAAAGGGTGTGCTGTACAATCATCGTTCGGCGGTGCTGATGGCCTATGCCGCCTCCTTGCCCGATACCTGCGGCCTGTCGGCGACGGACAGCATCCTGCCGATCGTGCCGATGTTCCACGTCAACGCATGGGGCCTGCCGTTCGCCGGCGTACTCGTCGGCGCGAAACTGGTGTTTCCGGGCCCGAGCCTCAGCAGCCCGCAGACGCTCGCCGATCTCATCACCAGCGAAGGCGTGACGATCTCCGCCGGCGTGCCGACCGTCTGTCTGCCGCTGCTCGCCCACACGCGCGAAACCGGCCGCTCGCTCGCGCCGCTGACGCGCTTCGTGATCGGCGGTTCGGCCTGCCCGCTGTCGATGATGGAGGAGTTCCGCGATCGCCACGGTGTACGCGTCCTGCACGCCTGGGGCATGACCGAAATGAGCCCGCTCGGCACCGTCAACGCCGACACTCACGCCAGCCGCGACTGGGACGGTGACGCGCGCATCGCGCAGATGCTGAGCCAGGGCCGCGCGATTCCCGGCGTCGAACTGAAAATCACCGACGAGGACAATCGCGAGCTGCCATGGGATGGCGTTGCCGTCGGCGCGCTGAAAGTGCGCGGGCTGTGGATTTGTCGCGATTATTATCGTCTGGACGGGCAGGGCGGCGCGCATGAACCCGACGGCTGGTTCGTCACGGGTGACGTCTGCAGCATCGATGCGAATGGCTTCATGCGCATCACCGATCGCGCGAAGGACGTCATCAAGTCCGGCGGCGAATGGATCAGTTCCATCGATTTGGAAAACACGGCGGTCGGTCACCCGGCCGTCGCCGAAGCGGCGGTGATCGGGGTTGCCCATCCGAAATGGCAGGAGCGCCCGCTGCTGGTGGTGGTGCTCAAACCCGGCCTGGAGGCCACGCGGGAAGAGATCCTGGCGTGGCTCGACGGGCGTGTCGCGAAATGGTGGATCCCGGACGACGTGATGTTCGTGGCCGATCTGCCGCACACCGCCACCGGCAAACTCAGCAAGCTCGAACTGCGCAAGCGCCTCGGCGCTTACCGTCTGCCCGGCACCGGCTGAGCGGACCTCGGCCTTCAGGTCCGCCGCCCTCAGAGCGCGCCGGCGGCGCCGAGCGCTTCGATTTCCTGCGCGCTGAAGCCCCAGGCGAGCAGGGCGTCGCGATTATGCTCGCCCGCCGTCGGGGGCCGGCCGCGAACTTCGGGCGCGGTGCGGCTGAAGCGCGGCGCTGGCGCCGGCTGGATCACCCCGTCGACGTCGATAAACGCGCCGCGCGCCACGCTGTGCGGATGGCGCGGTGCTTCGGCGAAGTCGAGCATCGGTGCGTAGCAGACGTCCGTGCCTTCGAGCAGCGCGGTCCATTCGTCGCGCGTGCGGGTCTTGAACACCGCGGCAAAGCGCGCCTTGAACTCGGGCCAGCGGTCGGGGTTCATGCGGTCGTGCAGGAGGTCGGGCTCGGTGAGGCCGAGTCGCTGCAGCAGTTCGGCGTAGAACTGCGGTTCGGCGGCGGCGATGGTCACGAATTTGCCGTCGCGGCATGCGTAGACATCGTAGAAGTGGGCGCCGCCATCGATGCGGTTGCGACCTTTCGGCTGCCACGCGCCCTGCGCATACATGCCGTACATCATCGACGCGAGCAGTCCCGAGCCTTCGGACATGGCGCAATCGATCACCTGACCCTGGCCGGAACCACGCGCTTCGAACAGCGCGCACGCGATGCCGAACGCGAGCATGCAGGCGCCGCCGCCAAAATCACCAACATAGGCCAGCGGGGGCGCCGGTGGTTCGCCGGGGCGGCCGATGATGTGCAGCGCGCCGGACAGGCCGATGTAGTTCAGGTCATGCCCGGCGACCTGCGCCAGCGGCCCGTCCTGGCCGAAGCCGGTCATGCGCCCGAAAATGAGGCGCGGATTGCGGCCGAGGCAGACCTCCGGCCCGAGACCGAGCTTTTCCATGACCCCGGGACGGAATGGATCGATCACGGCGTCGGCGCCGTCAACCAGGCGCAGGGCCGCGGCCACGCCGTGCGGCAGCTTGAGATTCAGCGTCACCGACTGCTTGCCGCGATTGAGCACGCCGTAGCGGCCCGGATTGTAGGAATCCCACGCCTGCCCGGCGTAATGCGTGATCGGTATCTTGCGGTCGATGCGCAGGACCGTCGCGCCCATGTCCGCCAGCATCATCCCGCACATCGGACCGGGGCCGATGCCAGCCAATTCGACCACCTTCACGCCATTCAAGGGACCCATGCTCACCTCTGGTTTGCTGCGTTCTGTGCTGCCCGGATAACGGCTGCAACCGGGGCGCGATTGTAACGGTCCGCGCGCAACGGCGCGGCGCTCAGGTCGCGAATTTCGCGAGCTGAACGCGGATCGCCGGTAGCAGCGGGCAGGGGCGCGCGCTTTCACGCGCGATGAAGACGTCGACAAAGTTGAAGAGTCGACGCGCATCGAGATCGTTCCATCGCATCTGAATGGCAGAGAAATACCGGAAATTCGCCCGCACTTCGGTGTGGTCGAGTGGAAAGAGGGCCATGATGTCGACCTTGCGGGCGGCAGGTGCGGCTTATACCACAGGTTTCGGGGACTCGGCCGCTACCGGGGCCGGGCTGGAAAAACTTTGTGTCAGTAGTGTGCAGGTGCGGCAAAGATGTTTGTATCATAGCGCCGGCCGCAGCAGCCCCCTTCCGGGATGGCGCCGCTGTCGAAGCATGGGGAGCCAGCGCATGAGCATCAGGCAGGGTAGTCACCATCGATTCAGGGTCGAGGGTGTATGAAGCAACACGCACAGATGATGGCCGACATGAACGCAACGCCAATAGCCCCGGTGGCGGACGGCACGGTCCGCGAACACAACGGTAAACGCTGCATCAGCTACGACAGCTACTGGATCAGGCACTACGATGTGCCCGCCAATGAAGACGTCGCGCGACGCGAACTGATCGACCAGCTGACCAAACGCGTTTTCCATCACACGGAATCCGGCATCAACACCCCGGGCTACAAACTCAAGGACGCGCGCGACGCCTACGACCGCCAGACTGAACCGCACCGCCGACGCGTCAACGCGGCGATGCTCGCCGGGGCTCTCCTGAATCGCGGTTCCGACATCTTCAACATCCTGTTCGAACTGCGCCAGCGCGGCATCGAAATCCACTACGACAACGAACTGCTGCGTGAATGCGAATCCTGCTTTCTGGAAGCCTTCGACCTCGGCAAGCAGGTGCTGCACTACAGTGGCGAAGAGGGCCTCGACGAACTCTGGGGCGAGCCGCTGAAGGCGTTCTACATGCCGATTCGGGATTTCTACGAATCGCGCTACATCAAGATTGCGCAGAGCATGGCGTGCATCGATCAGATCGCGCGCAAGCTGGTCGAGACCTTCGATGGCCTGCCCGACTTCCCTGCGATCCGCCAGCGCATCACGGCCTACGCCGTAGCGGCCAAGCTCGAAAGCGAAACGATGAAGACCGATCCGGCCATTTTCAATGTGTGGCCGGAGTTCGTGGCGACCGGCGACGATCTCTATCACTTTGAACCAGTCATGAGCCCGACCGGTGAGTTTCATCCGGATGCCGAACGCGGGCTCGATCTGATTCGCGAAGGCAAGAAGATAATCGAGTGGGTGGCGTTCGCGCGGGTGCCGATGCCGAAGACTGCGCGCAACTTCCTCGACCGCTGCGAAGCCTATACCACCGACATCAATTTCCAGGCGCGCGCGTGAGCGCATTCGACGTCGGCGCCCTGCGCGACCTGCTCGGTCCGCAGGGAGTGCTGAGCGCCGCCTCTGATCTCGAACGCTATCTCGTCGACGAGCGCCGCCTCTATCAAGGGCAGGCGGCCGCTGTGCTGCGTCCGGCCTCGACGCAGGCACTTTCCTCGGCGATGGCCTGGTGTTACGCACATGACGTGGCGATGGTCCCGCAGGGCGGGAATACCGGCTATTGCGGCGGGGCGACACCGGACGAGTCAGGTCGCCAGATCGTCATCTCGCTCGAACGCATGCGGCGCATCCGCCGTCTCGATGCCGGCGCCTTTGCGTTGACCGTCGAGGCCGGCGCAACGCTCGCCAGCGTGCAGGCGGCAGCGCGCGACGCTGATCTGCTGTTTCCGCTCAGCATGGGCTCGGAAGGCAGCGCGCAAATCGGCGGTGCGCTGTCGACCAATGCCGGCGGACTTGCCGTATTGCGTTACGGTACGGCGCGCGATCTCGCCCTCGGGCTCGAAGTCGTATTGCCCGACGGGCGCGTCTGGGACGGCCTGCGCGCGTTGCGCAAAGACAATACGGGCTATGACCTCAAGCACTGCTTCATTGGCGCTGAAGGTACGCTGGGCGTCATCACCGCCGCGGTGCTGAAACTGTTTCCCGCGCAGATCCAGCGCGCGACGGCGTGGCTGGCGGTCGACGATCTCGCGGCGGCATGCGGCGTGCTGGCTGGGCTGCGACGTCGTCTCGGGGACTGCATGACGTCGTTTGAGTATGTCAGCGGGCCGTCGCTGGCGCTGGTGCTCGAGCAGGTGCCGGACACGCATGCGCCGCCGGTCAACGCGGCGGCGCACGTGCTCGTTGAAGTCGCCGCCGGCGCCGGCGATGGTCTGCGCGACAGTTTCGAACAGGCGCTGTGCGCCCTCGTCAGCGAAGGCCTGGTGCTAGAGGCAGTGCTCGCGCAGAACGATGCCCAGCGGCGCGCTTTCTGGCGTCTGCGCGAGACCATTCCGGCGGCTGAAAAGCAGCTCGGGGGGTCGATCAAGCACGATGTCTCCGTGCAACTCGATCGTCTGCCTGCGCTCGAGCGTGACGCACGCTGCGCTGTACTCGCCCGCGTGCCTGCGGCGCGCCTGTCGGTCTATGGCCACGTGGGGGACGGCAACCTGCACTTCAACGTGCTGGCGCCTGCGGGGTCCGATCCCACGCTCTTCAAAGCGGCGCATGCCGAGGCCGTGTCCGCACTCGTGCATGCTGCGGCGAGCCGGCTCGACGGCAGCTTCAGCGCCGAGCACGGCGTCGGCAAGCTCAAGCGCGAGCTGTTGCGGGACACCGAGGGGCCCGTGGCGATCGACCTGATGTGGGCACTCAAACGAGCTTTCGACCCGCGCGGGCTGATGAATCCCGGCAAGGTGCTGCTGCCGTAGGACGTGCGCTGAAGTCCTCGGCGCGGACTGTCTGGGGGCGCGGCGTTCCACTTATAATCCACAGTCCGGGCACCTCGCGGCGCCCGGTACGAAACAATGACAGCGCTGCGGCAGGCCTGCGACCGACGTAGCGCCGCAGGAGTGTTCAATGGCTGAAACCTGGGATTACGCAGTCATCGGCGCCGGCATCGTTGGCCTGGCGGTGGCGCGCGCCCTGCAGGCGCGTGAGCCGGGTGCGAAGGTCATCGTCGTTGATAAAGAGAATCGCGTCGCCGCCCACCAGACCGGCCACAACAGCGGTGTGATTCACGCGGGCGTCTATTACGAACCCGGCAGCCTCAAGGCCCGCCTGTGCCGCGCGGGCCTGAGGCGCACCGTCGAGTACTGCCGCGAGCACGGCATTGCCTATGAGCAATGCGGCAAACTGATCGTCGCCGTCGATGACGCTGAAATGCCGCGGCTGCGCGCACTGTACGAGCGCGCTGAGAGCAATGGCGTGCCGGTGCAGTGGCTGGGGCAGGGTGAGCTGCGGGAAACGGAGCCGGCGATCTCCGGCGTGGGTGCGATTCGCGTGCTCGAAACCGGTATCGTCGACTACCCCGGCATGTGCCGCAGTCTGGCTGACGGCATTGCGGCACGCGGCGAGTTGCGGCTCGGCGTTGAAGTGCGCGCCATCCGCGAAGAGGCGGCAGGGGTGTACGTCGAGACCAGCGGCGAGGGCATCGGTGCCCGCCGCGTGATCGTGTGTGCCGGCCTGCAGGCGGACCGTATGCTCCGCGCGAGCGGACAGCCCGTTGATTTCGCCGTGGTGCCATTTCGCGGCGACTATTACGCGCTGCCTGCCGCGCGGCGACTGCTGATCAGACATCTGATTTACCCGGTGCCGGATCCCGCGCTGCCGTTTCTCGGCATTCACCTGACCCGCACGATTGACGGCGGCATCACGGTGGGCCCCAGCGCGATGCTCGCGCTGGCGCGCGAAAACTACAGCAAGACGGCGCTCGATCTGCGCGATGCCTTCGACGCGCTGCGTTATACCGGCTTGTGGCGTGTGCTGGCGCGATATCCGCGCGCCGGCCTCACCGAACTCGGCTGTGCGCTGAGCAAACGACTGTATCTGCGCGCCGTGCAGCGCTACTGCCCGTCGCTGCAGCTCGAGGATCTCGAGCCCTACCCGTCCGGCATCCGCGCGCAGGCCGTGAGCATGGACGGCAAACTGATCCACGATTTTCTGCTGCGGCGAACGCCGCGCACGCTGCACGTGTGCAACGCGCCGTCGCCGGCGGCCACTGCAGCGCTGCCGATTGCGGACGAAATCGTCGAGCGTTTGCTTGGCGCAACGGCATGAATGAGGCGTGCGCGGCGATAGTGCTGGTCGCGGCACGCCGCTAGACTTCGACAAATTTCACAGACTCTGGAGGAAGCGTGATGGAAAACGGCGTTGTAATCGCGGGCATCGCCCGTACGCCGATGGGCGGCATGCAGGGTGTCTTTTCGAATATCACGGCACCGAAGCTCGGCGCCGCGGCAATCAAGGCTGCGCTTGAACGTTCAGGCATCAAGCCTGAAGCAGTCGACGAAACGATCATGGGCGTGGTGTTGCCGGCCGGCCTCGGTCAGGCACCGGCCCGCCAGGCCTCGATCGACGCTGGTCTGCCGCTGGCCACCGGCTGCACGACCATCAACAAGATGTGCGGTTCAGGCATGAAGGCCGTGATGCAGGGCCATGACGCCATCATTGCCGGCTCGTCGAATGTGGTCGTCGCCGGCGGCATGGAAAACATGACGAATGCACCGTACCTGTTGCCGAAAGCGCGCGGCGGCATGCGGCTCGGCCACGGTGAAGTCCTCGATCACATGTTCTTCGACGGCCTCGAAGACGCCTACGAGCGTGGCCGTCTGATGGGTACCTACGCCGAAGACTGCGCGCGCAAGTACCAGTTCAGCCGCCAGGCACAGGATGACTATGCGATTACCTCGCTGATGCGCGCCCAGAGCGCCATCAACAACGGCGAGTTCAAGGCCGAGATCGTGCCGGTGACGGTGCGCGAAGGTCGCGGGGAAACGATCGTCGATACCGACGAACAGCCGGGCAAGGCGAAGCTCGACAAGATTCCGCTGCTGAAGCCCGCGTTCGCCAAAGATGGCACGGTGACCGCGGCGAACTCGAGCTCGATTTCCGACGGTGCGGCGGCGGTGATTCTCACCTCCGCGCAGCATGCGAAAACGCTGGGCGTGAAGCCGTTGGCCCGCATCCTCGGCCATTCGACGCATGCGCAGGAGCCGGGCTGGTTCACGACCGCCCCGGTGTCGGCGATCGGCAAACTGATGAAGCGCCTCAACTGGTCGGTGGCAGACGTCGACCTGTTCGAAGTCAACGAGGCCTTCGCGGTGGTCGCGATGGCGGCGATGCAGGAACTGTCGATTCCGCACGACAAGCTGAACGTGCGGGGTGGCGCCTGTGCGCTGGGCCACCCGGTGGGTGCGTCGGGTGCGCGCATCATCGTGACCTTGATTCACGCGCTGCAGGATCGGGGTCAGAAGCGCGGTATCGCCAGTCTCTGCATTGGCGGCGGCGAAGCGACCGCTGTCGCGCTCGAGCTGCTGTAACGCACTGCACCGGCCTGCCGCCGCGAGGCGAAAGACCGGTTCATCGCGCGCTCAGGCCTGCGCGCTGGGGCGGCTCGCGACCTGCGCATGCCAACGGCACAGATGGCGCTGATCCTCGCGCGGCTTTTCCGCTACCCATCCTGCGAATTCGATGGTCACCCAGGCCGTGATATCGGCGACTGAGAAGCTGTCGCCTGCCACGTACGCGCTGTCCCCGAGCCGCACCTCCAGATCCTCGAAGAAGCCGCGGACGCGCGCCTTGCCGCGTTCTGCCAGCGCCGGAATCTGGGCATAGTTGCGCGGGCCGGGCAGCGCGCGGTCCTTGAAGCGTTCCAGCGAATTGCGCAACGCCTCGGCGACGGCGAGAAACCCCTCGAGTTCGGCTCGCCGGTTCCACATTTCGACCATCGCCTGCTCGCGGGCGGTCGTGCCGAACAACGGCGGGGTGGGGTGCAGGGCTTCGAAGTAGCGGCAGATGGCCATTGTTTCGGTGATGAGCACGCCGTCGTCGAGCACCAGGGCCGGCACCATGAGCGCCGGATTCTCGGCCCTGAATTCATCGCGAAAATGCTCGCCCTGTCGCAGGTTCACCTGCACGCTCGGGACCGTGAGCGTTTTCTCGGCAAGGTACATGCGCACGCGGCGCGGGTTCGGCGCGAGTTCGAAATCATAGAGTTTCATGCGACTGCTCCTGTGCTGAAGGGCCTGGTTCGGATCTGGCGGCTGCGCCGGATGCAAGTATCATAGCGGCTACTCACTGCCGCGCAGCGCGGCCAGGGCTCACTACCGGCGCCACGGCGCCGACTTTCAGGAGGTTCCATGCAGGTTCAGGGCAAGGCGGCGATCGTCACCGGTGGCGCATCCGGTCTCGGCCGGGCAACGGTCGAAGCGCTGGTACAGGGTGGCGCGCGCGTCGCGATTCTCGATTTGAGCGACGAACTCGGCCATGCGCTGGCGAAGGAACTCGGGCCGTCGACGATCTACCGGCACGTGAACGTCACCGACGAGAACGACGTCAAAGCGGCGATCAAGGACACGCTGGATGCTTTCGGCGCCATTCACTTCTGCATCAACTGCGCGGGCATCGGCAGCGCGGCCAAGACCGTCAGCAAAGGCGAAGCGCATCCGCTCGAGCACTTCCAGCGCATCATCAACGTCAATCTGATCGGCACCTTCAACGTGCTGCGTCTGGCCGCGGTTGAAATGGCGAAGAACGCACCGGAAGGCGACAGCGGTGAGCGCGGCGTGATCATTAACACCGCCTCGATCGCCGCGTGGGACGGCCAGATGGGGCAGGCGGCGTATGGCGCGAGCAAGGCGGGCGTGGTCGGGCTGTCGCTACCGGTGGCGCG
>Ga0163144_10004053_pt1 | contig 33222 bp, 30 predicted proteins | sample OliLak19BULKMAT1_FD_123175 | JGI IMG/M metagenome (GOLD analysis project Ga0163144, IMG submission 123175) | Freshwater microbial mat bacterial communities from Lake Vanda, McMurdo Dry Valleys, Antarctica - Oligotrophic Lake LV.19.BULKMAT1 | ecosystem: Environmental > Aquatic > Freshwater >... | reverse complement strand
CGGTGGCCCGGTTTGTGCCATGCTTGGGGATGCGAAGTTACTCTGTGGTGTGGCCCCGCGCAGTGCGTGAAAAGAGAGGAACCCGATCTACGTGTTTCTGTTTTAATCGTGCCGCACGAAAGGACTGGGCTTATCGACATCCGCGCGATAGGTTCTCGGTGGTCTCGCCACGACGGAGCGACTAGGCGGCTCGCTTGATGCTCAGTCGTTCTCGCGTGCGTGCTGCCACATCGGCGTGTTGCGCGAGAAAACTTGGCGATCACTATCCCTTTTCACGGCCGGTAAACCCCTGCCTGTTCCGAATCCACTATGGACCTCATCACCCACCCCTTTTCAGCCGGATTGGTTCGTGCGCGGACGTGGCACGTCGCCGGCTTTCTGTTGTACGCTGGCTGCGCGACGAACCCCGTCAGTGGGCGGCAAGAACTGGCGCTAGTCTCCGCTTCACAGGAGGTATCGATGGGCCGACAAGGCTCTGCGGAGGCAATCGCGAGCATCGGACTCGTGCAAGACGCAACCCTTCAATCCTACGTGTCTCGCATTGGGCAACGCCTCGCCGCGCGATCTGAGCGCCCCCAGCTTGCGTGGCAGTTTCACGTACTCGACGACGGCGCTGTCAATGCGTTTGCGATGCCGGGCGGGTTTATCTTTGTCACCCGCGGAATGCTTTCAAACATGACGAACGAAGCCGAACTGGCGTCAGTGCTGGGCCACGAGATTGGGCACGTGACGGCCCGGCATAGTGTACAGCAGATGAGTCGCCAGCAGATCGCGACGATTGGCCTCGGGATCGGATCAATGATTTCGCCGACTCTTGCACGGTATGGGGAGATCGCGGGCAGCGGGCTTGGGCTGCTCTTTCTCAAGTACAGTCGAGACAATGAGACGCAGGCGGACAAGCTCGGGTTTCGTTATGCGCTCGACGATGGCTACGACACGCGGGAAATGGGCGGCGTGTTTGAGACGTTGCAACGTGGCCAACAGCTCTCCGGCGGTGGCAGACTCCCCGAGTGGCAGGCCACACACCCTGACCCCGGAAATCGCATCACAACTGTGAAGAATCTCGTGACCCAATCGAATCGAGATTTTAGCGGACTTCGGGTGGGAGAAGACACGTTTCATCAGCGGATTGAAGGGCTCGTCTATGGAGAGAATCCGCGCGTAGGATTTTTCCAAGGAAGTCGCTTTCTCCATCCTGACCTGAAGTTCGTCATGCAGTTTCCAGAAGGATGGACCACTCGAAATGCCCCTGACGCGGTGACTGGTGTCAGCTCGTCTGGAGACGCAATCATTGAGCTCCGCGGCGCGACTGGCTCGTCGTCGGAGGCAGCTCGGGCATTCTCTGGGCAGCAGGGCGTCGCAGCAGGTCCGCTTCAACAGCTGAGAATTAATGGAAACGCGGCGGTCAGCGGAGAGTTCACGGCGCAGAGTAGCGACGGTACGCCGCTGCGTGGCATTAGCACGTTCATTGAATTTGGAGGGGCGACATGGGGCTTGACCACGTATACCACCGCCCGCCGATTTAACGCATATCTCCCGATGTGTCAACGGTCACTGAGTAGTTTCGATCGATTGACGGAGTCGTCAGCGCTCGCCATCCAACCCATGCGTATTCGCATTGAGCGGGCCCCGCGCGCGATGTCACTTCGTGATTTCAATACACGCTTTCCATCCAGTATCCCTTTCCCAGAACTTGCCATGATTAACGGACTTACAGAAAACACACAGCTCGTCGCAGGACAAGCCATCAAGCGCGTCGTTGGGACAGCGATGCCCCGCGCGGGAGGGCAACAGTGAACGCCGCCGTCCGCCGCCCCGTATTTCAGTTCTGGGTTTGTACTCTCGTCGTGGCCACGATCAGTAGTGGGTGCACTGGACTGAACAATAAGACCAAGACCGGTGCCATTGGCGCAGGAACCGGCGCTGTCATTGGAGGCATTATCGGAAACAACACTGGCTCAACCGCCCGAGGAGCTATCATCGGGGCGGCTGTCGGAGGGGCCGCTGGTGTGATTATCGGTAATCAAATGGACCAGCAAGCGAAAGAGCTCAAAACAGTCATTCCAGGGGCGGTTGTCGAGCGAGTGGGCGAGGGGATCAACGTCACGTTTCCGTCTGGTCTTTTGTATGATTTCGATTCAGAGATCGTAAAGTCAGGCGCAGCTAACAGCCTGACCGAACTTGCCGAGAGTTTGCAGCGATATCCAGAGACAGAGCTCTTGATCACTGGATATACGGATACGCAAGGCACCAGTGCTTATAACCAAGCCCTCTCGCTGCGTCGTGCTGATGCGGCAGCCCAGTTCCTTATTGCGCGGAACGTACCCGCATCGCGCCTGCGAACAATTGGGCGCGGCGAGATGGACCCGATTGCGTCGAACGACACGGAGTCCGGGCGTCAGCAGAACCGACGCACCGAGATCACGATCGTGGCCAACGAGAAGGCGCGTCAGAGGAGTACCCCCTGACGCCACACCAAGTCCTCCTCCCTCGTGTGAGATCGCAAGTCGAAGATTGCGCGCACGAGAGAGGGCTTCCGCCGGCAGCAATGGCACGATCTTTGCAATCAATCACTGCAAGGGACGTTTAAGATGAATCGTTATTCTTTACCGGAAACGGGAGATAACGCAACCGAACCAGAGGGACCGAGCATTTCTTCGGAGAGGCTCATCCGACAAACAAGAACGACTTAGGTTTCGCTTATCATCTTGAACCGCCGCGATCGAAACATCCGGCGAGGCATCGTTCTTCCACCCGACAAGGGTGGTGCACTCCCTGTGAGAGGCATTGTCCTATGGACGATGCCTTTCACCTTTGCATAATCTCGAAGCCGCCTCTCGCGAGTAAGCACCGCGTGTGATGAGAGAGTGCCGCGAGACCGAGTACAGTGGTGTATGGCCACCCCACGTTCTTTTCCGAATGCGCTTGCACGCTTTTTTTGGGTGCTCACGGATGCGTCCTTGAGTGCTTCTCCCGATCTGACGCGTCGGACTGACCGCTCCCGCGAGTTAACCGTCTATGAGGCGGGTCCTCACCGGTGGAACGTGCCAGGAAAGCGGGGAGATTACTACATCAGTCATGCAGCAGATGGAAGCTTGCGGTGCGCCTGCTTCGACAGCGTCCGTGGGGCCAATCGGTGCAAGCATGTACTCGCGGTCGAGCAGGCACTCCAGAGCGGGGTGGCCCCGACTCCCTCTCGCGGGAGTGTGACGGATTTTTCAAGTACCAATCCAGCCGCACGGTCTGCGGTGCTTGAGAGCCTTCAGTATCGCCTGAAGACGAATGATCGGCCCCAAGGGGTCGCTGAAGCTTTGTGGGAGAGCGAGGATTATGCTCGCACCTCCCTCGTCAGTTGTGCAATGAGCCTCCCTGGACTGACACGAGACGAGGTGCTGGCGCTCCTACGCGCGTGTGCGGATACGCAGCAAGTGAAAGGGCTGATGTGCCCTGCGGCGGGAGAACAGTTACTCCTCGCACTCAACATTGCTCGCTCTGTGTTTGTCACAGACAGTGACGCACGGCATGAATTGCTTCGCATTGCTCGCATTCCCTCACACCAAACGAAGCACGTCCTTCACACAGCTGCGGTGCGAGTGCTTCTACTGGCTGATGCGCCGGATGAACAGCTGTCAGTGCTGTGGAAAGAGATTTGTGTCTTATACCCTGAATCAAAAGATCAAGCTGCGGCGCTTTGCGCGGTTAGTGGCGTCGCGCGCCGCATCAATCGAGACCAGATTAAAATGCTCTTGATGGACACCGATCGAAATGTCCGCGAATCGATGGTGCGTGCGATGCGAGAGACTGCGGCGATACGGCATTGGTCTCCCCGGGCTGCTCTTGGCGTTGCGCGCGTACGGCGGCGGGCCAAGACCGCTTCGGTCACCGGCCTCGCGCTTTCCGTATCAGCGCTTGTTCCTTCCGACGTTCCAGTCGATATAGGTCAGGCGGAGGCGTTGAACGCGGCAATCGGCGTCACGCCGAAGAAAGCAAAAGTGAAGACCCGATCGCCGCGCGCTTCTCAGCCCTGATTGCCTATAGCTCCGTCGCACAGGCTGTACACCTCGGTGGTATGTTCCGGACGAATTCGTCTCAGACGGCTGCGGATGCGACGCTTTGAGGGAGCAGATTCTGCGCTTCAGATCGGCGAATGATTACTTGCCCGATGCTGGGAGCACTATCGGGCATCGGCGTCTCCTCTTTCTCCAACGTGAGTCGAGAGAGCAGTTGAACCGTCGCAGGGCCAGGGAAGACGCTCAACCACGTCTTTGCCCATAAGCGGGGGATCACTAAGCGGGCCGGAAGCGATCGCTCGCTTCGACGCACGTCCAGCACATACCACGCATTGATTGCATCGAGCTCGCGCAGTCGATTCGCCGCCGGGGTCGAGCCCAAGTCTACTGAGGCATCAAGCAAGAGGGATTGGCGCACCAAGGGCTGCGTGGATTGGTAAAGGACGTCTGTCAAATCGCCTCGTGCGGCGATGCGTTGATCGCGCAAGATCGCAAGGGTGACTCCGGGGTCTTGTACCGCCAAGAGCCGCGTCAGGATGTCAGGCGAGAGCAGTTCATGTGAGAGAAACGAGCTCGCTCGACTCACCGCCATAGCTCGAGGCAGTGCGTCAAGGAGGCGCACTCCGTGTGCGGCGGTCTGTGATGGCCACTGCACCATGGCCCCAAGCCCAACAACGAGGCCACACCACGCGGATTGAATAATCCATGAGCGTGGAGTTTTCCAGAATGCGGCGATATCGTCTGGCGTCAAGTCAGGCTGCACCCACAGGAGTCCCGCGACGATAGACGCCCGCTGGGGGAACGCATCGGGCCGCAGGCGCGACATCGACTCAATCGCATCTAGCGTGGCACGGCGTCTATCGTCAGGGTGAACATCAGGATGAAGAAACGGAGCCCACACGGCGTCGGTGCAGGGCGCCAAGGCGAGCTCTCGCACAACGCGCAAGGACAACGGTTGGCGGCGAGCAGCCTCTTCTGGCAGCCTCTGGGTCGCTTTCTCGTGCCTCGCATACCACGGATCTGGCGACCAGAGGACATCATGCACAGCCGTCCCCCCCGTCCTGAGAGACATGCGCTGGCGCTGGAGTGGAGAAAACCGGGGGAGGCATTCGCACACGATGGGGGAGTCAGACGAACTCCGGTATCGCCTGCCACGAGTGTGAGAGCGTTATCCACGCTGGCTGCGTCATTGTGCTCAATTCCACCAAATCGTGACGGTGTTTTTATCGTAAACCAATGGGCGAGGTGAGCAGACGCGCTGCACACCTCGCCCTTCAGGGCGGGAAGAATAGCACCGAGGATCAAGCCGTCGTGCTTAAGCGCTGTCGTTGGGCCGCGTATTATCCGTCATTGCACGACGGCGCCGACTCCGCGATCCTTCCCCTTGAGCACTGCAGAGAGGGACGCGCCCGGTTCTCCTGTCACGTGAGCGACGCGGTGGTCGCCAGCAGCAAGAATCTGCCGATGCGTTCCTGCGACAACGCTCTGTGATGTCGCGGTGACGCCGTAGAAGTCCCTCGTCTCCAGGCTGGGGAGGATGTCAATGGGCGCACCCGCCCGAACGTTCGGGCGTGGATTCCCCTAGTCGTCAGACACTGCTGGACGGCTCGATCGATGTGTTCGTGAGAGGGGAAATCGTACGCCGGCCACACGTTCGCGCACTTATGCAGCGGTTGGCGGAGGGCTATTTCCGCCCGAAGAATTACTCGGCGTGTTTGAGTTGCTGCGTTGAACACGGAGGACACGAAGACACCCCTGTCGCCACGCGGAAAGAAAGCACACCACGGCAATATTCAGCATGACGAGCGCACTGATGCAGTGGGCGGACATCCATCCCTCAAGGGAGGGACGCACAGTACGAAGAACGTTGAGATAGGCTTGAATCACTTCGGGACTTGCGGTCGGCAGCGGGCGCGCCGGTATCCGAGCCAGAAGGTCAGGCGACTGAAGCTTGTCCCATTGCCACAGGCCCATGATACAGAGGAATGCCGCAAAAGCCGCCGCCACCTGCCCCAGCCCAACTGCGATAGGCATCTGTGTTCGTGCGTCGGGGATCTGTGCCTGAAACAGCCACGACCGAAGAGAGAGACTGAGGGCGGCGGCAAAGGCAAGACTCAGCATCGGAGCCCATCCTGATAACCATCCGCCGAGGCTTCGCCCCTGCCACAGAAGGCGCACCACCAGATCGAGCACGAGGAGCAGCGCGAAGACGCTCCACGTTGAGAGCACCGGCTTTTGTGGATCGGTGCTTTTCGAGGCCTGAGGGGCGCTTTGAAAAAATGAAGGCAATGACATACCCGCATGCTACGGGGGGCTCCGGGGCGCCGCCTTGCCACGAGCGATTCACCAAGACGCCGGCGTTGCGGCTGCGGATTTCGGCGGTCTCTCCTGTGGGAGCGTGCTCGTGAGTGATTCGTCGTGACACGTGGGCTACTTTTTTGAGCAAGAGCTTCACGAAGACGTGAGACACCGGGTACGCTGGCGGTGTAGGTTTCCCTCCGGAGGTCAATATGACACGAAAAGCGTCAGCCCAAATAGTGCCAGAAGACAGTAGTCCAGCTCGATGTACCACCCATGAGATGGTCTGTGTCCCGCAATCAAATTCAGGAGCGCTGTTTCGACTGAAGGCGTCGTGGCGGTATTCTCGGCGAGTCAGTCCAGCCAAATGGCGCTGGGTCCCAGTCATGATGTTACTCGCAGGAGGTTTCTGGTTTGGGTCTTCTGCCATTCCACATATCAACATTGCGGATCGGGTGGCCGATCGAGTTTCTCCGTGGGTTGTCGGCACCTTGCAGGACCTTCGCAAGCGGCAGGGGAATGATGAGGCGCTGCTCCATGAATCGCTGGGGGCGATGCGTGCAGACTCGATCGCCTATGAGCACGCAGTGCGTCCCATTCAGGGGGCACTGATGGAGCTGAATGGCGACAGTGCCCTCACGCGCCAAGTGGCAGTGGCCGTGATTCAGGAAGCGCAGAAGCCACAGACGCGTCGCGCTGGCATTACCGCCGAGCTTATCGTGGGCGTGATTCACATTGAGAACACGACACTGAAGGTGGGCGCGCGATCGTCCGTGGGCGCTGTCGGACTGATGCAGGTCATGCCGATGCATCACGGGATGGCAGGATGTCCGACACAGGCGCTCACACATGTGACAACGAATATCTGTCACGGCGTTGGGGTTTTGCGTGACGTGCTGCGTGCTACAAAGGGAGACATGACCCGCGCGCTTTTGGCGTATAACGGATGCGTCACCGGAAGTAATACACCGGACTGCCATCGCTACCCCGCGAAAGTTGCCGCCGCCCTTCGACGAGTGCGTGCACGAATGTCTCGCGAAGAAAAGCAGCAGCAGCGCGAACAACAGCTAGCCTACGCTCAGAGCCCGAGCCAGTAATGCGTTAAGGCGCCTGTGCTCTCTCATTCGTCGCGCGCAGGAGACTGGCGTCGAGGGTGACAGGTTCACGAGCACGTGTCGGGGCTTTCTTTCTACGCGGCGGAGTGTCAGCAGGGTCGAGGGACTACTTTGTGAGAATAGCGATCACGGCGCATCCTTGCTGCCCGGTGCCTGACGCAATCCACCCACCGCTACTGCTCAGGCCCCGTGCGACAAACATGGCCTTAATGTCGAGGGCGGTGACCTCATTCACAGAGAAGTTTCGCAGTGGCATTCCGTCAAGCACGACGCTCGGGCGACAATTTCCACGGGAGGAAATTACCCGTGCTCCGAACCCGTCACCAATGACTCGAAATCCCGGTAGTGCACGAAAGACGTCGCTCGGCCAGATGGAGGCGAGGCGGGTAAAGTCTTCTGCGAGAAAGACGTGATCCCACGTACCAGCTTGGCGTACCCAATCAGCACGACGAAGTTCTCTTCGCCAAGCCGCATCCGCCCGAGCCGTGACGCGTACGGAATCGAGCTTCATTGCGATCGGGTCGAGAACGATGTCGAGGGAGTCGAGACGAGGTACGCCCGCTCCAAATCGGAGAATTTCTGCCAGTGGCACGAAGCCGATACGACGAACACCAAGAACTCCGAGCGCGCGCGTTCCCGTTGGCCACGCGAGTCGAAAATACCCTTGGTCGTTTGTGCGGGTGCTGTCTCCTCCCACCACCATCACGAGGGCGTCACGAATGGGGGCTCCGAGGGATGAACGCACCACGCCGGCGATGCCGCTGCGATTTGGCGATTGGGCATCGGAGAGCTGGGGTTTTCCGAGCGTCATCACAAGCGCCGATATCCACGCGAGCGTGCTGCCAGCGAACGTCATTCGTTGTTGAAGCGCCCTCGCTACGCGGGCGAGTCGGAGGGGTGCGGGCCAGTTGTGTCGCTTGGGTGATTGAACGAGAGAAGTTTGGATCATAAAAAGTCTAGAAGATGGATGGCGGAAAGTGCAGACGCCCGAAGACGGTGTCGAGTGCTGTCGCGCCCGAGGGGCTGTGTCGCCGCTGGGGGATCTCTCACGGGTGGGCTCCCCGCCGTCTCGCTGCGTGGGGCTTCTTGCAGTGAGCACCGCGGTCTGGTTTCGTCGCGCCGTGGCGTCTGTCGCACGAGACTGCCACGGCACCGGGACGTCTATCCGTAGCGGTACATGGCGGTTCGAACAGCGATACACAGGAGCTCATTGGTGGCAAGAGGCATACCGTTGCATGTCTGTCTCACCACGTCGTCGTCAGCGGTGCAATATCGCCGGTTAGGCTCGCCCCGATGACGCCATGTGTTTCAATGCGTTGCGGCAACGCCTTGTTCGGTGCGATGTGAGGTGTCGGACCGGACCTCGATGCCGTAAACGCCACACGGCCTTGGGCGAGGACGTCCAGCCAAGACCGTGCGTACTCTATCACGAGAGCGCGTTTAGCGGCTCGACCGCGCAACAGTATCGTCTCAAACAACAACCCGTCGCCACCCTGTTGTGGTGGGACGTGTTCGCACCACGCAGAGTGGCCCGTGTCAGCTGCAGAGACGGAGGAGCATAAGCTGACAGAGGGATAAAAGGATTGCGAAGATGCTCAAGAGCGGGATCGCCACGGAATGTCCTTTTGCCAGCACAATGAGGATAGCGGGAGCCACCCCGATGGTGCCAGAGGGTGCACCCGTGCCGGCTTTCGGAAACCCGAAGACTGCTCGACGTTCTCCGTAGCTCAATTTCGTTGCTGCATTGTCGAAGAGCGGTGGGGCAATCTGGCCTCTTTCTGTCGCGAGCGTTTCGTCGCGACCTCAGCGTGAGCCGCATCGGTGAGAAAAAAGCACGTCACGTTGAGGACCGCATTCACACAGATCGTCCCGAGCACATCGTTGCAAAGAGTCTTGTCGATTGCCCGATGGCGAATACCTCTCCGATAAGATGCGATTTCGGAAGGAATTGTATTCCCGTCTCGACCGCGTCTCGTGAATGCGGTGGAGACGATGGCTCTCTGAAACGCAACGCGAGCACGCGTACCGGTTAAGCGCGAACGTCGAGCGACTGGCCGTTGTCTGTCGCTGGAGCGCCATAGCCGCCGGCGGACGTCTGCGGTCGCTCTTCGACCGTGCGGCCTAACGCTCGGATTGTCGCCTCCCGTAGATCTTTTCGGGGGGAGAGCAGCAGGGCTTTGATCCACGATTGGTCGAGGAGCGCGTCTGGTACTAAGGCGAGGAGCTGTGCGAAGGTAATGTTCGAAGCAAGCAACATCGGCATAGCGGTGGCTGCCTGCAGAGATCCATCGCGAACCAGAGGACGGAGGATCGCCTGCCATGGTCCATTAAGAGACCACGATGCCAGATCGGGAAACAGGCGAGCCCAGCGCGGAATCAGTGCGGCGAGTCGGGGCGCGTGACGCCGAGCGACGGCGTTTGATCGTCCCATATCTGCGAGCAGGCGACGTGCGGCGTGTGAGGACGGATCGGAGGCGGTGACCGTGTCACGCAGCTGTGTCTCTGTCAGTGGGGCCGCCGCATCTGCAAGATGCGCCAATAACGCTGGGCTGCAGAGCTGGTGCACATCCCAAGAGCACGTCTCTGGCTGCGCCGTGTTGTCAACACGTGACTGACCGGCAGTGACGCTCCTTCCAGTGGCGGGCTCCGTTCCGACCCAGGGCGTCTCCGCCGACGGTCGGTGCGTCTGTGTGTGGTATGCATCGTGAGGCGTCTCTCCTAGGCCCCCTGAGTTGCTCAAGCCACGTGACGCGCTAACGCGAGATCCTGCCTCGAAAGCAAGAGCCCGCATCTCACTATTGGTGCGCCACCGCATCAGCGCCGCCTGTTCGCGGTGCCACCGGCGAAGACTCCGCTCGCGCTCGTGCGAGGCTTGGCCTTGGGTTGCAACCCCGCTCGTCCATCCACGGAAGAGGCCTTGGGAAAGCGAGAGACTGGCTGCGGCTAAGGTGTCTGCCGCGCGGGAGGCCCACTGCGGATGTTCGAGCCCTATCGAGCGCAGCGTAGCAAGCCACTGCTCTCCGAGGCACTGCGGCCCGCCGGGAAGGCGGTGCGCGCACGCATCGAGGGCATCCGCGGAAGACACAGACAGACGCCCATCAAGGAGTGCGCTCACCTCAAGTTCAAGTGAGCAGTTCGACAGTGGGTCGTGGATCCGAATGGATGAGCCACGATCCCACGCTTCCAGCTGCTGGATGTGTGCCATTGGGCCGTCGGCTCCCTGTCGCGTCAAGGCGAGCGAGAGAGTCGGAGTCAGCAGTTCTCTATCAATATCCTCTGGGGATTCGAGGCGGCCACGCCAAGCCAGAATCCCTGCCCCTCCGCCCGACCCTGACCCCTCCCGTGACGCACCGCCCCCGGCGGGGTTTGATTGACCGGGGGCCCCGGTCGAGGTGCCTGACTTCGTGCCAGCCTTCGTGCCAGCCTTCGTGCCAGCCAGTGTCCCCTGTCCAGAAGTGTCGAGGCCTCGTGATAGCCCGCTCAAGGTGGGCTCCCCTGCGGGGTGCGGGGTGAGACGTGCCAAGCCGACCCCTGCCAATGTATCGGGAGTCCACGAGCCAGTGTGTGCGCGCTTCCAGGCGAGGAGCTCTGGCATGGTGCTCTGCCACAGCACGGCGAGTGACGACTGCATCGTGCCGAGGGCTTCGTCAGACAGTGTGCTCCATGCGGTGGGGACTCGCTGTTGTGTGAGCGGGTCGAGTGTCAGGTGCACATCCCCCTCTGCCAGTACGATCCGACTGGAACGCACGAGCAAGGCGGCCATCCAGACCCAGCGCAGTCTGCGGACACGCCACAGTGGCATCGCCGCTTCGACGGCCTCTTTGATAGAAGAGGCGACGCGTCCTTCTGCTGGCGGCGGCAAGGGACGAGCGCTCTGGAGCATCAAGGCGGCCACTCCGTCCAGTGGAGGCAACTGGGCTGCAGTAACCCACTCAAGACGAGTGCCTTGGGGCGTCAAGCGAAAGATCGCATGTGTTCGACGTCCCTGAGCTTCGACCCCGATACAGAGGCCAACCCCGTGCTCCGGCCAAAATTGTACGGTCGAGGGGGCCTGACCAGACCCCTGTGTCTTTGGATCCCGTCCCATTCCTGCGAGATCCGGTCCTGATAAGACTAATAAGTCCCCCTGTCCTGAAAAAGACAGCGGCATTAACGACGACCGAGGAGAGGCCCAGGACGGAGACATACCACAGACTACGGGATGGTTCGGAAGAAAGCTCCCATCAAGCCCCGCGGATAGGTTTCGCGTAGGCAAGGAGGGCGTTTCGCGGCGGGAACAGTGTGCGTCCTTCAGGCGCCCGCTGGAGTAACTTTAGGCAGGCGTGGTTGTTCTCCAGTCCGCGAGAGAGAATAGGAGTTGCGGGACAAGACAACGCGGTCCGATGGGCTCTCTTGTTTTGTCTTTATCTTCCGACATTCCTTTTCCCTCCGTTTTCTCTCCGTCTTTCGCGGTGGAAAACGGACGCTGCGACGCCCACCGTGGAGGCAATAGAGCGTCTGTTGAACTCAGCAATGGAGTCTGCAACACAGCATCGCAGCGGTCGCATGGTGACTGTGGATTCCGGTCACTGTCGCAATGATTTCGCCACCCGTGCGTGAGCCGGCTGGATGCGGGGTTGGACGTGAGAGACGGTGACTTCCGCGTGCGCTGGAGTTGAGAGAAGTCGTGCCCGACTTGCGACGGTTGGGGCAGTGAGGAGTGCTGGCTGGACGCTTCTGGAATCAGCGGGGGAGAGCCCTTTGCCTTCGGTGTGTCGGGCAACCTGAGAGACGGTGGCGTGCGCCACTGATGATCCTGCTTGCTCTTCTGCGGGAGCCACTGCGGGAGCCACTGCGGGAGCCACTACAGGAGCCACTGCGGGAGCCACTACAGGAGCCACTGCGGGAGCCACTACAGGAGCCACTGCGGGAGCCACTACTGGAGCCTTGATAGGCGACATAGCCTGTTGTGTAGAATCCACCGCAACACTATTCGGTTCGACATACACCGTTTCCCGGTCGAGACGCGGCTGACCGGACAACAGCTCACGCACCGCCGGTCGTGACGTGCGCTGTATCGTTTCCCATTGTGCGGCGTCTTTCAAGTTGACCGCTGGAAGAGTCGCGCGGCGTGCGGTCAGCCATGTACGGATATCTGATTGCTGCTGAAGGAGTGCGACGGCGCGGCTCACGCCTGGAATGACCGACTCCGCGGCCAGTTCCACGTATCGAGCAGCGGCGGATGCGGGCTGATCGGGCGGGAGCGCGCGAAGCACGTCGGAGATTCGCTTGTCATCAGCCATGCCAAAGAAGGCGATTGCTTCCCCAAGCGATCCATCAAATTGAGAGAGTTCAATGACATAGGCCGCATAGCCTAATGCTTCAGGAACATGCTCGCCAGGACTTGTTGCTGCATAGGTCGTGGCGTCCGGTTTGCGGGTTCCATCTAAGATCGTGAAGCCAATTTCCGGATGGGCGGCGAGCATAGCATGGGCGTGCTCGTGTACCCACGTCAGAAACGGCGAGCCTTCATTCTCGCTCCACGGAGTCCGTGCCATACTATTGGCCTGCATCACGAGGCGGTCTTCGTGGGTGATATAGACTCCGAAGATCCCGTTTTGCTGCACTGGGTCTGTGACGGTCGATCGCACCGCTTGGGTGCCGAACGCGCGGACCCATCGCTGGCCGGCGGCTGAGGTGGTCACGGACTCAACTCGGTCGCGGCGGACGGTGCTCGAGTACGACGACCGAATATGCGGAGCATCCATCGGGACGCCGAAGCTATCCAATGCGGCGCGTGGAGAGTGCTCCAAGGCGAGTAGATCGGCACTCGGACGTGAAACGCTCAGGGTATACGACGCTTGGCTCCACTGGGAGTCAGCTGGTACTTCAAAACGAAGTCCTTCGCCCATGAGCGCTGTGTAGCGCGTGGGTGGAATGCGCCACCCGATCTCACCCGTTGCTGTTTGCTCAAGCGGCCGAATGATCTTGTTAAATTCCGGCATCGGTCCGCCATCAAGCGGCATCGTGCCAATGACCTGTAGCGCGTTGTGCTGTGGGTAGAACCAGAGCGTGACCCGGAAACGCTTCGCCGTTGTTGAGTCTGCGGAGTCTGCCGGAGACTCGGCACTGATGAGAGGATGTACTTCAACGACCGCTGAGCCCAGATTGACTGCCTCTTGTTTCGGCGCGCGCGTAGCTGCCTGGGAAGCCGACGCCTCCCGTGTTGTCTCTCGTGTCGTCTTCGTTGATGCACCGGCGAGCGGCCCACCGTTCAGAACGAGAGTATCCTGCGTCTGGCGCGAGGGGTGTTGCGTGATGGCCGAGGCCGATGTCGTTGTGCCGAGAGCGGACGTGTGTGCGTGCTCGTGCTGCTGTGCACTCGCCGAGGCACTGAGGAGTGCTGACAACCCGACGACCAACAATGCTTGCTGGGGAGCCGCCTGCTGAAGGCGCTGACGCCATCGCGCCACGAAGGAAGAGTCAGGGACGGTGGTCATCCGAGGGTCCCCTGTAGTCGAACACGGGCCCATGCGGCGAGCTCAAGCGCCAAGGCTAAGCGGTCGGTGGATTCATCAAGCGCCAACGTCAAGCTGGCATTGGCCGTCTCGACCGACAGACTTTCATCATGCGCCAAGACCGGGGCGGCAATAGAAGCCAGCTCACGGATCCATGCTTCAATCGTTTCTCCCCGCTGGAGATGTGCGGCTTGGGCCACGGCGAGATCCTCCATGACGGACGCCATGCTGACTCGCGCGAGACTTGGCTCAGATAATTCCGTGCTCATAGGGAATTGGAGGCAGGAGGAGGCGACGCTTGATCATACTCGACCTTTGACCTCGCACCTTGACGGCAAGTGTCTTTACCTACTGCTTGAACGTCTCCCAGCTGAGCATCAAGCACATCCCCCTCGAATTATCACGGAGTGAAGCCCCTGTTCCAGCTTCACTCCCATTCGAAGATCCGAGGAGGAGGACTGTGTAATGCCGCCCTCCTCCTTCTGTGAATACCGCGCCAGCGCCTTTGTCGAGATGTCCCGATGTTCCAGATACAGTCACAGAGAAAAAAGAGACTCACGGGGTGCCCCAACGCGTTCTTAAATCAGCTTCCACTGTTGTCCGTTCCACATCGCTGAGCGCGCGTGAATAATACAGCACCTCAGCGATATCGCCAGTGAAGTACGTGTAGAGGTCTTGCGAACCAGATCCTGTATGGATGTATGCCTGGGCCCCGAGGCAGGCTCGACCCCTGATGCTTGCCGAGTAAGGAGAGGTTGCCGTTTGTTCAAGTGTTCCATTTTGGAAGATCGTGGCTACGGAGCCCGTATGCCGTGCCGTTGTGAGTATCGCTGCGGTGCCAGCGAGACCAGCTGCGGAGGTCATACCCCATCCACCCAATGCTCCCCCGAAACCTGTTCCATTCCCGAACACGTTCGACCACTTTCCTCCGAGCGACAACTCGGCCCCAATGAGCCAGCCACGCCGTCCGTCCCCTTCAGCACTACTTGAGCTCACCGCATATCCACTAGGCCCACGCGCCACTAAGAATATTGTGTACGCACTGGTATTTATTCGACTGTCGTACCCTGCCGTACAGAGAGCTTGAGCACCAGCGAAGCGTACAACGGGATTCCCGTTCATGCTATTCGCCACGAGGGTTGTCGCTCCGGCGATCTGACTCATCACGATACTATTCACGCTTTGATCCCGCCAGCTTGTCACCGTGCTTCCGCTCAGAGTAAGCCCCCTATCTGCGCGCAACCAGAGGGCAAGGCCCGAGAGCCCACCTGGCGGACTATCCGCCACTGTGACGGTGGTGCTACTCGTTGTCGTGCCTCCGAACGCGTCGGCGGCCGTCGCGACCGCCGTGTAGGTGCCCGCTGCGCCGTAGGTTTTGCTGACACTGGCGCCAGTAGCCGTGGTGCCGTCGCCGAAAGCCCACGTGACGGTGACCGCATCGTTGTCGGCATCGGTGGTCGTCGCCGAGAAGGTCGCGGCTTGCGCCATCGTGACACCTGTTGGCCATACAGGTGTAATGGTTGGCGCCGCGGTGGCCGCCCATCGGGTGCGTATCTCGATTTCAACGGCTTGTCGCTGTGCGGGCGATAGCGTGTAGGGATAGACCACAATTTCGGCCATGTCTCCACCATACATCGGGGCCCAAGGGAAAGCACTCTTGCCAATCATATTAACCGTCCGCAGGACGTTGGATGGAGCTGCCGTCGTCGCCGCCGCCTCTAACTTGCCGTTAACATAGACCGTCAGCATCGGCGACGAACCAGTTCCAATGGTTGTTCCGAGGAGTCGTGTCGCACCAATTGGCCAGCGCCCACCTGATGACATGACGATGCTGGATTGAGCGTCACCGACAAAGACATTCCCCGTGACGTCAGAGCTTACGTGACTAGCAGCAAGAATGATGTTATCCGCAAATTGTCCGCGTGAAAATTCCAACACTCGCGACCACGCCGGCTTCGAGGTCGCCCGGGTGACAGCGAATACCGTCATGCCGGATCTAAAGTCATCGAAACCGGATGGAAGCGACAGGAACTGGTCCGTCCCGTTGAGTCTCACCACTGGCCGTCCATTCATCACGTTTGCGACGACTGTTGGGCGTAGCGACGTGTTTGAGTTGGTCGCATGCATGTTGTTTCCTGACAGGTCGGTCCATTGTGTCACGACACCTGCCTGTGTCAAACACTGAAAAGATTCCAGCGGATCTCCTGAACTGCACTCTTCAATGGGTAGCAACGGGGTCATGCATTCTATTCAAAAAAACAGCGTTTCTCTTTTGTTTTTAAATGACTGTTTGGCCTTGCTTTTCTGTTCGCCCATGAGCGACTACTAATAACGGGTTCTAGATGAAATTTCAGGCGACATACGAGACCTGTTCCTATCTGGCGCGGAGGCCTAATAGTGATGGATGCGAGACGGGATAGTCGGTGGCCATAGCTGCCTGTGGCCCTCGTGCGTTATGTATCCACTGGCCGTGGGGAATCGACCAGACGCTGTGCGATACGGCCAAATCGACGACTCCGGCGAAGACGGATCGCGCGTCGTTAAGGAGGCTCTCGCGCTCCGCGGCGTTATAACGATGACTCACATGCGTAAGCAGAAGCTGCGCTGCGTTGGCCGCAGCGGCCACCTGCCCTGCCTCAGTTGCGGTGCTGTGGTGATGATGTCGAGCCAAGGCGGTGTCGGTAGCAGCGTACGTGCTGTCATGGAGCAATAAATCAACAGCACGCACCGACTCGATGATATCGCTGGCGGGCTCCGTGTCACCCGTGTACGCCATTGACCACCCACGCTGCGAGGGGCCGACGACGTCTGCGGGATGAATGACCGTCCCGTTCGGAAGGGTGAGCGGCTGTCCACGCTTTAGCGCTCCGACGTGTGGTCCTGGTGACACACCAAGCGCCCGGAGTCGGGCCATATCGACCGTGCCAGGGCGTATGGGAGTAGTGATACGAAAGCCAACAGCGTGGGGAGCGTCATGCGCAACATCAAACGGCCGGACGGTCAGATGCTTGACCGTTACCGAGTGTCGCGCGTCTGCAGGACGCAAATCCACCACGCCACTCGCTTCGAGATCGAGAGCTCTGAGCACAAGGCGGAGTTGCTCAAGCACCGGCGCTGGGGCATACACAGGGATTGGCGGTGCGCCTTCTGTCTGATTCACACTCCAATGGCGAAAAAGCGCCATGCAGCCACTGAGGTGATCGGGGTGTCCGTGGGTTATACAGAGCGCATCAAGGCGTGCGGAGCGGCCGGATTGCAGAAGAGAACGCAACACGCTGTCTCCAGCATCGAGGCCTATCATGACACCGGCATCTTCGACGCAGTAGGCACTCGTGCCTTCGTCGGCGGAGCTTGTCGCTGCTGCGGTGCCGAGTGGAATCAGAAGCATAGAGACGGTCGTGGTGAGGTATGCCCACCCTACTTGATCCTCAGATTCGAAACGATCTTGCCAAGGCTAGTCTTCTTTTCGTCGATCTCGCTCAATTCGTTGATATGAAGTCACGCGAGGTCTCTGCCTGACTAAAGACAAAACAATCGGCGCATCATGCGCATCGGAATATCGGAGCACCTTCCTGTGGCGCCAGAGAGAAACGTCGAAGCTGCACCTACCCGAAGAACTAATGCGAGTACGCCACAAACGGCCATCTTCGAGAAGATGACCGTTTGTGGTGTATTCGCAACTGAGGCAAAGAGAGTGCCCCTGACCGGAAGGGGCTAGCAGGTGATCTAACCGGTTGGTGCGTTCAAAAGAACGTGACGGGCTAGGGCTGCAAGGCAAAATTGACCGGAGGGTACTCGGACTCGACGTTCAGTTACTCCTATAATCTACACCAGCAGGGTCACGACGCGCAAGGGTTAAGATGCAGAAGTTTCTGAGGAAGCTGAAACCACTTGCGTGGCTTTTGCGCTGAGGCGAAACTGCAACTGGGCGCGCTCGACCATCTCAAGCCCACGCAGCAAGGGAACCAGCCCCTGTAGGCGTTCCACCGTCACCACATCCGTCGCGCTGGCGACCCGAGTGGCAAGGGATTGGGCCTTTTGTTCGGCGACCGACTGGAGTGACGCCCCCACTACATCATCAGCTCGGCGGTTGTCAGTTCTTTGCTGCTCAGCTATCTGCGCCGCCGCTGCGCGTTCGGTGTTCGTTGTGCCCGGCGGAAGTGCCGGAGTGCGAGTTTGCGTCTCCGCACTAGCACGCGCCACACGACCGGCATCGGTACCGAGACGCACGGTCGCTGCGGTGTGTGCGATACCGGCGCGGTCGGTCCCGGCAAGAGGTGAGCGAAGCTCTGTTGCTAAGCGGGCGGATGATGACACGGACTGAATCGGCATAAAAGACGCTCGGAGGAAAAGGACCTGTGGTGCGAACAAGACACTCCCAATACGACGGTAGGTCGCCAATTGCTTCGCTGGGCGACGAGGGCACATGGCGTGGCACATCAGAAGCCGCGCCGTGCGCTCCGCAGTGGTTTAGTCGCATGTTCTGAATACGACGAAACGGTTGCAAGGAATCCCACCGAGGGGAGTGCGGGGGTTTGCGATGCCGCCCAATGGGCCTCGCGAACGGAGGGATAGATTGCACCCCGCGCGTCGAAACGGGCCGGCCCCAAGCAAAATATCTGTCAGTCGTCTTGAAAGACGCGAGTCACTTGCGGATGTCGTTCAAGCCACGGCGCCAGCATGCGGCCTGGGTGCCCTCGCAGTTTCGCCCGAATACGCCAAAGGGAGCCTTCGCTATCCCGGGCTACTTCTTCAACCCGAGCTTCTGTGCCACCGAGAGCTTTGACCTCTTGCACAATAAACGCGAACGTCAGCTCTTCGTGCGTCGCTCCATCAAGGGCGCTATTGAAAGGGCGAAGCAAGAGGGACACATCGACTTCCCGCGCGCGCCAGCCAGCCCAGCGCTCGACGCGCCCTAGCCCGGCGAGCGTCAGCAGCACCACAACAGTCGTCCCAGCACCTTCTATCACCCGTCCCGCGCCGAGAAGGATGCCAACAGCGGCCGTAATCCAAATAGTGGCAGCGGACGTCACCCCCACCACAGTTCCCCTCCCTTGAAGAATGACCCCAGCTCCGAGGAATCCAACGCCCGAGATAATCTGCGCCGCCAGTCTTGCGGGGTCGCCAATCAAGGTCCCATCGGGCCCGATCGCCATGACGATACTTAAATCAGTCAAGACGGCGGACCCGATCGTCACCAAGATGCTCGTGCGAAGCCCTGCGGGCTTCCCCGCGAGCTGGCGCTCAAAACCGATTGCCGCCCCGCAGAGGACGGACATCAAAATCTTGACCATCGCCTCTGGGCGCCACATCGCGTCCCAAGACCACCACGACAGTATCCATTCGGCGAGCGGGTCGTGAAATATCACAGGATTCTCTCCTCAAGAAAGGGACACAGGAGGGGAAGATAGGAGCTCCTAAGCCTCAAGAACAAAACAGCCCTCGCGAGAGAGTATGCGTAGGTCAAGGAATTGTTCGCCATTGGCATCGCGCCGAGACAGATGCTGGAATCTCTCGCGTTTTACCTATACTCCCCCGTGTACCCGTGCTTTCGCCGCCACGCGATCTGGCTGCCCCAGACCGCGCAGAGGTCGTGCGCGGAGGGCGTGATACCAAGTTTGGGTGGCACATCTTCTCGCATAGTGCTCCCGAGTTCTGTCCGATGGTCGAGCCCAAGGACATGTCCCAGTTCGTGAGTCATCGTGGCTTGCAGGACAAGAACGGATCGGTCGGCTGGAAGAAAAATCTCAGCCCAGACCCCTTCGCCTGTTTCCGGAAGAGTCCTGACCATTGCCAGTCCAAGCCTATCCGCCTCCCCCAATCGGTGTTTATGGGTCGAAGAAAACCATCGAATCACAATTTGACCCGGTCGAGGGTCGAGCTGGATCGCGCTACCGTGCTCGGTCTCAAGTAATCCATCGGCGGACCATTGGAGTCTTAGATCCAAGGCTGAGAGATCCCATCCCGCCATAGCGGATGAGATTGCCTGTCGTGCCTGTGTCACACCGATACGGCTTCCTTTCGGGAGCTGGGTCATGATCACCTCCAGCCGCCCTGTGCCCCAACCGGCCACCGGCATTGGGCCCCGTTCCCAGCCACGACAGATCTCTGGCGATATCCGGGGCGGCGATGGCGTTGGTTTTAGAAGACCTGTCGGGAGAGATGCCACGTGTCCGATCTCTTTTATGAGACTATCTTCGGGTACGAGCATCAATTTCGACGCAGATGAGAGGGACCGCGTTCTCTGGTCTTCCCTTGTGGGAGGAGCTAGACCTCCGGCACGGGCTTTCACGTCGGCGAAGGTAGAGACGTTTTGCGCCTGAAGCGCGACTGGGCTCACGACGAGCATTGAGATCACAAGATCGTGACGACACAGGACTCTTCGCTGGCGCCGCACCCACTGGCGTTGGCGCATTCGGAGGAGTCGACGACGTGAGGACAATCGGCTAGGCATAAGAAGATATCGGCGCATATAGGCGCACGATAGTGCCGAAACGCATCCAGGCGCCAGTCTTGACGCCTATAATTCACTTCTTTTTTGGCGCGGATAGCTTTGCCTCACCGACAGGAGTGTGCTCCCGAGAGATCCCTCTTTAGTGACGCGGTGGGCCGCCGATGTGCCATAAAAATTCTTAAAGGCCGCCAACGAGCGATACCGCACCCAAAAGCTCAACAAAAGGCGACAAAGACGCCACTATTAAAACAGACCACAAGCAGCAACAAGCCAGTCCGGGTGTTATTCTAGCCACTTTTTTGCGTGGGTCGCGTGAAGCGCCGAAATTCCGTGGAGAGACCTTTCGTGGCGACACTTAAAAAAAATCTACGAAGTCGGGAGCAGCCCGCCCCCGTACGATACAGAGATCGTTCCGTCATGAAGAAATCCTTTACCCCTTCGCTCAATGCCGCTCACCATGTCTGGTCTCGAACAGTCGTTTCTGGCGCTCCCGTTCTCCCAGAAAGCGATGATCTGCTTCGTCGTCACGTGGTTGCTGGATGTGTGTTACACGATGTATACGCGTCGAACCACAATGCTTGACTCGACGAAGGCCGCGAACTGGGGCACCTTGGTGTACTTGATGAGTGCGATCAATATTGTCGGATACTCCAAAGACATTCGACTACTCATTCCTATTCTGTGTGGTGCATGGGTGGGGACGAAGATGGCGGTGATGTGGGAAAGCCGCACGAAAAATTCATCACACACAGCACCCCAATCGCCGCACCCCTGCACTTGTTGTGAGCTTCACCGCGCGGCAAGGCCAACGCTCGCGGCGGCGGCGTAGGCCGCATTGAGAAATATCGTGTCTTCAAATACCCACGAACGAGTCTCTGGAATGAATTACACCGGAGCGGATCTCTCGCTTTCAAAAGAAGGGATGGCAATTTCGCTTCCGAGTGAAGAACCATTTGTTGCACGGGATCGGCTCGACGTACTAGCTCGATCCATTCACGCGTGCATCTTGTCTGAACGAGACACCTTGGGCCCCCGACAGGCGGTGTCTGTTACGGGAAGTGGTATAGTCCCGTGGCACTGTTACGTGGCGGCTGAATCTTACTGGCACCTCTGCGGTCGAGCTGCCGGATTCCAGCCGCGGGTTGCGTCGTACGAAGGAATCACGCATTGGTGGCTTCAACACGCCGATGGCCGAATTGTTGACATAATGTCGGCGCAGTTCTCTCTGCCAGTGCCATACGAACAGGGACGCCCAGCCTCTTTTCTCACATCGCGCCCCAGCCTACGCACACAACGCGTGATGAATCGCATTGACCGAGCTCCGCGCTCCCTCGAGGCGGTATCTGCTGCGCCCACCGCAGCATCGCCGAGATATTTGCGGGGTAGTCGCGTCGTTTAAGAGGGCACGAGTTGCGACGCACGGGGAGAATACCTTACTCAAGTGATGGGAGGAGAATGAGTATGAACAGTAAACGAAGGCTCGATTACGGAAATTTTGGCGTGTCAAGAGACCTGCCAAGTTTTTCACAAGAAAGGACTTCCGTGTTTCGCGTGACCCCTTTCATCCGTCGCAAAGAAATTCAGGAAACATCGACAACCACGCGCAGAAAACTCGACCGGCGGCCGCGTTTTTTTTGCAGCATGCCACCCAAAGACTTAGCAATAAAGTGGCACACATATTGCCGAACTATCGCTTTGTCTTCCTTGAAAATACTGACGCAGTATGCATTTTTTCAACAGAGACGCTACCGCAGTATTCTCATATCGGAGGCTTTTTCAATGGCCAATAGTTCCCGCACTGCCGCACCACCCGCAGTCAAGAATGACAATCGCACAGATTCTCCGAGGTCTTCTCGACGAACTGAGCGAGAAGAAGATTCAGCAGATTTTCGGTATGACGAAGGTTCGGACAAGAGCACACGCTCTGTCTCTGCGTCAAGCAAAAACTCGGACGTTCCTTCGAGTAAAGCTCGGGGTCGTGCTGCGAGGGGGGACACTCCGAAAAACGGCACCAAGCAATCAAACAAGCGCAGCGATGACGTAGACCGCTAAGCCGCGCGCACCGAAACGCGCCGAGTGCGGATCACCCCGAAGGCCAATCACTGATTGCGAGTGATTGGCCTTCGCTACATCTTGGGGGGAGAGGGGCGCGCCGGTCTTCTTCGGTGGGCCGACGCCGCCGCCCCTGCTTTTTTCGCAAGGCATCTGATCATCTGGGGAATTATGACACCGTCTTCGGCGGCCCCGCCGTGTTCACTCGTGGGTCAATAACCGCCCATTAAGTAGCGAAATCCCCCATATCCTCCGACTACAGCACCACCAACGATCAATCCCGTCCCAAGCCCGTCGCCAACGACCGCTCCTGCGACGATGGCACCGAGGCCGACGATTATCAACCCGAGATTATTCCGGCGGGTGTTCGCCAGCATGTCTTGTTTAGGTGCGAAAGGTGCTGATGGTGCAATTGTGAGGCGCCGCACTCCATCCGGGAGAGCTTGGGCGGCCAAGGATCGTGCGGGGGCTGGAGTGGTTAACTCGTGCGCTGTGGCGTTCCCCTTGGTCGTCTCAGCCGGCCCCTTCATTTTTTCTGCGTGACCCTCCCCGTGTCTTGATAGAGAGGCGGCGGTATTCTGGCCGTGGTACGAGGCGTCTGCCATGGCTGCGTTGCTTTTAGGTGCGGCGCTCGGGGGAGAGCCCTCTCCTTTTGCGTGTACGTTAATGAGAGCCTGTTGTGTTTGGGCGTCTGGTCCGTCTTGTGCGGCGGCAATGAACGGCGTTGCAGTCGCTGCGAAAAACAGGAGAGCCAAGGCGGAGTGACACCGGAATGATTTCCACATACGATTATCCTAGAAGAAAAGGTGAGCGAAACCTTTTCTGAGGCAACGTTCGTGCCCCTCTCACTTTTTTTTGCACCACACTGTTGCGGCAGCTCCTAATCTGGGAGCTTGTGTGTTGCCTTCTCGTCGCGAAGAATTTTCAAGCCAAAGAGTTTGCCTGAGGTATGTCGCTGTCGTCGGCACGTCTGATGCTTCGTCCATGTCCGACCGAAAAGTTCTTCGCCCCCGTATGCTACGTGGTGAATCGCCCATCTCTCGCCGTACGGGGGAGCGCCAGTATCTTGTGTTTTTACGCCGATGACACCGATGACACGACTCCTTCCCGCGGCTCAAAGCTTAGCTTTGAGCCGCCTCCCCGCCGCGACGCGATGGTGGACAGATACGGCGCAGTGGCCGCGCCTTCGCCGCAAGGAAGAGGGCGGATTTCGTGCGCTGGTGCTCGGAGATCCCCACGGACATTGGCGGCTGGGTGGGGCCCTGTTGGCCGGCTATTTTGAGGCGGTCGGAAGCTGGCCTGATGCCATTTTTGCGCTGGGCGACCTGAGTTATTACCCTGATGCAACGAAGCTGGATAAGGCATCACGGCGCCACGGTGCCAAAGATCCAGAGCAGTTAACGGGATTTGATCGTCTCCTTAATGGGAAGGATCTTCACTTAAAGCCGTGGCTGAAAGGGGCTCCACCTATTGATTGCATTGGCGGCAACCACGAGGGCCACCAAGAGATGGCCGTTGTGATGAAGCAGCGCGGCGACCAAATATCAATTGGCACTGGGGGGCACGTGCGCCTCCTTCGCTCTGGCGTGGTGCACGACTACACGAGTGGTGACGGGGTCTCGGTGCGAGTGGGGGCGCTCTGGGGCGTCGCCGCAGGGGATGGGCGTCTGGCTGCTCCCATGCTTGGAAAGCATATTCAGACGGCGGAGGTTGAGCGCTTGCGACGAAGCGGATGGGACGTACTCCTCAGCCACGATGGCCCCCGAGCCACCGGGATGGCACACCGTGAAGGGCCTGAGGGGGCTGGAAGCCTCGACATCAGCTCGCTCGTAGCACCTTGGCGTGATCGGATACATCTTCATGGACATTACCATCACCGCGAGGGGCGAGTCAGTGGCATCAGCCATCAGCTCGGCATTTTGAGGGCAGAAGTCCCGACAAGCGTGGCGGTGCTACAGGGCCACCCAGGAGCGTGGGAGCTTGTGCCATGGGCGGCGGATCAAGAGTGGCGGTCTGCCGCAATACGTCGAGTCCTTCAGCTTCCACCAAGTGCGATTGCGGCCGATGCGGTGAAGAACGAAGACCCGGCGAACGAGTAAGAACGCAAGTTCCTGTGGTGTCCGGCAGGCGGAGATACGCCACAAAAAACGAGTCACCGTGGACGAATTTTTTTATTTCACCCGCTCGCCCTCTGGGCGTGCGGGTCGCGTGCGATCACCTGTGGCAGGAATAGGGGCTGACACGTCGCGCTGCTGGCCCCGCCACTGCACCGCCAAAAAGATCAGGTCTTCTTTTCCGGTCAGCATCATGTTGCGAAGCACCGCCTGCGGAACGTGCTCAATTACGCGTGGTGTTGCGCTTTGGCGGGAAATCCACTCCACACAAGCCGCGGGATCTAATGCCCAGAAAGCATTAAGGAGTCTTGAGAGTTCCTCTGGAAGGGGACCGCATCGCTTCAGCACGCCGGTCAGTAATTCAAGATGCTGCGGCGCCGACTGCACGAGAGCGTCTCGAATTTCCGGGTCGGCCGCGAAATCCCTTCGTACCGCTCGAACAAGTGGCTCCCAGTGCTTCGCGGCCACTAACCGCGCAACGCATTGCCGTCCAAGATCAATACTGCAGCAGGGATGGGACAAAACAAGTCCGAGCAAGTGGGATTTGAGTGACTTCTGCCCCCACGTTGGTGGCGCTGGGGTAGCGGGAGCAAGTGAGCCAATGTCTTCAACCATGCCTGTTTGTGAGGCCCGTTCTTCCGGCGTAAAATTTTCAACACCGGTCAATGCTATCTGCCGTCTCCAGTACAGATTGAGTCGAGCACTCGCATGGGATTGCGAGAGCCACCACTGACGATCGCCGATGCGTGCATCCTCCATCCATGCAAGAATCTGCTGGTCGGATACGGCGTCACCAAACTTTACCGAGGTGCCCGCATCTGCATTAATCGTTCGCATCACTTCAACCCGGCGCTCGTTTTGACTGATGGCCGTGTCGGCGAGTCTTAGATCACACCACGGGATCAACGCGATAACATGTCGCTGGGCGAGGACCCGTCCAGTGCCGATGTCGCGCGTGAGTTGTGCTAGATGCGCGTGCGCGGCTGGCGGCAAGCCACGGCGAGCCAAGGCAAACCACTCCCCGCCCGGTGGAGAAACCGTTGATGACTCGGTGATGCGCTGGAGCACCGAGAACGGATCAGCCAACATCGTGTCGGCAATCCGAGGAATATACCGCTCTGGGAGCGTCACATCCTTGAGAAGTTTCTCCCGAACACGGGGGCGTACCGACACCCATTCCACAAGTGCATCGCTCGGATCGTCCCACCGCATCCCAAGTCCGACACGAAGTAACGCACTTCGAAACATGACAAGGCGCGGGTCACGTGCCCCCGGCTGACGAACCTGCGTATCGAAAGCGGTGAGGCGAGAGTCGGCGAGCTGTGCGTGGTCAGCCCATGTTTCACCCGCGAGCTCGTCGAGGGATGGCGTCCAGCAAACTCCACGACGATCCGCCTGTTCGCAGGCCCACATCAGGATTTTCGCCTGCTGCTCCGGCGAGGCGTTTTCTCCCAAGCGCCCATGACGAATGATTTGGACGAGCAGCTCTTCATCGGAGCGACGAAATACCTCGTCAAGGAGGTGCGACACACTGGCCGTCGCCGTGTCCCCGTGAGCGCCAGCAAGGGAGAGGACGTGTGTCAAAAGCGCCCAGCGATTCGCGGGCTCCGTCGCGCATGGCGCAAAGTCGAACGCCCAAAGAGAATGTTGCATGGCACATCATACCTGACGAAGGAGCACACAGATGACTAAATCCCGTGACTGCATATTCGAAATGGATACGCGTCACCGCGCTCCCGGTAGACGAGAGGACTTCGACGGTGGCGCCCGCTATATATTCGGTATAGGCTTGCGCCGAGACACAGCCGCCGATACTCGAAAAGGGTAAAATCGAGTATCTTGGTAGGTCAATCCCGACGCCCGCCCGATGTTTGGCTCTTCGCTTGAAGTGCTGGTGAGAAGCGAGAAAGATCCCCAATGCGCTGAGTGCTTCATTTCACCTTTTTTTCACGGCTGCATGTCGACCCCGTCGTCACTAACCCCTGCTGAGATTACGTTGCTCGCGGCGAAAGCTTTCTCGCAAGGTCCCACACGTCAGCACGGCGGCTCGCAGCCTGATACGGTTATTCCACGTGTCCCCCCCATGCCGCGCCGTCGCCTGTCGCCTCGCCGCGCTGACGGCACGACGGTGACGGACGCCGTTCCTGTCCGTCGAGTAGATGAAACATCGGTACCCTCCCACTGGCTCGTGGGTGCTCTGCGCGAGATGCGCGAACACGCCGACACGGTCGATGTGCTCGGCGATGCCACTGGCACTTCTGCTGAAGACACCGGGCCTGCGCTCTCGCTGCCCTTGACCGAGCCAGTGCCGACCAGCCACGTCTCGCCATCGGGAACATCGTCTGGTCCGGTCGCCACCCGTAGAATATAATTGAAAGATTCCTCTTTGCGATCTTTAGGCACAATAAACAGCAGGAGTCGTATCGTGGGATGGGCAACTGGATATATGGTTCGTCTTCGGCGAGGAGAAACAATTACTTGTCGTCCTCGGGGGCACTCCATGACCGGCCGTGTCAATGATGGCGAAACCTGTATTATTGCCCCTGTCACGATTAATGAGGTAGCTTTGAACGATATCGTCCTTTGCAAAGTGGGGGGAAAGGAATACCTCCATCTCGTGAAGGCCAAACAAGGAAATCGTATTCAGATTGGCAATAACAAGGGTGGAATCAACGGCTGGATCGGAGAGAGCGGACTGTTTGGACGTCTGCTTCGAATTGAATAGATCGGGTTCTCGCTAGGACGGCAGCTCTTTGAGCTCCTGGGGGAGAGGTGTGCACCTTGATAGACGGTTCTTTTTCTTAATTCTATAGTCAAATGACGAGTCCCTCTTGCGGTAAAAACGAGTCGGCGATATCCTCACTCTTTATTGTCGGTGCGGTGCAGGATCATACGGAGTTTACGCCGGCACCGTCCGCCGCATCAAACGCGGGAGAAGAGCTTATTCAGTATCTTCTTATTGATCGTGATTTAGGCATGTCCGGACCAAAAATGTCCGTTCAAGTCGCGCATGCCTCCGGGTGGAGCGTACTGCACATGAGCCGGACGCCCTCTCTTTCAACGACCCTTGATACTTGGCTCGCAAGCGGAAGTCCTAAGATATTGCTCTCGGCCACCGCGACAGACCTCGCGTGGGCCTTGAGTACGTGGCCCTCGGCCCTTGGCGTACGAGATGCTGGGCGCACGGAGATTCCAGGGGGGTCGTTAACGGTCGTTGCACTCCCACTGCTGCGTCGAATGGACCGTCCGAAGCGTTTGGCCCGCTTCCAGTTGATGCGAGACAGAACGTAGGGACTGGTCCCTATTGCCCCATCCCCTACCACTGAGGTCTTCGTTCCCCTATCTTTTCGTGGCGCCAGCGCTGATGCGCAAGGACCCCTTTTTTTATCAAAGCTTATGCTCTCGTCCCAGCCTGAACCGGAGAACCATCCGGCTCTCGTCCAGATCACAGGACGCCGTGGTTTTTCATGCGGCCCGCACATGTTGGCGGACGGCACGCCGCTCCCTCCCGTTGCTCCGGAGCACCAGCTCCGCTGCGACACGGTGCTGGTGCTGCCGAGTGACTATCAGGAGTACGGTGGCACCGTTGAGCGATGGGCGGACCCTGAGGAAGACTATCCTGATTGCTCCGTTGGCTGTCTTCACTTTCGTCCGCTTCATGACGAGACATACGGTGGGCCGGACCTCGATTGGGGCACGTGCCTCAACGCGCGCGCGCCACGCGCTGGGCTTTTGACGTTTGAACACCAAGCAGGAAAAGGATGCTTCGAGGCACCGCCTGAACCAGAAGACCACTTCGACGATTCAAACGAAGACGGACATCTTGCGTAGTTGCCTCGGACTCGGAATGCCTTGCGCGCCCGGCTTCGCGGGGCCAGACAATGTCTAATTGCTAACAAAAAAGGCCAATGGCCTTGACAGAGGCGTGTATCAGTCTCTATACTAGAAACATAGCGGAAACGCCCCGGCTGTCATCCGGGTGACTAACGTGACCAGACCCCTTTGCTTTTGGCGAGGGGTTTCGTATTTTACGGAGACTGCTCGCAGGTATCGTACAGAGGAGCGCATTCTGTTCATTTGCGCTTTTCGCCCCGATTGCTCATCATCGACAGGTCACACACAATGCCTCCTCCGCCAGAACCGTGTTTTTTGTTGGTGGACGTCAATGCGATGTTTTGCGCCGTCGCGGCTCGTGTTGATCCCGCTGGGGCTGGCGCCGCACCGTATTTGATTGTCGGTGGGGGCGGTGGAGAACGTGGCGTCGTCTGTTCCGCGTCGTATTCAGCCCGCGCCAAAGGAGTACGCAGCGGCATGTCACTGCTTGAAGCTCGAGTATTGGTGCCGACTGCGATGGTGGTTCCTGTCCCTCGCATTGCAGTGGCAGAGGCGGCGAGGGATCTCCGCATGGCGCTCCAAGAGTGGAGCCCAGTAATGGTGCCTGCGTCTGTCGACGAATGCTATCTTGATATGACGGGATGGTTCGCATTGTGGGGCCCTGATATTGAAACTGTCGCAGCCCGTATTCGCGACGATGTCTTATCCCGGACAGGCTTGCCTGTCTCCATTGGAGGTGGAGAGACTCCGTGGCTTGCGAAAATCGCTGCGGAGTTTGCGAAGCCTCACCGCGGTGGTTCGGGTGTCTCAATTATTCCATTCGGTGGCGGAGAGGCTGCTGTCGCTGAATTAGCCCTTGCGACACTCCCGGGGGTTGGCAGCACGACCGCTCGACGATTGAATTCCCTCGGTCTGACTACAGTGAAGGACTTCAAGAAGCAGTCAGCTGACACGTTGATGCAGTGGCTCGGCGTGGTGGATGCGGAAAAGCTAAGTCGGTGGGCTCGTGGAGACAATCCAGCCCCATTGCGTGGCATCACGATGACCCCACAAATTGGTCGGGAGACCACCTTCGGTACGAACGTCAGTAGCTGGCGCGCCCTGCAGTCGCGCCTCAGGACTCTGTCGAGTGACGTGGCGTATGAGGCGCGCGCACATCCCATTCGCATGCGAACCGTTACTGTCGTGTTGAGAGACAGCACCTTTCAGACGAAACAAGTATCACAGACGGTGAAAAACGAACTGATGAGCGATGACGAGCTGTTCGACGTGGCGCTGACACTCCTCGCACGGATTCGTACAGCGCTCCCTGGTCCAATTCGACTGATCGGAGTTCGGGTGAAAGGGCCGCTCAAGGAGGGTGTGCCTGCGCAAGTCTCATCCCGGGCTGTCCCTGTCAAAGAGTCCGCCCCGTCCGATGATGGTGAGGCCGAATCACCTCCCACAGAAAGAGACCACCCGGCAATAGAAGAAGTCGATGATCATATCCAATCTCTCCCTTCGCACGTTCAGTCTCCGACTCATCCATCGCAGCGGGCAGCGGCAGTCTCTGCAGTCTTAGATAGCATCCGCCAACGACACGGACCCGAAGCGCTTCGATGGGCATCCGCGGCAGTGAAAGAATCCCCACGAGCTAGCCGAGAGGTACTGCATGCCCCGACGTGGTCTGATGCGTCGGCCCGCCGGCTGACCGTTACAGATTTTGCGATAGATACTCGACCGGAACACGGTGCCCCGAAAGAGTAGCCCGCGCCGATTTCGCTACGGTGATTTGAGCTGTTAAGCAGTGAAGCGTAAATACCCTTTCGTGTAATCGCGTACTACAATACGTATTGCACCGTGGGCGGAAAACCTAGGTGGGTCTCCCGCATATGTCTTAGGGAATTCGAGCCCTTGACGGCGTAAACGGTCTTTGACGACGCGAGAGTGCTTTGCTAGATTTTCCGCGGAGGGTGTTGGGAACGGCCCTCAGCGTGGGCACTCTCAACCGCGAGAGGAGCCTTCGGGGGAGTAAGCGAGGCCAGAGAAAGTTCTGCCCGAATTCGGACGGCGTGAATTCGTACTTCTCTCACTAGACTTGTGAGTAACTGACGCCACAAGCGCGACCGATTCATCACCCGAGTTCGCCGCACTGCATCGTGCATCAGACCCCTCTGTGATAAGCAGAGTTCCGGGTTGAGTTCGTGACGATGCGACAATTCGGCGACCAGCAGTTCGTCAGTTTGTGCTTGGAATCCTAGATCAGCAGTATCCAGCGAGTTCCAACTCAGCAGATGACGCGGAAGTGATCGGCCTCCTCTCGCACGAGGTCCTCCCGCACGAGGTCCTCCCGCACACAGCTGGCGAATAGTGCCACGACTCAGCACGCGCGTGACCAAAAGGGGATGCCGCGCAAGCCACCTCTTCAGGGATAGGGAGAGCAGACCCGCTATACTTCTTGGCACAGGCATACGCATCAGACCATTGTCTATCGTCTTGATCCGACCCTGCAGTAAGCACTGTTTTTTTGTGGCGGTACACGGCGGACGCGCGCCTTATCTATAACTTGGCGCTTGAATAGCGACAGCACGCATTGTACGTTATCCTCAACTATACTTCGTCAGAAGCAAAGTGTCTCCGCTTCCGTCTTGGAGAGAGCCTTTGTTCAGTCGTGCGTAGACACCCGGTAGGATGAAGGAGTTCGGCTGCCGTTATTCCTTCGTCTCATGATTGCCCGGCGCGCGGTGAGTCACCACGCGCTGTTCTCTCCCCTCTTCATGGACATTGCCGTGAGTCTCATTGCCAGTTGTGGCCATACTATCGCGTCTGATGCGCCGTTCCCGCAGTCAGTTCCACGCGCCGAGGGGACGATTGATTCGCCAGTGGTGCGTGTTGGGAATGAATGTGCGGTGTGCGCCCAAATGCGTCCAATAACTATTCTTGACTCTCCTGCTCTCCAAGACGCATGGATGCGCCTTGCGCACGAGGGGGTGGATGAAGTCATTATCAGCTGTCATTTGACGGATCGTGAAGCGTCACACCTCAAGCGTCTTGCACTACGTCATGGGCATGACACGCAGTGGAGCCGATATGCGCCTGATGTACCGGACGTAGACAACGTGTTCCTCACGCGCGCGTTGCAGCAGATTCTCGTACTTGAAGAGTCGGTCGAGGTGCTACACCCAAGTCTGATTGGCCAGTTGCTCTCGTCTCTTGGCCCGTCATTTGTGCGCATGGAGGCCTTGACCGTGAGTGGAGGACTGCTCGACGTCGAGGTTGAAGTGTTCGGGCCAAAAGATCGGACGCGGTGGATCATTGCTGACCACAGTATCGTACGAGCTCTTGCTCGATCCATCTTGCTGTTGCGTCGACCGTCTGCTATTATCGCGGGCAAACGCTGGGACTAAGCACAGGATGAAGACCTGCAGTATTGCAGGGCAGCATCGCAGGGAAATTATAGTGACGTGGTCAGAAACAGAACACGAGACGATTCGCCCCGTAGGATGAATGACGGCACCGTATAAACGCGGCCGTGCACACCTTCCTCAATCCAGAGTCCACCTCATGGTGTTGCCTTCGTTGGAAATCCCGCGTCCGACCGTACGACGCACCGTACTCTTGAATGGCCTCCGCGTATGCACGGTGCAGCTGCCGTGGTTGATGCGCACTGAGCTGCAGATGAGCATTAAAGCTGGAAGCTTTGAAGATCCGATCGGCCAAGAAGGCGTAGCGCATGCGCTGGAGCACATGGTGTTCAAGGGGCCGGTCGGCGAGAATGCGCAAGGCTTTGCGTCTCGGCTCGAAGCGGTGGGTGGATGCATGAATGCTCACACCAGCTTTGAAGAGACGGTGTATGAGGTTACGATTCCGTCTGACGAGTTGGATCGAGGGATGTTAACGCTGCGCGACCTTGTGTTTCACGCGGAGCTGCGCGACGGAGACTGGGAGCGCGAGCGGTCTGTCATCCTTGAAGAAATGGCAATGCGCGCAGATGATCCCGGCTCTCGCTTGTTCGACGTAGGGTTGGCGCGCCTGTGGAGTGATGGCCCGATGAGCCGAGGCGTCATTGGCACGGTAGACAGCATCACGCAGCTGTCATGCGAGAATATTCGAGCATTTCACGCAACATATTACACGCCCGGAGCGATGACGCTAGGTGTCGCCAGCCCCTACAGCCACGAGTTGATTATGGAGGTGCTGCTTGCGAAGGGATTTGACAGGCCTGGTGCGACGCCGCCTTTCGTGGATCGAAGTGCGCTGACACTGGGCAGTGGTCGTCGTGTGCATATTAATCACGCGGCCCAGCAGCATCAGGTGATGCTTGTTGGAGATGGTCTTCGTCACGCCACTGCAGCGACGCACGCGCACCGGCTGCATCTATTACGCACCCACCTCGGAGGCGGGATGTCTGCACGTCTTTTTCAAGAGCTTCGCGAGCGTCGTGGGCTGTGCTACAACGTCGGGCTGTTGATGGATCAAGGGGAGCGGGCGGGGCTTATTGGCATCGGCGGGGCCACGTCTCCTGAGAAGGTTGAAGAGTTCATCACTGCGGCCCAAGGCGAGTGGAATCGCGTGCGCGAAATTTCAATGACACAGGAAGATCTGGATTCTGCGCGTCTGCAGGTGCGTGGTCAAACGATGTTGATGGCGATGTCTGGCAGTACGCATCTCGCCATTGCACTCGGCGCATGGAAGAGAAACACAGAAGACCGTTTTGACACGATTGCCGACGTTTTGGACACGATGAATCGAATCCAGCTCTCTGACGTCGAAGAGACTGTCCGGATGATCTGGCTTGACAGTCCGCTCCATGTGGTCACGCTGGGACCCGCAATGAGCGCCTGAGCTCAAAAGAGGTGACGCAGGGTT
>Ga0163144_10004052_pt1 | contig 33225 bp, 33 predicted proteins | sample OliLak19BULKMAT1_FD_123175 | JGI IMG/M metagenome (GOLD analysis project Ga0163144, IMG submission 123175) | Freshwater microbial mat bacterial communities from Lake Vanda, McMurdo Dry Valleys, Antarctica - Oligotrophic Lake LV.19.BULKMAT1 | ecosystem: Environmental > Aquatic > Freshwater >... | reverse complement strand
TGGGGAGTAAAAAAGTTTATGGGCAGGGAGTTTGAGGGAATTAGGCGAATAACTTACTTAATTAACCCAAAAGGCCAAATCGCCAAGGTTTACGAAAAGGTAAACACACTCAAACACGCAGACGAAATTGTGCAGGATTTAAAGAATTTAGTTCAAAGCTAACGCTCTATTTTGGACTAAGAAGCTGTACATCAGACAATCTTCTGCTTTTTCCAAATTGTTTTCTGCGCCAAGCGTCTTTTTAATCTTTAAAAGCATGCCATCTAAATTTTGAAAACCAAGATTCTGCGCCTGCACTAGCCAGCCACTTGCCTCATCGTTAAACTTTAAAACAGCGGAAGAATCGCGTTGAATTGCTGTTGTAATTCTTTTTAGATCTAAAGATAGGGAAAGAAGCACAACTCTGGGACTCATCTTATTTATATATTACAGAGAAGAAATATTTTGTCAATTCGTCGAACTCACTGCGTAGAGTTGGTGACAATATTTCGTTGCTTAAGTTTTCGTCATTAGGTCGTAAGTTAATCATAGAGTCGAAGGCGATCGTCTTTGTTTCTAAATCTATTCCGCCACCCCACAAATTACTCTGCTTTGAACCTGATTTAATAAGAATTGCTTCTTCCTCAAAGTGCATCTTTGCACCCGCACAACAAATCTTTAGGTCAAGATCGATAACAGTTTTGATATATGGGAACAATTCTACTTCTATTTTTTTGATTTCCTCTTTAGTGTATGGCTGACTTTTTTTAATTATCATAAAAACGTTTATCTTAATTATACAAGGATTACAACAAAACCAAATACTTTTCGATATAATCTAGCCATGCTTTACAACTACTTCGTCCATAAACCAATTGAACGTCTTAAAATAAACTCATGAAGCAAAAAGAAGTTTTAGATCTTATGAAATCTGGCCAAAATATTTTTTTGACTGGCCAAGCAGGCAGTGGTAAAACTTACCTCATAAACGAATTTGTTCGCTACCTTAAAAAAAATAACATAGCCGTGGCAGTCACAGCGTCCACAGGAATCGCCGCAACTCACTTGGGTGGCACAACTATCCATTCTTGGTCTGGAATCGGGATCAAAAAAGAAGTAAACAGCCGTGATATTACCAAACTTAATTCGAACTCAAGTGTTAGAGACAGAATAAACACGCCAAAAGTGCTGATAATCGACGAAATTTCTATGTTTCATTCGTACCGCCTAGACGCAGTAAGCGAAATTTGCAAAGCAATAAGGGTTAACCCTCAACCCTTTGGGGGACTGCAAGTAATTCTCTGCGGAGACTTTTTCCAACTCCCGCCAATAGCAGACGTTGGATACGACGGGCAAAACTATGCCTACAAAGCATATTCTTGGGAAGAGCTTAACCTTAAAATCTGCTATTTAGATGAACAGCACCGGCAATGGGACGAAAGCTATCTTAAAGTTTTAAACGATATAAGGAGCAGAGAAGTAAACGAAAATACTTACGAAACCCTGTCGTCCAGAATGAACCAACCGGTAAAAAAAAGCGTTTATCCTACAAAGCTTTACACACACAATGCAGACGTAGACGCAGTAAACAACTTTGAACTTGGAAAAATAGACAAACCAAATTTCGTCTACCAAATGCATGCAACAGGTAAAAAAGAGCGAGTTGCAACACTCAAAAAAGGTTGCCTGGCTCCAGAAACTTTAACTCTAAAAGAAGGGGCGCAAGTTATGTTTGTAAAAAATAGCCACGGCAAGGGCTATATAAATGGTACACTCGGCACCGTAATTGGCTTCGACCAGGAAAAATACCCAATTGTAAAAACCACAAAAGGAGCCAAGATTGTGGCAAAACCAACTAGCTGGACAATAGAAGAAAACGACATAGAACTCGCCCAAATAAGCCAGATACCCCTGCGCCTAGCATGGGCAATTACAGTGCACAAAAGCCAAGGAATGAGCCTAGACACAGCAGAAATAGACCTGTCCAAATCTTTTGCCTATGGCATGGGCTACGTTGCGCTGTCCAGGCTAAGATCCCTAGACGGCCTAAGACTTTTGGGAATAAACCAAATGGCGCTAGAAGTCGACCGCGAAGTTACAGAAAAAGATATTTACTTTAAAACTCTATCCAGACAAGCGACACAGGAACTTAACAGCTTAACTGCAAAAGAATTAAAAGACGAACAAAATAATTATTTAAAGGTGATGAACTAAGGCTTTGCGGTTGGTTTTTCTTCGTCTGGCTCTGGAGGCAAAAATTCTTCTCCACCACTATCTACCTTTTTTGTGTAATCTCCTGGTTTTAACCATTCGACAAATGTACAACCTGTTGCGACTTTAAGTTCACTGTCCCAACCAGAAGTACTACATTTCTTCATCTTTTTGCCCGCAGAAGTTGTATACAAAACCAACTTCTTGCCACAGTTTGGGCAATCTTCGTCTAGTTCTTCCGATGTGCCGGAAATCCATTCGACAAAATCACAACCTTCGGCTTTCTTGAGTTCGCTGTTCCACTTGTTGGTAGAACATTTTTTCATCTTTTTGCCGAAACGGGTAACAGCCATAACAACGGGAGCGCCGCACTTTGGACATTTCTCGTCGAGCTCTACAGGTTCTACTTGCAACCACTTAACATATTCGCAACCTTCATTTTTGTGGGTTTCTTTATTCCAACTACCTGTACTGCAACGCTGAAGCTTTCGCCCTGTTGGGGTTTCTGTAATCTCTCCAAGAGGAGAGCCACATTTCGGACACTTATCTTCCATGAAAAGTAATATACCAGACTGCAGCCGCTAGGTAAATCACGCACTTTAAGCTAAAATTATATAACGACCTAATGAGCAAGTATTACAAAGGTAAAAGAACCAGAAATCTCTACAACGAAAATGAGGAGTTTAGGCTCTCCCGTAGCAAGATTGATTTGTTTCTTAATTGCCCAAGGTGCTTTTATATGGACCGCAAACTTGGCGTTGGCCAACCACCAGGTTATCCGTTTTCTCTAAACTCTGCCGTCGACACTCTACTCAAGAAAGAATTCGACACTCACAGGGCAAACGGCACAACACACCCACTTATGAAGCATTACGGAGTAGATGCAATCCCGCTTGACCATGCAGACATGGACACATGGCGAGATAGCTTGCGGGCGGGGATCACATTTAAAATTGACGGAACCAACGTAACCATAACGGGTGGGGTAGACGATGTTTGGCTTGCACCAGGCGGTGAATACATAATTGTAGACTATAAGGCCACGAGCAAAGAAGACGAGGTTTCGCTAGATGCAGAATGGCAAATTGGCTACAAAAGACAAATGGAGATCTACCAGTGGTTATTCCGCAAAAACGGCTTTAAAGTTAGTCCTACGGGCTACTTTGTGTATTGCAACGGCAGAACAGACAAAGAAGCCTTCGACGCCAAGCTAGAATTTGATATAAAACTTATCCCCTATACAGGCGACGATGGCTGGGTAGAGAGTACCATAAAAAATGCAATTGCGTGCCTAAAAGGCGACACAATCCCCGAAAGCGGAGAAGATTGCGATTTTTGCCTCTACAGACGTTCCGCAGCGGAAGTTGAAGACTAAATTTTGATTTCCAACCCATAATATTGTACAATCATATCGTGATTAATTTACAAACAATTACACATCACAAGACACTCTCTTAATTTGCGGGGTCTTCTGTTGTGAGAAAAAGTTTGTAGAAAAAGATTAATTTAACAAAGTACCTCCGCAAGGAGGTTTTTTAATGGGAAAAATGACAAATAAACAAAAAATAATAATAGACTGCGACCCGGGCATAGATGATGCTTTGGCTATAACTTTATTGGTCAAATCAAATTTATTTAACATTAAAGCAATTACAACTGTTGCTGGCAATTGCACTCTCAAAGAAACAACCAACAACGCCGTTTACATAAAAAATCAATTGGGCTCTAGTTTTCCAGTATTTTCTGGTTCACAAAAACCATTAAAGAAAAAACTGGTAACGGCAAATGTTCACGGAGTTGGTGGCCTGGCAGGCCTTACTAGCTTTCAAAATAATAAATTAAAGCAAGACGCAATCGAACAGGTTATACATCTTGTTCAAAAATATCCTGGCCAAATCACCATATTGGCAATTGGACCCTTAACCAATATTGCAAAACTTTTAAAAAAGTTACCCAAGGCAAAGGAACTAATAAAACAAATAGTAATCATGGGCGGTGCAGTAGAAAAAGCAGGAAACCAAACAAAATACGCCGAATTCAACATGTTTGTAGATCCTGACGCGGCAAAGATTGTATTTGCTTCGAAAGTTGAAAAAGTTTTGGTACCTCTGGAAGTTTGTAACATGACGACTTTAAAGCTTAAAGATTTAAATGATCGTAAAAGTTTTTTATATCACCTGATGCGCGAATACCAAAGAGGCCTAAGAACGTATTCTAATCTTAAAAAAATTGTCGCCTACGACGCTGTAGCCGCTTACTATTTAATAAATCCTCAATCTTTTCAACTTAGAAGATGCACTATTGATATTAAAACCAGCGGTCTCAGATTAGGAAAAACCACGAACGCCAAAAACGATAGGGGAACCACACTACTCGCAAAAACAATAAACAGCCGCGTGTTTCAAAAAGACTTTTTAAAAATCGTAAAAGGAGGTGAAAATAATGATAGAAAGAGAAGCAAAAGAACAGCTACCATACTTTGAACTTGATTATTCAAAGTTAACAGACGAAAACGGTATGGGCGTCATACCCGCAGTGATCCTCGAATCAAGCACAAACAGACCGCTTATGGTCGGCTTTATGAATAAAGAAGCCTTCCAGAAAAGTAGGGAGATCAAAAAAGCAGTCTTTTGGAAAAGAACAGAAGCAAGGCTATGGACAAAAGGTGAAACTTCTGGGAATTTTCTGGAAATAGTAAACTGGGTTACGGACTGTGACTCCGACACACTCGTCGTTTACACAAACCCTGCAGGGAATACCTGCCACAAAGGTACCCAGACATGTTTTGACTAAATGAAACTACTAGTAATAGGAGCAATGCACGGCAACGAACCGTTGGGTCCAGCGGTTATAAAAAAGTTTAGCCAAAATCCTGCAGTAGGAGTAGATACTCTTGTGGCAAACGAAAAAGCTTACGTGGCTAACTGCCGATTTGTAAAAAATGACTTAAACAGATCTTTTCCAGGCAATGCCAAAAGTACGGACTACGAAACAAAGAGGGCATCAGAAATTCTACAAATATGCAAAAACTACGATCTAGTCTTGGACTTTCACAACACTTATTGTCCAAACAACAACTGCATATTTGTAGGTAGCGCAGCCAAGAAAAACCTTTACAGTGTGTTTCTTGCCCTAGGCTTAAGACGAGTCATAGTTGCAGATTATGATTGTATAAATAAATACGCACCGAATTGCATTAGTGTCGAAATAAGTTTAGATAGCAAACAAAACAATCCGAACCTTTGGTATAAGAAAATAAAAAAATTAAGCAAAACAAAAACTAAAAAGAAGTATTTAGGCCTACAGAAGTACAAATTTGTTTACCGGATTACAAATAATGATCGAGATCGCCTAAATTTACAAAATGCAGGCCTAAAAGCATTTAGAAAAATTCCGCGCGAACTAGCATTATCTTTAGGAGTAAAAACACCTGCATATCCGATTTTTATTGGGGACGGCTATACTCCATATAACTACGGAGGACTTCTAAGCAAAATTGAAGAAAATACAACATAAGCAAAACTTAAAACCCATAGTCTTGCATCAAGCACTGATCTGACCTATAATACCCAGATGCAAGAACGCGAATATCGACAACCTGAAAATACAAAACCCAGGAGATATCGAGACCAAACGCGACACCATAAAGAAGGTCTATCGATATTAGCCGAAGCTCTCGGCACAACATCTCCAGTCGAGCTTGGAACGCTTGTAAAAAAAATAACAGCAGAAACATTTGCCGCAGACAAAAACACAAAGTGGACAGCTAAATGGAAAGACCTCAAGGACCAAGCCCTAGCAAGAGCGGTAGACTTTAAACACAACGGCTCCGAAAAAATTTTAATAGGACATTCCAATTTGCCAAACAAACACAGGGAAATGGAAGAACGACTCTACTTTGTTTTTCTGGGAAACGAAAAAAACGAACAGTATATTACCGGTATTCCACACAAATACATCCCTCAAATAAACAAATATTGCCAAAGCAGAGGTGCAATCACCGGTTATGACAACGTCTCAAGCTATGTTGCAAAAACACATATCAAAAAATAATTTAACTCGACAAGCTTTTCTCTCCTAAAGCATCACGCTCAACGTTTAAACCTAATCTTTCGTACTCCGTCATATTAAATTTTGGAAATTATTATTATTGGCCTGTAGCGCTCATGCAAGCAGCTTTGGCTTGAGCATCCGCAATATCGTCACACGCGCCACTCTGAGTCTTTTTCATCTCTGTCGACTGTTTCTGCATTTGCTCCATCATGGCAGACATATCAGTAAACCTAACGTCTGCGGGTACAACAAACATAGTCGCATCTACACTCCAATTGTCACAGTCCATATCCACTGCCACGTCCAAATCTGTTTGAGTTGTGGGAGTGTCCGTAGTAGGAAAAGCTGTCGCAACCTGGCTAATATTCATTTTCGTACCTTGTGCTCCACTCCAAGAGTACATGTACTCTCCGTCCTGAATCATCGATGTTTTCATTTCGCCACCGCCACTAGGAAATGAAAAGTCTCCACGCATCTTTGCGTCAGCTACATAAACTTTTCCAGATCCTTTTGCGTCTGGATAAGTTATAGTGCAGGCAACATTTTTACCTTCACCAAGCAAACTCTTAATTGATGCTTTTGATGTAGATTGTGTCGATTCAATACCGTCTACTGGCTTCATCGTGTCTGCGGTGGAATTTTGAGATTTACTCATCATAAAAAACGCCCCCGCGCCAATAAGCGCAATAATTAAGATCACTCCACCAATAATGGACATCTGTTTATTCACTCTGGGAAGTATACACGACTAGTCAAATTTTTGACAATACCTTCCCTCAGACATATAATTTTGCACCATACATGCCCAACAAGTATAAAGCCGTAATCTTCGACATTGATGGCACACTCACCACAACAAATTCCTGGGTCGAAATTACAAAAGCCCTAGGCGCAGACAGCCAGAAGCACGACCAAATATATTTAGCCAGGAAAGCAGGCGCACTAAACTTAGAAGATTCTCGCAAACTTCTGCTCGAACTCTGGCAGAACACAAAAAACGCAAATCAAACATTCCTGAGGTCATCTTTGAGCAACACAAAGCTGAGACCCGAAGCAAAAAAACTGTTTGAGTATTTGCATCAAAATGGTTACACAACATGCCTCATAACCGGTTCCAATAACTTGTTTGCTCAGGAGATTGCAAACAAACTTGGCACCAAACACTACTATGCCAACGCAGAGTTTAAGTTTGACCAAAACGGTCAACTTATCCACTACGACTACAACATTGATCAAGGCGCCAAAAAACTCGAGCAACTACAAGACTTCTGCGCAAAGCAAAAAATTAAACTTGAAGACTGCGTGGCAGTAGGGGATGGTGCAAACGATATTGAAATGATGAAAAATGTGGGTTTGCCAATAGCCATCAAAACCGAATATGAAGATCAAGAGATAGAAAAATACACCAAGCACACAATAAAAAACCTCGAAGAAATATACGCCATACTTTAAAATCTGTACATTGACCCGTAGTAATTCAGCATTTCACACTCTTTTTCACTCTGGAATTCAAACCTAGTACCTAAAATTGCGATAGTATACAGCCATAACGCCTACCCCAATCAACAATCTTGCATTTAACAAAAAAACAAGATGTACATTTGACATGACAATAGCTAAAGAAATTCCAGCAATATCCTATAGCTTGACAAAGCGAAACCTATAATGTATTATTCTCAACCTATAATAGTTGCAACCCAACTATCTGCCCACCAAAATTATGAAAAGAATCCTAGCCATTTTTATGGCACTGCTGATTACTTTTTTGACTATTCTTCCAACTGCACCTATGCAGAAAGCAGAAGCGGCACCTCCTGCGAATTTTCAGACTAACCAAATAATCGGAAGCGGCCTAAATGGTCCATCTGGTTTTGAACTGGCACCAGACGGTCGAATATTTATTTTGGAGCGAGCCGGTAAAATTAAAATCTTTAAAAACGGACAGCTTCTTGCAGAACCATTTACAGACTTGCCATCCGCGGCAACCGGGGACAGAGGTCTAATAGGTATTGCCTTTGACCCAGAGTTTGACACAAACCATTACGTTTACTTTTATTACACAGGCCTAGACTTACTAAATAGGCTCGTAAGGTTCGATGCAAGTAACGACGTAGCAACAAGCGGCGCACATATTCTTTATCAAACAACATTTCCATCTCAACAACTGCACGTTGGTGGAAGCATCAGGTTTGGCCTAGACGGTAAACTCTACTTTGCAGTAGGAGACAACGGCTACCCGCCAAATGCGCAAGACCTAAGCAATCCGCATGGAAAAATCTTAAGAATCAACAAAAACGGGACGGTTCCTCTTGATAATCCATTCTACGGACAACCAGGTAAACTCCCAGAAATTTGGGCTTACGGATTTCGCAACCCATGGAGGTTTCAATTCGACAACCAAACAGGCAAGCTCTACGGCGGAGACGTAGGTGACTTCACCATAGAAGAGGTTAACCATATTGAAAAAGGAAAGAACTATGGATGGCCAATTTGTGAAGGTGAGTGCCAGGAACCGAATATTACAAGTCCGATCTACGACTATCCACATGCAGGTCAGGGGTCAGCAGTAACAGGTGGCCCTATATATAGAAACAACATGTTTCCGCCAGAATACAACGGTAGCCTGTTTTTTGCAGACTATGCTCGTGGATTTATAAAACGCTTAACGCTGGACGAAAACGGTAACTCAACAGGGGTACACGACTTCGACCTTGCAGCAGGAAGTGTTGTAGACCTAAAAACTGCACCAGACGGATCCATGTACTACATCACATACTACCCAGGAAGACTTTATCGAGTTACCTACTCAACAGGAAACCAAATACCAGTGGCAAGCGCAGGAGCAGACGACACAAAAGGAATCGAACCACACACAGTAAACTTTACCTCAGCAGGCTCTTTTGACCCGGAAAACAACCCGCTCACTTATTTATGGGATTTCGGCGACGGAACAACAAGTACACAAGCCAACCCTACAAAAACTTATACGATCAAGGGTACTTATATTGTTGAGTTGACTGTTTCGGATGCAAGCAATAGTTCTCAAGCAGCACCAATTGTAATCCAGGTCGGCACACCACCAACAATCACAATCGGAGAACCTGCAAACAATTCAAATTACAACGCGGGCGACACAATTCACTACACAGCATTTGCGCAAGATGGTGCAGGCTTCGACATAAACGACGCCAATATTTCGACAGAAGTTCTGTTCCATCACAACACTCATACACACCCATTTTTGGGGCCGATCATTGGCAGACAGGGAACATTTACTATCCCAACAACAGGAGAAGCAGCAGCAGATACCTATTTTGAAATCAAAGCAACAGCAACCGACGACAATGGCCTGCAATCAACAGCCATCGTAAACGTATATCCTAATAAGAAAAACCTTAACCTTGGCACAAATGTAACAGGTGCAAAAATCTTCTTAGATGGTGTGCCAACGGTGACAAATCAAGTGATACAATCAGTCGTTGGCTTTACCAGAGAAGTCAGCGCGCCGCTTCTTCAAATTGTAAACGGTATCTTGTATCAATTCGACTATTGGTCTGATGGCGGTTTTATAAAGCATTTTGTAACTATTCCGAGTGCAGACACCGAGATTACAGCATATTTTACCCAAGCTCCGGCTTTTAACGCTCAGTACTTTAACAATATCGACCTATCTGGTGCTCCAGTACTTACCAGGCAAGACAATATGATCGACTTTGTTTGGGGCGACAACAGCCCAGCAGTCCAAGTAAACACAGACTTTTTCTCTGTTCGATGGACAAAAGACCAATACTTTAAAGCCGGAAAGTACAAATTTACAATAGCAGCAGATGACGGAGTACGCCTCTATATCGACAATAATTTAGTCGTAGACCAGTGGCAGAACCAAGCAGCATCATTTGAGCACACCCAAGATTTGACTGAGGGAAATCACAATATAAGGTTCGAATATTACGAAGCACAAGGCGGAGCTGTAGCTATCCTTAACTGGGACTTAACTCCAGACCAACCACAAAACGCAGGCGTCTACACAGCAAATTACTTCAACAACACAACTCTGACAGGCGCACCAGTCTACTCAAACCAAGAAACAGTAATAAATCACGACTGGGGACAAGGCTCACCAAATGCTGCAGTCGGAAACGACTTTTTCTCTGCACGATGGACAAAAATAGACACCTTCGAAGCCAAGAACTACGAATTTACAGTAACAGCAGATGATGGGATCAGACTGTTTATAGATGGGCAAAAGGTGTTAGACAAATGGGTTGACCAAGCAGCAACAACATATAAGGTAAATAAAGTACTAACAGCAGGTCCTCATCAAATAATGCTTGAATACTACGAAAAAACTGGTGGCGCATCAGCTGTACTTAATTACGTTCAAACAGACGTTGTGCCACCTCAAGGCAATGCCTATACTGCACAATATTGGAACACACCTGGTGCTGCACAATCACCACAGATTCCACAAACCGCGCCAACATACCAAACAACAACAAGCGCAATAGACTTTGTCTGGGACGCGGCGTCTCCACACGCATCAATAAATAACGACCATTTCGTAGCTCGTTATACCAAAACCGACGAATTTGAAGCAGGAACTTACACCTTTACAGCATCAACAGACGACGGTGTTCGCGTTTTTGTCGACAACAATCTAGTAATAGATGCTTGGAACGACCATGCAACAACAACTTATACCCAAGACATATTCCTGACAGCAGGAACCCACGAGATTAAGGTTGAATACTACGAAAATGCAGGTGGGGCTGTCGCTATATTTAATTACCAAAAACAAGCAGAACCCATACAAAACCCATACAGCGCGCAATTTTGGAATATGGGGCTTGGCTCTTCACCGCAAATTCCAAACACAGCGCCAACACTAACGCGCACTGACAACACAATCGACTTTAGTTGGCAAGATGGATCTCCTGCGCCAACAATCAGTGCCGAAAACTTTACAGCTCGCTGGACTAAACAGCAAGACTTCTCAACAGGCACCTATAAATTTACGACACTTTCCGACGACGGCATCCGCGTCTACGTTGACAACGACCTTGTAATCGACCAGTGGAACGATCACGCAGAAACAATTGGCGACACAAACGTCGCAATCGAAGCAGGAGTTCACACAATAAAGGTTGAGTATTACGAAAACGGCGGAGGAGCAACAGCTAAGTTTAACTACACAAAAATATCAAATGTCACAACTCAACCAGAGATATTTTCCGCACAATACTTCAATAATGTAAATCTATCTGGAACAGCAACACTGACCCGAAATGATAAAAACGTTGCCTTTAATTGGGGCTTAGGTTCCCCAGATTCTCAAATCCCAACAAATGGCTTCTCAGCACGTTTCATAAAGTCTAAAACTTTCTCAACAGGCCAACACAAGTTTACGATAACAGCCGACGACGGAGTCAGGGTGTATATAGATAATATACTAATTATTAATCAGTGGGCAGACCACAATAGTGAGACATTTACAAATACTATCAGTCTAGTAGAAGGCGTTCACGAAATAAAAATAGAATACTTTGAGAACACTGGAAGTGCAGTATTAAACTTTTTACATGAAGTGCTATGAGCTTTTTGACATTTTAAGTATAATGACCTATAATTCTCATTCAATCAAATAACTGTTGCCCACTTTTTATATGACAAAAAATATATCGATCGTCATACCTACCAAAAACGAAAAAAACTCTGTCGCAGAACTTGTGCGCAGAATCGATAAAAGCATGCGTATAGCTGGACTTAGCTACGAAATAATCTTTATCGACGACCACTCAACCGACAGAACAAGGGTTGAAGTACAAAAATTAAAGACCAAATACCCTGTATTCTTGCACCTTAAAGTAACAGAAGCTGGTAAAGCCAGATCACTAATTGAAGGGTTTGCAAGAGCAAAATACAAAACAATTGCCATGATCGACGGAGATCTTCAATACCCACCAGAAGCAATAGTGCCAATGTTCAAAAAACTAAGTTCAGACACAGATATAATTGTGTCAAAAAGAATCGACGTCAAAACATCGCTTTTAAGAAACACCCTCAGCAAAACATTTAATAATCTTTTTTGCAAAAGACTACATAATTTAACTTGCGACGTTCAATCGGGTCTAAAAGTTTTCAAAAAAGAAATCTTAGACACCATAGAACTCAACCCATCTCCTTGGGCATTTGACCTAGAGTTTTTAGCAAAAGCACAAGACGCAGGCTACAAAATAAAATCTTATAAAATAGATTTTGACAAAAGACAAAACGGCAAGTCCAAAATAAACTTAATTGGCGCAACAACACAAATTGCCACAAGTGCCATAAAATTGAAATTTAGAAAAGCCCAAATTTATCAAAAAGGGCAATCGATCCAAAATGCAGAAACTCAAGGATTTTATTACAAAGGGCAAAAGTTTACGTCCTATTCAAAGCTGCACCCAGAACAAACCGCAATCTATAACCTCACACGCGACCAACAACTAATGTTGGTGGGACTTCTATCTACACTTTTGCTAGCAATTTTTATAGCACCAACTAAGACAATCATAGCCCTGGCAGCAGGCATAAGTCTTGTATACTTTCTCGACCTTTTGTTTAATTTTTTCCTTATCTACCGTGGTTTTGCAAAAGAACCAGAAATAACAATTGCAGATAAAGATATTGCAGCAAAGAGAGATTGGCCAATATATACAATTCTTTGTCCTCTTTACAAAGAATGGCAAGTACTTCCGCAGTTTATCAAAGCTATCTCTCAACTTGATTACCCAAAACACAAACTACAAGTAATGTTGCTACTAGAAGAAAACGATACTGAAACAATAACCAAGGCTAGATTTGCAAAACTACCTGATTACTTCGAAATCGTTGTCGTTCCACATTCTATGCCCAAAACAAAACCAAAAGCACTAAACTATGGTCTTAATTTTGCAAAAGGTCAGTATACTGTTGTCTTTGACGCAGAAGACATCCCAGAACCCGAGCAACTAAAGAAAGCGGTCATCGCGCAAGAAAATTCAGCGCCAGATATTTCATGTGTTCAAGCCAAACTTAATTTCTATAACCCAAAACAAAACTTGCTTACACGTTTGTTTACAGCAGAATACTCACTTTGGTTCGATTTAGTCTTAACCGGACTTCAATCTGTACACGCACCCATCCCACTTGGTGGTACATCAAACCATTTCAGAACAGCATACCTGCGAAAAATAAACGGTTGGGACTCTTTCAACGTAACAGAGGATTGCGATCTTGGCATGAGAATAACAAAAAACAATCACCGCACCGCAATCATAAACTCAACCACTTACGAAGAAGCAAACAGTGACCTTGTAAATTGGTTTTGGCAAAGAACAAGGTGGATCAAAGGTTATATGCAAACATATTTGGTTCACATGAGAACCCCACACTTGTTCACAAAAACACTTAAAAAACCACATCTTTTAATCTTTCAACTCGTGGTTGGAGGTAAAGTTGCATCGATGCTAATCAACCCTCTCATGTGGACTGTAACAATTTTGTACTTTATGTTTAGAAGCATACTTGGACCTGTCATCGATTCTTACTTTCCTGCACCTGTGCTTTATATTGCAATAACCTGTCTTATATTCGGAAACTTTCTGTATGCCTATTACTACATGCTTGGAAGCGCCAAACGTGGTCACTACGATCTTGTGAAGTATGTATTCCTAATACCAATCTATTGGCTTGCAATGTCTGCAGCCGCCTATTATGCCCTTTACCAACTAATTAAAAAGCCTCATTACTGGGCAAAAACAAAGCACGGTCTTCATTTAGAAGAAAAGATAGAAACACTAAAACCTAGCCTTTGGCCCAAAGCGGTAATTGAAGGGTTCATATCTATTGCAAACACTGCAAAAAACTAACATGCCAAGAAAAAGAAAAACTCAGAACCTGTCTTTTCAATTTATAAAAAGTAAAGCAGACCAAATAATCAACACACTTGGAGACTTTTTTTCGTCTCCAATATTTTTGTATTCTGCGCTTATCACAGCAAGTATTGTTTCTTGGCTTTATTACTACGAGGCAAACCTAACACTCATCTATAACGACGCAAGGTCTCACTTAAATATTTCACGAAGGGTCGTAGACAGTCTACAGCCAGGATTTGCACAAATCGGATCTGTTTGGTTGCCCCTGCAACACGTCCTGCAACTTACCACAATTTGGAACGATTTCATGTTTAGAACTGGTCTTTCAGGAAGCATAATTTCCATGCTTTCCTACGTTGGCAGTTCAATACTCATACACAAAACTGCAAGACTTCTTGGTCTCTCAAGGCTTGCTGCAATGATTGCAATGTTAGTTTTTGCAACTAACCCAAACATGGTCTACATGCAAGCAACACCGATGACGGAATCTCTGATGATATTCACATCTCTTGGCTCAATCTACTTTTTTGTTAAATGGATAAAAAACCATAAAATTGAAAATCTAATCCTTTCCGCGGCCATGACATTCCTTGCAATCTTAACAAGGTACGACGGTTGGTTTATTTTTGCAGCATTGTCAGTTCTTGTTGCCTATTATTCTTACAAAAACTTCCCCAAGGCTCACATAGAATCTAACGTTATTATTTATTCGTCAGTTGGTGTTTTTGCAATTGGCTTATGGCTAATGTGGAATCTGTTAATTTTTGGCAATCCCTTATACTTTTTGGACGGACCATTTTCTGCAAAAGCTCAACAAGATGTGCTGTTTCGAGAAGGTCGACTTCTAACAAAATATAATCTACCTTTTTCTACACTAACTTACGCACTTGCCACGACGGCAATTACCGGCGGGGCAACAGCTGCACTTGGAGTTTTAGGAATCTCTTATACTCTAATTTCAAAGTCATCGCAAAAGATAAAACTTGCACTTCTGGCACTTTGCGTTCCAATTTTATTCAACATTATCAGCTTATTCTTAGGACAATCCGTTATCCACCTACCACAACTACCACCATATACTTACTTTAACGATAGATATGGCTTAATGGCGCTACCTGCAATTGCATTTGGAATTGCATACTTTGCCAACAGAAAAGTTGTGCTAGCAATGCTTGCGGTCATTGTATTAATTGGACAAAACTACACCATGTACAAAAACAACGATCTTATAACAATTGCAGACGGAAAAAGTGGAGCCAGTGGATACTTCCTTGACGACATCGGCGAATGGCTAAACACAAACGCCGACACAGGCTTAATTTTGGTAGCAGCTTCTAGCCATGATTCTTTAATCTTTGTATCTGGTCTGCCACTAGACAGATTTATAACAGAAGGTGCATACGAATACTGGGGTCCTTCACTAAAAACTCCGACCAAATACGCAGAGTTTGTGATCATGCACGACGGAGACCTGGTTTATAAGAGTCTTTCTCAAAATCCAGATTTTACCAATCATTACGCGCTAGTTTACCAAGGCCAGTATTCGAACGTTTACCAAAAAAATGGACTCGTACCCCGTGTAGCGCTTCAATTTACACCAACGGAATAAGGTTATAATTTCATAACAATTGTACAGTTATGATCCTAACCAACCAAACACAGCAAACTACACTATCATCAGATCTTAAAGAAGCAAAATCACTAGGCGACAAGTCCTTTGGGCTAATAAACAAAAATAGCCCTCGCTCGCTACTGCTCAAAACCCGCTTTGGGCTTCACACATTTTTTCTAAAAAACGATATCGACATACTAATCCTAGACTCAAACAACCACGTTGTAGTTTCAAAAGCTCTTAGACCAAACCGTATATTTGTCTACAACCCAATCTATTACACAGTTCTTGAACTACCGCAAGGAACAATAAAAAAATCAAAAACGAAAATAGGGGACAAGTTAAGTTTTAACTAAAAGTCTTCGCGGTGGATGTATGATTTATAAGTTAACTCTGATCAAACGTCTTAAGTGCTAGCTCATAATCATCGTGCGTATCAATCTCTACCCATTTCAGTCCTGTAATGTCCACGGCCGTCATCGGCAAACCAGCCTTGACTATTGTCGGATACGAATCATCATAGTATCTACTATAATTGGCCTTATCCTTCATCAAATCTTCAAGTTCAGCAAATAAAACCTTCCCAGCATCACTATTTATTTTTTCAATTCCAATCGATTCTCCAAGTGCAAGTTTCGGATCCATACTTTTACCAACCTCAACAATTTTTCCACTCTCATCAACTCGAACCTTAACTTCTTCCGCTTCTAGATTTATGTTGCGATCAATACAAAGAGCAGAATGCGGACAGTTTATTAATTTTTTTAAAATTTTAAATTCAAACACAACGTCCGCATCAAACTTTACAAAATCACCTGCCCCTACAAATTCACGAGCCAATAGTAGTGAATACCCAGTATTCGTCTCGCTGTAAATATCATTTCGCTTATATGTAAAATTCAAATTTTTGAAATTTTTATATGTAAAATTCCTAATCTGTTCCTCGAGGTATCCAGTGATGATGATCACATCCCTGATACCAGCAACTTCAATATTTTCTAGCATTCTCTCAAGAATCGACTTATTCCCAATGGGCAATAGGCTTTTTGGTTTATTGTCTGTAAGAGGACGAATCCTAGACCCAACACCTGCTGCGAGTATAACTACCTTCATATTATTTGCGCATAGGAAGATAAAGATTATAACTATTTTTATTTATTTGGATTGCTCTTTCAAAAAATCTAAATGACGCGATAATTACCTGGCTTACAGCTATAATAATAAGAGCAAGATCTAAACGGTTTAAAATAGAAAATAAAACTGTAATGAATATAAACTCTCCTTCATCTACAAAAAATAGGGATCGATTCCAAAAAATGAAAACTTTAATTTTACCAAGAAGAGTTTTTTTTAAAATATCATGCTTTTTCTTAAGATCAATATAAAGTTTTCTTCTCACACTCCTACTTTTCTCTAAATACTTTGCATCCCGATTGACTTGTCCAAGCATGGTCTCAAGCTTTATGTAATATCTAAAATTAAAGAAGAAACAAGCCAAAAACCCCAAAAAAATGTACAAAGTTGAATTTGAATTAAAATAATTTGTTAGGGCAAGAGAGAGAGTAATTACAAATATTTTAAGTACGTCCAGTACTTTATCTAAATAGTCTCCAAGAAAAGTAGTAGCATTCTTAAATCTTGCCAATTGGCCGTCTAAACAATCCAGAAGGTATGATGTCGACAAAAACACAATAGACAAAACCAGATGATAAGGAAATTCCAAAAATAGAAACACAGACCCAGTAAAATAGAATATAAAAGACAAAACGCTTACCAAATTTGGGGTTACAAAACTAAAACGTGAAGCAAATGGTACCATCCTGTTGGCAAGTCTGGGCATTATAATGTCTACCCAATTGCTAAAATAAGGTGGTTCAACCAAGCTTTGGACTTTCATTTAAACTATGCTTCTTTCTCTGAAAATACTCATGAATAAATCAATTTTTAAGAAAAGTTTGCGAGCTGTGTTTCCGCACCCGTAAAGCGGGAAAAAATAAGCTGCTGGACTGATTATCATCCCAACCTACAGTAGGAATACCGGTCATTTCATCCAAAACATCTCGAAGACCGATTAAGAATTGGCTAACATTTTCATGGGTTACATCACCTATATTGGCTACTTGAAAAACTTTCTTTTCCAGCAGACCTTTACCCTTATATATAACAAAACCCCTCTCTTTTAGCTTTGCCTGGATCGTCGAAACATCAAAAGGGGATACAACTGTTGTCAGCATGCTACACATAAATTTCTCATTCAATAAAAATTTTAAACCCATTTTTCTCATCTGCCCTCTCGCAAAGTTAGATAATACCTTGACCTTCAAAATTTTGTTTTTTATGCCATTTTCCAGCAACAAGCTTAGAGCGCTATCCAGAGCAAACATAAGATTCACTGCCGGTGTATTTGGTGTTTGAGTATAGTATTTTGAAAAATAGTAGATCTTGTATAGATCCAAGTACGTCGTTCGTGGTTTTATATTTTTCAATTTCTCAAACTCCGAACTTTTACCAACTATCATTCCAAGCCCTGGCATAGAGCAAATAGCTTTCCCTGCAGATGTTGTTACAAAAGAAATATTCCAATCTTCAACCCTAACCCTCTCACAGCCCGCAGATGAAACCGCATCTACAATAAACATTATTTTGTACTTTTTGCACAGTCTTCCAATTTTGTCCACAGGATTTAGCATACCTGTGCTTGTCTCATAATGCACCATCGCAAGCACATTAATCTTATTATTCTTAAGAAAACTTTCAACCACCCCAAGGTCAATTTGTTTTGCCCAATCAAAATCAAGCTTGTATGTATTTTTATTGTGAATTGACGAAATATCAAAAAGTCTGCTACCAAACTCTCCATTAACAAGAACAAGTATATTTTTACTGCCCACCACAGTCGATAAGACGGCTTCGTTTGCGGCTGTGCCTGAACCGGTCATTACTAAAGCAGAATACTCACGTGTATTAGAAATTTCAAAAATTGTTAAAAGTTTTTTCTTGATAGAGGAATAAAGCAGGGAAAACTCGACTTCCCTGTGACCAATGTCATAGGCAACCGAAGCCTGTTTCACGGCACCAGAAATATTAACAGGACCAGGACAAAATAACTTTTGATTATAAACTACTTTCATTTTTTCCTCTAAAAAAAAGCCCCAGGGCTCTTCAAACAGAATATTATAAGTTACACCGCAAATTCTACTCTTTTTTCCTAAATTTTCAAGTCCTTTCGTCAAACACCAAAAGTAAAGGCAAAAATGCGAGTCCCAATACCCAAAAACTCCAATTCCAAAGTATGTCTACCAAAACTCTCAAGTTCTACCAAATCATAGAGTCGGTCACTGTCCAAAATTATTTCTTTATAGAATTTTCCGTCAAGCATAACCCTAACCCTGTCACCAGTTATCTTTGGAGTAATTACCAAGTGCACTGTTTTCGCATTAAAGTTCAGTGAAAGCTTAGAAGCACCGCGACTTTCAACATATTCCTCATCAACCATCCAACTTCCACCTAAGCTAAATTTATTGCTACTAGGTTCGCGGTCTAGTAGATAAGTACTGGCACCAGCCAGGTATTGACCACCCTCAAAACTATTTGCACGCGCGTGTCCCAAGTATGTCTCTGCAGTCGGTCGCTCTCCAAACTTCAAGCTCTCAGACGACTCATTCTTTTTAATTTCAAGATCAACATTTTGCCCAGCTTCCCGAATCAAATCTTGAATATTCTTTTCCGTAACATCGTAATTACCCTCACCAAAATGTGTGTAGCGGATTTTACCATTTGCATCTATCAGATATTTCGCTGGCCAAAAACGGTTTTTATAATTCTTCCAAGTTTCAAAATTATTATCCTGAACAACAGGGTAGGCAAGTCCAAAATCCTCAATAGCCTTTTGCACATTTTTAGCAGATTTTTCAAATTCAAACTCTGGTGAATGAACACCTATAATCACAAAACCCATATCTTTGTACTTTTCATTCCAGTCTTTTAGATATGGAAAGGTTCTTTGGCAGTTAATACACGTATACGTCCAAAAATCGACGAGAACAACTTTCCCTTTCAAAGACTCAATCGTTAGTGGCTCTGAACCCTGCCTGCCGGCAGGCAGGTTAAACCAAACACCACCAGGGATAATTTCTGGCGCTTTGGGATTCAAGGAATTTGACTTCACATTTGCAGATTCTTGCCCCTCAGATTCATCACCCATACCACTCAGTTGTTTTTTAATTGCTTCATTATCCTCAAATTTTGTGAGCCCAACCCCATACTGGGGAAATGTTTCTAAAACAAAAGTTTGAAATTTTCTGTCCAAATTCAGATATATTGCCATAGCTGTCAAAATCATCAAAACGCCGAATATTTTCTGTATTTTCCCAAGGTTGGCAGTGAGCCACGGCACACGACGCAATGCATTTTGACCACCTAAAATTATAAGAAACATAGGTATTGCTGTACCTAGAGAATATGCAAGTGTGATCAAGAATGCATCAAATGTAACAGTTCCAGTTATTGCAAGAGATATGACAGAAGCAAGTATTGGGCCAACACACGGTGTCCACAAAAGTCCAACAGAAAACCCAATTACAAGACCCCCACCAAAACCTGTTTTGTTTTGGCTCTGCGGCATAAATTTAGCCAATTTAGAAAATAGTCTTTCAACTAGTAATTGAAAATTTGGAATCAGCAAAGAAGCGCCAAGAGTAGCAATCACAAATACAGACACGAGCCGTAAAACATCTGCAGGTATTCCACTAACTCGAACGAGTGTAGATAAAAAGAGTGTAAAAAAAGTAAAACTTAAAACAAAGCCCAAAACAACTCCAAATGGTCGCGACAAACCGATTTTTACCTCACCGATACTCGAAGTTAAAATTATGGGCAATATAGGTAAAATACAAGGCGAAAGTACAGTAATAATCCCAGCCAAAAATGCAAATGCGACAAGTAATATCATATTTATTTAAACTTAAATAAGTTCTGATACTAGTTTTTCCAAACGGAAAATAACTAGCACCACAAACTACTTAATATTTGCAAGCAGTTCATCAATTTTCCCACCATTCCATTTGGCAACCTCACCTCCAGCACTGTCTATTTGCACAAACGTATGCTGGTAAGTAATTCCATATTTTTTTGCCAAATCCTTCTCTTCTTCATCAGTATCAGGATCGTTATAGTTGACTCGAATTACAGTCAAATCTTCTGGTATTTTATCCAAATTGGCCTTTAGGCTTGTATCCGTAGGCTTACACGTTGGACACCAGGAAGCGTAAAAAAAGAGTACCCTACGATCCTTGGCCACACTGTTAAGTGTTACTTTAGAATATTCGACATATCGCCCCGATTCAGATTCCATCATTTTGTCATCTTCCTTGTCCATCATGGATTCTCCCTTTTCCTTCTCCATCATTTCTTGCTCTGGAGACTCGTTCTTTTCAGACGCAGAATCTTCTTTATCCATCATGGAAGCATTTTGCGATTTTGATGAGTTCATAAACACAAAAAACACACCAACCAAAATAACAACCAAAACTCCTATAACTAACATCATGTTTTTCTTCATTTTATATTCACCTCCTTAAATTTTAATCCTCCACACATGTAAAAACATTTTCTACTTTTTTACCTAAAACTTCAGCAATTTTTATTCCCAAGTAAATCGAAGGCATATAATCTCCACGCTCGATAGACACAATAGTCTGCCGACTAACGCCCACAGATACAGCCAAACCTTCTTGCGTCATATCGCATTTTTTTCGATAGATCTGAACACAATTTTCAACTTTGCCCTTCATCTGTCAATAGTAAATACAAAAAGAATATATGTCAAGTGGACTTTACATTAAAAATCAGTTCCATGCTTCAAAAACAGAAATACTAATCTCACTCTCAGAATCTTTTCCAGCTTCATTGAAAGCTTTAACTTTTACCTTATGTTTCCCTTTGTTTGCCGGCGAAAAATTGAAACTAAACTTAACACTGCTACTACTGCCAGATTTCGAATCTTTTAGGCTTCCATCTACGTAAAACTCCACCTTGGTTATTTTCCTACCCGTTTCAATATCAGCCTCAACTTCCAAGGGGTTTGGTGCTTCACGGTCGTTGTCCGGCTTCCTGATGTGTACTTTAATGTCATCGGGGTTCTTGGTAGGTTCATTCTTAAGTTCGCTTGGCGGTTGATACTTTGAGTCCTGACTTTTTGCCCATTCATCAATAGCTTCCTGCCAACGATTTCTTCCATCAGTAGAAATTGGGTCAAACTCTACAAATACAAAATACTCTTTTCCGTCAAGTGTTTTTTGTACCAAGCAATCGCGCGTAGGTTCCGTACCCTTTTTAAAGTATTCACTCCTTTTTGGATGATCACGACAAGGTAAGCCACCTCCAATGGCATCAATCTCAAGGGCAATCACACCGTCTGGCTTTTTAAAATCTTCGCTCGGCTTATCTACCAAAGCCTCCTTAATTATCTTATTCCAAATTGGTGTAGCCCCCGTAACACCAGATGCGATATTTGGATTCATAGGTGAGTTGTCATTGTTCCCAACCCACACACCAACAACAACACTTGGTGTATAACCAACTGCCCAATTGTCACGTTTGTCGTCTGTCGTTCCGGTTTTAACAGCAACGGTCTTACCTGCAACATTTAGCAGGGATGACGGTCCAAAAACTGTTGTTCTTGCATTATTGTCCGAAAGAATATGAGAGATCAAAAACGCTTCCTCTTCCCCAATTACTTGTTTTTCATCTCTGTTTTTAACTTCTTCCAAAATCTTTCCATCACGATCTCGTATCTCTAAGATTGCTACGGGTTCTAAATGTTTGCCTCTGTTGGCAAAAGTTGCATAACCATTGGTCAGATCAAGCAACTTCACCTCACCACCACCAAGAGTGATGGCAAGTCCAAAACGTTTTAAGTTCTCATCTGTTGGCTCAAGCGATTTTACGCCAGAATCGTAAGCCGTCCTCATCATGTTTTTAACCCCAACCAGGGCTGTCATCTTGACTGCAGGCACATTGAGAGAATTTGCAAGAGCAAAACGAACTTGTTGTGGACCTCGATACTTACCATCGTAATTTACTGGCTTATACGGCGGTTGCCCCGCGCCTCCAGGAAATTCAGTCAGCACATCCATCAAAACAGTAGCTGGCGTGTATCCAGCTTTGAATCCAGTTACATAGGTAAATGGCTTCAGCGCAGATCCGGGTTGACGCAGTGCGGTAGAAACGTTCACCTGTCCTTCATAATCTTGTGCAAAATAATCTTTAGATCCAACCATAGCCAGAATATCTCCGTTTTTAGGATCCAAAACAACAGCAGAACCGTTTCCAACTCTCGATTCTGCCAACTTATCTACCTCATCTTTAACAATGGCTTGTGCCCTGTCCTGGAGTTCAAGGTCGAGCGAAGTTTTGACTCTCAAGCCACCCTGTTCAATAAATTTATCTCCATATTTTTGAGTCAAAAGCTCGCGAACATAAAAAACAAAATGCGGCGCAGAGATACCCTCATCGTCGGGTGAAAATTGAACATTAGCAACATCTATGGCAAGCTGTTTTTCTTGCTCTTGCGTAATGTGTCCATCCTCACGCATTCTACGCGCCACATCCTGAGCACGACCTATATATGCTTTAGGATTTGTCCCGTAGGGAGAAAAGTAAGATGGTCTCTGCGGTAGACCGGCAAGAATCACGGCCTCAGGAAGAGTTAAGTCTTTTGCTTCTTTACTAAAATAAGTCTGAGCCGCCGCCTCAACACCCCAAGCCGTTCCACCATATGGCACCTCATTCAAATAAATCTGCAAAATTTCATCCTTTGTATATTTCCTCTCAACTTGTACTGCCAAAAAGAATTCTTTAAGCTTTCGAGTTAAAGTTTGCTCAGGCGACAAAAGTGTGTTTTTTACCACCTGTTGGGTAATAGTCGATCCACCTTGAATATCACGAAAAAATAAAATTGATAGCGAAGCGCGAGCAATACCAATAATTGAAAACCCTTTGTGCTTATAAAAATCCTTGTCTTCAATGGCAATCGTCGCATCCTTCATATAGGGCGGCAATTCATTCCACTTAACTAACGCTCGATTCTTATCACCATAAATATCGTAAAGTAACTTATCGTTTCTATCGTAAATTTTTGTAGAAAGAGATGAATCTCTTGCGGTCAGCTTGGTAGGTGAAGGTAAATCTTTTGCAAAAATAATAAAAGCAAAAACGGTAAACAAAATCCCAGCAATCAAACCAAAAAATAGCAACGTACTGAAAAGCCCAAAAAATCGTACCCAAAATCTTCTGCGATCAAAATTAGATTCTTTCAAAAACGGGTGAGCATAGTCTTGTCTATGCGCCACTTTGGCCACACGAGATTTAAATTTACGACCACCCGAGCTAGAAGAAAACTTCATGAAGTACTAGTAGTAAGTATAACCGATGATGTCATATCATGGCGACATCATCAAGGCTATATCAGAGGAGCGCCATTGGCATGACTGTAAGGTGCCAAGGCGAACTGCTGATATATCATTCCACGAACACAATTGCGCCTTATTTAAAAAACCAGTATCATTCTATTCATGACAGCAGATGAAGTTTTAACGCGCGGCGTAGATAAAGTGCTCCCTGATAAAAATTCTCTGTCAAAACTAATGGATTCCAAAAAAATCCGTGTGTATTTAGGCATTGACCCCACAGGCCCCAAGCTCCACCTAGGCCACACAATACCTCTACGCAAGCTTCAAGCTTTTGCAGACCTTGGTCACGAGGCAATTTTAGTCTTTGGAACTGGAACAGTTCTTGCAGGGGATCCGTCTCAAAGAAAAGAAGCACGAGGCCAAATCACCCAAAAAGAAATTGACGAAAATATCAAAGACTGGAAACGCCAAGCGGCCAAAGTGTTGGACTTCAGCAAAGTTGAAGTAAAGCAAAATGGCGACTGGCTCCTTAAGCTCACTATTCCCGAACTGATTAAAATCGAGTCCAAAATAAGTGCCGCTCAGCTTTTTAAACGCGATATGTTTCAAGAAAGACTAGCAAAAGGGGACACCGTCGCATATCACGAAACGCTCTATCCAATTTTGCAAGGTTACGATTCAGTTCATTTAGACGTTGACGTAGAAATTGGTGGCACAGATCAAATATTCAACATGCTCATAGGCCGCGAACTCCAAAAAAAGATCAATAATCGAGAAAAGTTTGTCATTTCAACTCCGCTTATTTCTGGAACCGACGGCAAACAAATGACAAAGTCTACAGGCAACTGCATTTGGCTCAGCGACACACCAGAGGAGATGACTAGAAAAATACATTCCTTAGCGGATACTCAGATAGAAGAGTATTGGATCAATCTTACCGATTTGAACCAAAAGGATTTAAACGAAATGAGCCCACAAAATGCAAAACAAATGCTAGCGCTAGAACTTGTAAAAGTTTATCATGGAGCAGAGTCTGTATCAAAATCAGAAACAAGTGGAAAATTGTTAACTGAGTACGCTCAAAAGAATTTATCGCACGAAACTATGGCCAGTTTGCCTACGGTTACAGTTCCGCCAGGAACATCGGTTCTAAATTTAGGGACAGCGCACCAATCCCTCGGCTCTGTAAGCTACGTAAAAGAGCTCATTCGGCAAGGGGCGGTAGATGTAAATTTCGATAAGGTTACAGGCACCAATCAGGCTGTTCATGGCGGTGAAGTCGTAAGGTTTGGTAAAAAAAACATATTTAAAATAGAGGAACAAAAATGAAACTTTGGAAACCCTCATACGGCAAAATACTTTGGAAAGGCACATTAATTTTTGTAGTCATTAGTTTCTTAGTTGGCCAAGCAGCTATGTATTTGCTCTATGGCATGCAATAGATTGACTATCGTCGATTGTCGATAGACAATAGTCAAATCTGTGGATCCCAACCTAAAAGTACAATTTATTCCTGGTATCGGCAACTCGTACGCCAAAAAACTAAATAAACTAGAAATATTCACCTTAGGGGATTTGGTCTATCACTTTCCATTTCGTTACGACGACTTCTCGTCTGTTCAACAAATTCAAAATCTTACAGCTGGCGAAAAATTAACAATTCAAGGAACAATTCTTCAAATCAAAACAATAAGAACACACACTGGTAAATTTTTAACTCAAGCACAGCTTTCAGACAATTCGGGAATCATAGATATAATTTGGTTCAATCAATCTTATCTAACAAAAACCTTAAAAGCTGGTACGCCCGTCTCACTGTCAGGGAAAATATCCGCCGATTACGGCAAACCAAAGCTAATTTCACCAACCTACGAAATTCTCAAAACAAGTAGTTTATCAACATCAGCACGCACAACGCACACAGGTCGCCTTGTACCAATTTATCCAGAGACAGAAGGTTTAAGTTCAAAATGGATAAGAACAAGAATAAAAGAAGTACTTCCAATATTTACAAAAACAAATCCGGATTTTCTACCCAAATTATCAATGAAAAATCAGAAATTGATATCTCTCGAATCAGCCCTCGCAAAAATACATTTCCCAGAGAATATAGAAGACGTCCAGCAAGCAACCAAGAGGCTCGCCTTTGATGAACTTTTTACGACCCAACTACTATCACAGATCAGAAAAGCAGATTGGTCAAAAAACCGTAGTGCAAAAAAAATGACAGTAAGTGAAGATTCCGTACAAAAATTTATAAAATCATTCAAATTCGAACTCACTGGTGCACAAAAAAGGGTATTGAGCGAATTGCTTACAGATTTATCCAGAACAAAACCCGCCAATAGATTACTAGAAGGCGACGTCGGATCCGGAAAAACCGCAGTAGCCGCAATTGGCTGCCTAGTCTCAGCACAAAATAATATGGAGGCATTATTTGCCGCGCCAACAGAAATTCTTACTCTTCAACATTACAAATTACTCAAAGAACTTCTTGAACCATTTAAAATAAGCGTAGGTATTTGGACAGCCAATAAAAAAATTCAAGCAGACGTCACCGTCGGCACACACGCACTTTTGTCTTCCTACATATCTAAAAAACCTGTTGGCTTTGTTGTTGTAGACGAGCAACACAGGTTTGGTGTCGCCCAACGTGCCAAACTTTTCTTAAACACGCCGGGTAAACCTACTAGTCCTGAGCAAAGTCGAAGGATTACGCCTCACTTGCTCACAATGACTGCAACACCAATCCCCAGAACCTTGGCACTTACCATGTACGGGGATCTGGATCTTTCCGTTTTGGACGAAATGCCCAAAGGCCGTCAAAAAATTTCCACCTTCGTTGTGCCAAACACAAAAAGAGGGGACTGTTATAAATTTATAGAAAGAGAGATAGGGCAGGGCAGACAGGCTTTCATAATCACTCCATTTGTAGAACCATCAGAATCTATGCAAACAGTAAAAGCCGCCACAGTCGAATTCGAAAAGCTTAAATCCAAATTTTCAAACAAAATAAACCTAGGCCTGTTACATGGTCGCCTCAAATCCAAAGACAAAGAAGAGCAAATAGACAAATTCAAGGCAGGGAAAATAAATGTTCTCGTTGCAACACCAGTAGTCGAAGTCGGCATTGACGTTCCCAATGCGACCGTAATGATGGTTGAATCCAGCGATCGTTTTGGCCTCGCACAACTTCATCAACTTCGTGGTCGGGTGGGCCGGGGAGCATACAAATCTTATTGTTTTCTGTTTACAGATTCTACATCCGAAAATTCAACAAAACGCCTTAAAAGTATGGAAAAAGTTCATGTTGGTTTCGAGCTCGCAGAAATAGACCTAAAGACACGTGGGGCAGGAGAAATATTCGGCCTAAAACAATCAGGCTTTCAAAATTTCAAAATTGCAGACTTGTCCGACCACCAACTTGTATCAGCCGCCCAGCAAGAAGCAAAAAAAATTCTCGCAGAAAATTCAAATCTAAAAAATTACCCATTGCTTTCCAAAAAAATCGAGTCTCTAAAAAACCAATACTCCCAGCCAAATTAGCGCAAGATTGACAGGACAATTTGATCTCACTATAATCCTCAGAAGGCAAAACTAGCTACTAGTATCTAGTGTCTAGCAACTAGTACACTAAAACTATGACACCATTACCAAAAAAAAGACACGCAAAAAGCAGAACAAGAACACGCAAATCTACCAAAAAGATTTCTCTGCCAAAATTGGTTACTTGCACAAATTGTCAAAGTCTGAGACTTCAACACAGGGCTTGCCCAAAATGCGGACACTACAACACGCAAAAAGAAAAGGCCAAGAAGTCTAAAGATGAAAGTAAAAAGTGATCCCAGACATCTCGAGAGAGTAAGGATCATGCAAGCATTGTTCGAAGGCTCTTTTAATAAAAAGGTAGTGTTTGCCAAGAATTCTCCCGAAGCCCAGATTCAGGAGAATTTTAAAAAGATAGATGCGCTTATCAAAAAAAAAGCACCTGCCTGGCCAATAGAACAAATTGCCCCTGTTGACCTGGCAATACTAAGAATGGCAACATGGGAATTGCTATACAAAAAACAAAAAGAGCCTTACAAGGTAGTAATAGACGAAGCGATAGAGATAGCAAAAGAATTTGGTGCAGACACATCTGCAGCATTTATAAACGGAGTACTTGGATCAATAATTAAAAAAGAGAAACTAGCTACTAGTCACTAGTTGCTAGGAACCAACAATGACAGACACAGAAATCTTAGAAGAAATACGACAAATAATAGAAAAACAATTCGGCATCGACCACGAAAATATCGAGGAAGATATGGAATTGGACGAAGATCTAAACATCACAGACCTAGAAATAGAGGATTTACTTGCGGCAGTCGAAGATAAATATGATATTAAAATCCCAGAAGACAAAGCCGCATCATTTATTAAAGTGGCCGACCTCGTATCTTATGTTTACGAACATATTAACAAAAGCCTCTAAACGCACAACGGTAGCCTCTTTAGAAAACCTTAAGCTCGCCGAGCTCCAAAAAAAGATTTCCATCGCATTCAAAAATCAGGATTTACTCAAAAACGCTTTTATTCACAGATCATTCCTAAACGAACACAAGGACTTTGAGGGACAATCTAACGAACGTATGGAATTCCTGGGTGATAGCGTTTTATCCCTCGTAGTTTCAAGTCATCTATTCGAGAAACTGCCACAAAGCCCAGAAGGAGAATTAACCCAATATCGTGCCGCTTTGGTACGAACAGAAACACTTGCAACTCTTGCAAAAAGCCTTGATCTTGGCACATATTTGTTTTTAAGCAAAGGCGAAGAAGACACAGGGGGTAGATCCAATAGCTCAATCCTGGCCGATACTTTCGAAGCTCTACTGGGCGCTATATTTCTTGACCAGGGCCTAGACCCTGCGCACAAATTCATTAGACAAACTATACTCGTAAATTGGAAAAAACTTTTAAAAGACGCAGTCACAGATAGCAAATCTAAACTGCAAGAAACACTCCAAAAAATCTACCACGAATCTCCAAGCTACAATCTAATATCTTCGTGGGGACCAGACCACGCCAGGAATTTTGAGATGGGAGTCTACTTAAAAACCAAACTCTTAGGCAATGGAGTTGGCAAGAACAAGCAGGAAGCGGCACAAAATGCGGCACAAGACGCCCTTGCAAAGATTAAAACAACCAAAATAGACACTAGCACTTGATATTTTGTGAGGCTATTTGAGATAATAACGCACTGGCGAAAGTCTGATGCTTTCAAGCAAAATCTATGAGCACAATAATTAGGTTATCTATAGTTGGGAAAATACACCAACACACATACAGAATTGTAGCCCAAGACAAAAGATCCAAAAGAGATGGTAAATTCTTGGAAATTTTAGGTAATGTTAACCCACACCTAGAAACTTCAAAACAAGTAACAATCAAAAAAGATCGTGTTGCCTTTTGGCAAAAAAATGGTGCACAACTTAGCCCAACCGTTAAACATTTACTCGAAAAAGGCAAACTTCCTCCTCGCCCAAAGAAAGTAAGAGAAACCAAGGATAAGGCTCCACAGGCACAGCCAGAAACCGCCAAAACAGAAGAAGCTCAAACAGCACCCCAGAACCAAGATTCCCCGCCAGAACCAGAACAACCTGCAGAGGCAGAAAAGCCAGCAGAAGAATCACAACCAACCGAGCCTACAAAAGAGGAAAAAACAGAATAATGGAAGATTTATTAAAGACGCTAATAGAGCCACTAGTCACAGACATCAAAAAGGTAAAAATAGAAAAAAACGTAGACGGTAAAAACTATCACTTTACAGTTCAGGTTCCAAAAGACGACATTGCAAAAGTAATCGGCAAAGCAGGCAAGATGGTAAAAGCCATCAAAAATCTTGTTAAAATACGCGCCATAAAAGAAGGCGTGTTCGTAAACATCGAAGTTCAAGAGCTGTGAACGTCCACATCATTACGCTTTTCCCCGAACTTTTCCAAAGCACCTTTAGCAAAAGCATCATCAAGCGTGCTCAAGACAAAAAGCTCCTCACCCTAAATTTGATAAATCTGAGACAGTGGGGAATAGGCAAACACAAACAAGTAGACGACAAACCATATGGTGGAGGCAGTGGCATGGTTATGATGATGGAACCCCTCACAAATGCTCTCGGAACAATAAAACCCAAACCCCATACAATCCTTCTTTCTGCATCTGGCAAAAAATATAACCAAAAAAACGCCAAAAGCCTCGCCAAGAAAAAAAACATTGCCATTATTTGTGGTCATTACGAAGGGATAGATGCAAGGATTGAAAAATATGTAGACGAAATTTTTTCCATCGGTGACTTTGTTGTAACCGGCGGCGAAATACCAGCAATGTTAATTGTAGATTCGCTTACCAGACTACTGCCTGGAGTCATAAAAGCGCAGTCCACCAAGCATGAGTCCTTCGAAGGCGAAATGCTCGAACATCCACAATACACACGTCCAGAAGTCTATAAAGGCCTCAAAGTCCCGCAAGTTCTTATTGAGGGCAATCACAAAGAAATAGAAAAGTGGCGTCTTGACCAGTCAAAGAAAATAACTAAAAAAAACAGGCCAGATCTACATTCTTAAAATCAGTTCGCAGAAAATATGTTCGATTTTCCTTTTGGAACATCAGGAACATCAACAGGAGCGGCAAGAGCACTGCCATTTTCAACCTTCAAAAGCAGTGCGACCTCAGCCTCAGACAGCGTCGCGATTGGCACCTCTATATTAGGTAACTCTCGAGGACTCTCTTGCCACAGAGAATTAATATCCATATTGGTTCCAATCGACCCACCCTCGCCAATGGAAAAAGTAAGACCACTAACCGTTGTTACACGAGGTAAGGCGTAAAGCTCGTTTAGAAATCTAAATATTTGATCAAAATCACTTGTAAGGGAAACCGTCATAGTCACCTGGCTTACGTCTCCAAGCGCAGGGTCAATCTGCGCAGTGGCAGGTGGAGCAACAGGAACAGCACCAGCCTCACCGGAAGCACCTTCAGCAGGCGCGGCGCCAGAAGAAAACTGTCCAACAGAACCTACACTCAAATTAGTTATAACCACTCCAGAATTGTTTCGCACATTTTCAATCTGCCTAATAAAGGTAAAAATTCCCTTTTCGGAAGGCAACAATTGCTCCGCAGCAACTAGCTGTATTTTTAATTTCGCCTTATCCAGAACAGTTAGTGCTCTAGCTTTTGCCTCGAGCTTTACAGCACTTTCCTCAAGAGTTTTGTTCGTTGCTTTAAGTTGCCCAACTTCGCCAAATTTAGGCCACACAACAAAAATACCAACAACCACAGAAACCGCAATAGCCACAACCGATGGCCCAAAAAGCATTACTTTCGAAAAATCTATCGACTTCTCGGTTTTTTTTGCTACAGAAAGTGTTGGCATAACCATTCTAATTTGCAACTCCTTTTATCTCTGGTCTGTTAACCTGCATAGTTACAGAAAATGTGTATTTACCTTCAGCGTCGGTCGCTAGGGAATCTATACTCATACTAGAAAACAACTTTTCCCCCTCATCAGTTGTTACAAAACTAGATACAAGATTCGCAACATCAGCACTAGTCGCTGCAGTCGCCGAAGCACTCATCGTCGCTCCATCAATCTTAAGATTAGAAAACGCAACGCCAAGAGGCATAAGCTCAGCAGTTTTCTTTAAAACTTCGGTATAAAGCATCCTAGAAGCAATTACCTTCGTTGCACTCTCGGTCTTTTTATCAACAACAGTCAGCAATTCTTCTGTTAGCTGCTCGGCACTCACTTCACCGGCCGCAACACCAACGCGCTCATTTAATTTGCTCTCCTGCGCCTTTGCTGCTGTAAACATAACAAGAGTAGCTATGGTAAACACAGCAACAACGCCCAAAACAACAACAGAAAACGCGGTCAGTTTTTTTTGAAAAGAACTAAGCTTCTCGCTTACTTTGTCCTCACTCGGCAGTAAATTAATGTCTGTCATAGGCAGTCCAAACTAGGCCCTATTTTAGCCTAGCAAAATTAACCAAATCCTTCAACCTTTAAGTCCTTATCGCAAGCCCAGTTGCAGTTGTATAGAACCCGCCCTGCCCTGGGACTTTCAAAACAAATCCATCCTGCACAAAGCCTCCCCATGGGTCAGCAAGCGAAACTTCCAAACTCGTTCTGCGAGTAATAAACTCGGTAAGTCCAGGCAAATAAGCCCCTCCTCCAGAAATTACAATTCTCGCAAGCTGTGTTTCCTTCATATGGGTCTTGGAAAACTCTACAGCCTTCATGATTTCACCAATAATCACTTCCAAAACAGGCTTCAGTACATTTGCCACCTTACCACCAAGTTGATTTTCCATAATTCCATAAGAGTGTTTATATTGCTCTGCCTGAGAATGCTGAAGGTTAAACTCAGCCATCACTGCTCGCGTTAAGGCCTCTCCACCAGTTGCAATAGATCTTGTAAAAATAACGCTACCTTGTCTGACCGCGACAACTTCCGTAGATGCACTGCCAAAAGAAACAATAACAACAGCCGCTTCAACACCACTTGCAAGTGCACGACCAATGGCAGACGATTCTGTCTCAATTGCAGCAAGCTTAAACCCAGCCTCACGAATTACAGTCAAATATTTTTCTACAACTCGCTTGGGTGCCGCAACCAGTAGAACGTCCATCTTCCCACCAGACTCAGAACCAACCGGGTATCTCACAACAATTTTATATTGCAAATTTACTTCTTTAATCGGCAAGGGGATATACTTATCGGCCTCGTAGTTGATAGCAGCTCCAAGCTCTTTATCGGTAAGGTTGGGAAACTGAACAAGCCTGGTAACTGTTTGAGATTCAATTATAGAAACATTACAAACATTCCCATCAACTTTAGCTTGCTTCACGGCAGCCTTTATCGATTCCGAAACCTTTTTAAGCTCTATTGGGGAATCCGAAACCATGCCCCCAGAAGGGGTAGGAAAGCTAAACGCACTAACCAAAAGTTTTTTCCCACCTTGGTTTTTTAACTGTACAATCTTTATAAAAGACCTACCTATATCGAGGCCAAAGGGTAGGGCAGACATA
>Ga0163144_10004050_pt1 | contig 33225 bp, 27 predicted proteins | sample OliLak19BULKMAT1_FD_123175 | JGI IMG/M metagenome (GOLD analysis project Ga0163144, IMG submission 123175) | Freshwater microbial mat bacterial communities from Lake Vanda, McMurdo Dry Valleys, Antarctica - Oligotrophic Lake LV.19.BULKMAT1 | ecosystem: Environmental > Aquatic > Freshwater >... | reverse complement strand
TATCGTTACTACAGGGATGCCTTTTGTTTCCAAATATTCTAACGTGAGCTCAATATCCAATATTGATTTTACACCGGCAGAAACTACTGCCACGGAGGTTTGCGCCATCTCTGTTAAATCTGCAGAAATATCCATACTATTTTCGGCACCTCTGTGTACACCTCCAATGCCACCGGTTACAAAAACTTTAATAGCAGCCATTGATGCAATCCGCATAGTTGCAGCCACGGTGGTAGCACCATAAAGATTTTTGGTTAGTACATACGGCATATCTCTAAGGCTCACTTTCCATACATTGTTTGCCTTGCCAAAATACTCAATTTGTTCTGCAGATAAACCCACATGGCATTTACCATCCATAATGGCAATGGTTGCAGGTACTGCTCCCTGTTGCCTCACCATTGCTTCAACAGCAAGTGCTGTTTCAACATTTTTTGGATATGGCATACCATGGGAGATAATGGTAGATTCCAGTGCAACAACAGGTTTGCCTTCTGCTAATGCTTGTGCAACTTCGGGTAATATGGTTAATAATGGATGGCTCATTCTTCGTAATATTTAGACACTAAATTCAGCAATTTTTCCTGGTTTAAATGCGTGGCAATAGCGCCATTAACCTGTAATATTTCTGCAGATAGGGTATGGGCGGTACGGAGACTATTCAGATTGTCTTTCCCAAAATACTTTGATAGAATAAAACCACTTACCGAGCCGTCACCAGCACCGGTGCAATCCACTACATTGGCATTGGGTGCGTTCAATTGAAGTGTTTCTGTTTTTTTGTACAAGGCAGATCCGTCGATGCCCTTGTGCAACCAGATGTATTGAATGCCTCTATCCAGTAATTCCTTAATTTGTTCATCGATAGTGGTGGCATGGACGCTGCACAATGCCGGCAATTCATCTTCATTGGGTGTTATAAGATAAAGCCCGTTAAAATCAACTGCGGCAATTTTTTTAGCGGGGGGTACCGATACCGGCTCTATAATCATCTTTATTTTATGGACATTGGTAAATTGAATTAACCAATTAATAGAAGCAACACTTATGTTGGCATCGACCAAAATAAATGCCGCAGTACTTAACAGTTCTTCTTTTTCCTGCAGGTATTCCGGTGTAATTAAATGCAATGCTGCATTGGTTAATAATGCTGTAAACATACTGCCATCGGTGTTGATGATGGCGGTGTATTTACCCGTAGCAAGATCTGCAGTTATGGATGCATCCAGATTAATACCTGCCTCAATACATACCTGTTTCAGCCATTCACCATCAGCATCGTTTCCAAATACACTTATCAGTTGTATAGGTAAATCCAGTAAAGATAATTGGTGGGCTATATTACGGCTTACTCCACCTGCTGTTCGGGTTTGGGTTACTTCGTTGGTGGTATGCATCAGCATTTTATCGGTGGCATGAAACAGGTCATCCACAAGGGCTGAACCAATACAAATTACGGGTTTTGACATGCGCCAAAAATAAGGAAACTTATTGGCTGCGTTAATAATGTGCTTTGTTTTTCTGCTACTAATTGCTAACTGTTATCTTTGCAAAGAATGAAACAACTTGCAACACTCAATCATTTTTTCTTTAAATACAGGTACCGTTTTTTATTAGGGATACTATTCATCATCCTCACCAATTATTTCAGGATACTGGCACCGCAACTTACCGGCTATGTAGTAAACAATGTGGTGCATGCCATTGATGGAAACAACGCAAATCCGCTTTTAAATAAGGAAAAGCAATATGATGTTATAGTAAAAGCTACTATTCACCAGATAGAAAGTCAATCGTTAAAAGCAAAAATTTTTTGGTGTAGTATCATATTGCTTTTGCTGGCGCTTATCAGTGGATTCTTTATGTTCCTGATGCGCCAGACCATCATTGTAATGAGCCGGTTGATAGAGTACGATCAAAAAAACCAGGTATTTAATCATTACCAGCAATTAGATGCAGGCTTTTTTAAAATACAAAGTACAGGCGATTTAATGAGCCGTATTTCTGAAGATGTCAGCAGGGTTCGCATGTACACCGGACCAGCCATTATGTATTTTATCAACCTTGCAGCTATACTTTGTTTTAGTGTTTTTTTTATGTTGAAGGCTAGTCCAAAACTTACGCTGGTAGCGCTTTCGCCACTGCCTGTATTGGCTGTTACTATTTACCTGGTAAATACCATTATTAATAAAAGAAGTGAAAGGATTCAATCATTACTTAGTAGTTTAACAACCAATGCGCAGGAGTCGTACAGTGGTATCCGTGTTATTAAATCATTCGTTCAGGAAAAGGCAATGCTTGGCTTTTTTACTGCCAATAGCGAGGAGTATAAAAAGAATGCGTTGGGATTGGCAAAGACAGAAGCCATCTATTTTCCCAGCATGGCCTTGCTGATAGGAATTAGTACATTGGTTACTATTATGGTGGGTGCTTTGGATGTGGTGAACCACCGGGGAGGCACAACTGTGGGTACAATCGCAGAATTTGTGCTGTATATTCAAATGCTTACATTTCCCGTTAGTGCCATCGGCTGGACGGCGAGTATGGCTCAACGTGCCGCTGCTTCTCAAAAAAGAATTAATGAATTTTTACACACAAAATCTACCATAGAAAACCCAACCGAAAAACTTAAGCCGGCACTAAATAAAAGTATCCACTTTAAAAATGTAGATTTTACCTATACCAATACGGGCATTCATGCAGTACAAAACTTTTCTTTGAAAATTAATGCGGGAGAAAAAATTGCCATTGTTGGTAAAACCGGATCCGGAAAATCTACTATTGCACAGTTGCTATTACGTGTGTACGATCCGCAAACAGGTGGGATAGAATATGATGGCAAACCGCTTACCAGTATTGATCTTGCCTACCTGCGGGAAGGTATTAGCTATGTACCGCAAGATGGTTTTTTATTTAGTGAAACCGTTCACAATAACATTGCATTTGGCCTTGCAACTGCTACGGCAGACACTGTGATTGCAGCTGCACAATTAGCCTGCATTCACAATGAAATAAATAGTTTTAAGGAAGGGTATAAAACTATGATAGGAGAGCGGGGTGTTACCCTAAGTGGCGGTCAAAAACAACGGATTTCTATTGCAAGAGCTTTAATAAAAAAGCCTGCCATTGTAATATTTGATGATTGCCTGAGTGCAGTAGATGCAAAAACCGAAAAGGAAATATTGAATAACCTGAATCTATACCTGCAGGATAAAACAGCCATCATTATTACACACCGCATTTTTTCATTACTTGAGTTTGATAAAATAATTGTGTTGGAGGATGGTGTAATGGTTGAAGAAGGCACTCATAGTGAGTTATTGGCCAAAAACGGTTTCTATACTGAAATGTATAACCGGCAGCAGCAAAATGAGTATTCTGTTGCTTAAGAATGATTTAAGGAGTTTAGTTTTCTTACAACAAAAAAATATTGTATTTCGTGTAAAGCAATCGGATTATTTTGCTATTTCAAAAACACCTTTATCTTTGCCATCATTACTAAATAAAAGATTTTTAATTTAAACAAACAAACTGTGGCGTACGACAACAACAACGACAAGAAAATGGAAAGCGTTTATAGCAAACGCATCAGGGCTGGCAAACGTAGAACTTACTTTTTTGATGTGAGGGAAACCCGGGGCAGCGATTATTATTTAACCATTACAGAGAGTCGCAAGCGTTTTGATTCTGATGGTTACGACAGGCACAAAATTTTCTTGTACAAAGAAGACTTTAACAAGTTTGTAAAAGGTTTAATTGAAGCAGTAGATTACGTAAAAACTGATTTAATGCCTGATTTTGATTTTGATGCTTTTAACCACGATACACCTTATGAAGGTGAGGACGGGCAAGTGCAAGCAACAACGGAAGCAACTGCACCAGCAACAGCAGTTGAATTAATAGAAACTACTGTTGAGTCTCAGTCTGAAACCATTGAAGCTGTGCAGGAAATACAGCCTCCTGCTGAAGTAAATTCTGAAAAATTAGACAACGGCAGCGATGTTGAAGTTGATAAATGGTAATATAAAAAAGTTTGCATTTGAAATCCGATAGCTACCGGATGTCGCAAACCACAAACCAAAGATTGTTACATTTTTTAGAACATGTATCGATTTGAGTGCTGAAATCCTCCTTTAGGGGATAGGGGCAAAAGCGATAATTTAAATAGAAGTATAAAAAAAGCCCTTTCTCTAAAAGAAAGGGCTTTTTTTATACTTAGAACTTTATCCAGTTATGATTACTGTTATTAAAATTTTAGTGAGTGCTCATTAACTCTACATCCGGCTTCGATTCATCTGTTAATTTCACCTTCCCTCTGTCGTTTCTTACAATTCTGGAATACAATGAAATTTCCTTATCAAATAAAAACCTAAAAAACAACTTCGTCCAGGAAGTATGGTAGAACAGGGTATTGTAAAATGAAGGTGCACCTTCTCTTATTTGTGGCAGACGGTTCCATGGAATAGAAGGAAAATCATGGTGCTCATTATGATAGCCTACATTAAAAGCCACATTATTCAGAGGGCCATAGTAACTATAGGTTTCCTGCTCACCATGTGTAAGGTAATGCTCTTGTATCCATCTTGCACCCAACGGGTGCAGCCCCACTGAAAAGAAAAAACTTAATAATAGAAAAGTAATTGCTTTAGGGCCTAATACCATAGTAATCGTTACAATAAATGCAATTTGTACAGCCCAGTTTAAAGCTACCCAGGCATCAAAAGGCTTAATTTCTTTAAGACGGGATATTCTAAAAACCTGGAACAAGGGATAAAAAAGTAACCAGAGAATTTTACCAATAAAATAGTTGTTGATCAATTTAGCTTCCCAATGATTGGGTAAATCTGCATCGAGTTCGTGCACTCCCTGAAATGAGTGGTGTTTGATATGGTATCTTTCAAAAGAAACAGAACTTGGAAATAACTGGGGCATATTCGCCAATATACCAGCAAGCCTGTTCGCTTCCGGCTTTTTAAAAAGCAACCGATGGGCACATTCATGAATCATCACAAACAGCGCATGATCTGCAAATGCGCCAATTAGATAAGCGATACCAACAACCAGCCACCATGACTTGTCTGCCAGAAACCAGGCTAATACAATTTGTAAAGCAACCAGTCCTATTATCGCAAAAATGGTATTGGGGTTTTTGCCAATTAAATTACGAATTTGCGGATGCTGCTTAAGAATCTTTTTCGTTCTAATTCTATGTGGTTCAGAAACTTCAGAGTAAATAAAACTGTCTTTTTTTGTCATAGCTGGAAATGTATAAAGAATTTGGATTGTATTGCTATTATGTTGAAACTATTTGCAAATTTATCTTTATAAAATGATCATCTGAAATTTTATTTGCTTGCAACTTGTAAGGCTTTTTGCAGTTAACAAGATTAATAAGTAAAAGTTTTAAAATTGGGTTTCCGGTTCAGGATAGTTTTTGCATATTTTTACTTTTATTCACTGACAATAATTTTGATATGAAAATTTTAAAAGGAAAAACTTTTGTAATAACCGGCGCATCTAAAGGCATCGGCAGAGCTTTGGCTGAAGCGTTGTCTCTTCTCAATACCCATCTGGCACTGATTGCCAGAAGTAAAACCGAGTTGGAACAGGTGCAACAACTTGCAGTTGCCAATGGTAGCAACTGTATTATTTTTTGTGGCGATATTACCGATGAGCAATTTGTAAATGAATCTATTAAGGAAGTACAGCGCCAATTTGGACGAATCAATGTTTTAATCAATAATGCCGGATTCGGCATCTTTAAACCAACAGAAGATATCAGCGTTGCAGAATGGGATGATGTTTTTGCTACAAATACAAAAGGAACATTTTTAATGACCAAGGCAGTTATACCATTCATGAAAGCACAGCAGGCTGGTCATATTATTAATATAGCAAGCGATGTAGCTAAAAGGGTTTTCTCCGGTGGCTCGCTATACTGCGCCAGTAAATATGCGCAGGATGCTTTTAGTATGGCTATTCGTAAAGAGTTAAGACCGTTTAAGGTAAAAGTAAGTGTTGTTTACAGCGGCCTGGTAGATTCCTCTTTTCATGCAGAACCACAGGGTGATAACAGTCATGAGCAATGGCTTAAAAATGAAGACATGGCCAATGCAATTATTTATATTGCTGCACAACCAGCTCACGTAGTAATTGATGAGTTAATGATACATCCTGTTTTTCAGGATTACTAAATAGTATAACAACCACCGAACAAGTAGTGTAATGTCAAGAATAAGATGACGGATCGAATGGTGAATGGTGAAATATTGACCGTTGACTATTGATAATTGATAATTGATAATTGATAATTGATAATTGATAATTGACCATTGATAATTGATAATTGATAATTGATAATTGACAATTGATAATTGACAATTGATAATTGATAATTGATAATTGATAATTGATAATTGATAATTGATAATTGACCATTCACCATTGACTGTTCACCATTCACCATTGACCATTGACCATTCACCATTGACCATTCACCATTTACGCTTAATTTAAAAGCAGTATGGTTCACATTAATTATTGAATCAGCACATAAGGCTTGCCTCCAAAGAATATTCTTAACGAGTCTTTGGCCCTGAGTGTATCAGAAACAGGCTTTTTAAAAGGCATAACCAATTGGTATCTGCTGCTGTCTACTTTGATTATTTTTAATTTATGCCCGTACTCGGTGAGTTTCCCAAAAGCTTTGTTAACGGCGGCTTCAGTTGGATAATCTTTAAGTACAATGCTGAAATTGTTACTGTCTGTTTTTATTGGCAATACAGGTGTTGCAACCACAACTGTATCTGGTGCCGATTTTATTAATGTATCAGTATTTATGGTATCGATAACTACCTGCTCCTGTTCAATAGGTTCAGGCGCTTTTCCATTAGATAAATAATAATAAATGCCAAGGCCTGCCAATGCGATAATGACCGCAATAAATACAATTATTACATTCCGCTGACCATTGTCTTTTTTTGTTTCACTTTCAAACGAAACCTGTTCTTCCAGTTTTTCTTTTAATTGTTTGGGAGATTCTTCAATTTTTGGGGTAATAAAATGGCCTGGAATAAATTCGTAATCCCCTATTTGATTTTTTTGAATGGTACCCACACCATCAACAACCAAGGGTTTACCAATATTTAAAAACTGTTTAGCCAACATGCAGTAACTCTCCAAATCTGATGTGGCCAACGGCTTAATTTTCCTAGTTTGCTGAACTATATAAGTTATCAGCGCCTCATCTTCGGTGGCCTTAAGATTAAATTCATAGGTAAAAGCATTTTCAGGCATCACAAAATCTTTGTCATTTTCACCTGGTAATACCACTGAAGGGTTTAAAGAAATAGAACCAATACCCTGTAGTGTTATCTTTTTTTGCTGATATAAATGCTGAACGATGAGTTGCTCAATTTTCACTGTCTTTCTTTTGGTGTTAACAAACCTACCTAATATTGATCAATTTGCAAAACGGCCAATTTATTATTGGTTAACTTTACCGGATGTTAAACGAAAAAGAAACCGAATTTCTTAGATACTGGGAGCAAAACCGGGCAAAAGAAAGTACGGTAATGAGTAAAATCAGCCGTGGTTTACCAATGGCGGTGCTGTTTGCCCTTCCTATACTTCTTTTAGTGGTTTCCGTGTGGATTTATTTTCCAGATTGGTACATGAAGATTTCTAAAACAACTCCGGGAATGTTTATTACCGCTATTTTTGCAATGTTTGGTGTTATACTATTTTATTCTTTTTTCAGAATGCAGTTTAAATGGGAATCCAACGAACAATTGTACCAGGAAATGAAAATAAAAGAAGATGCTTCAAACCAAATTTCAGATAATCAACTTAACAATCAAACCAATATTTAGTATGCGTTCAAAAAATTATTTTATTCTTGCTCTTTTCGTTTTTTCATTGTATGCCTGCGGCAAAACAAGCAATAGCAGTACCAATAATTGTGTATCTACCAATGGAGTGCCAACAACAGCAGAAATTGACAGTGTTCAAAGATACCTGACCAGTAAAAGTATTACAGCAACCAAAGATCCCCGAGGTTTTTTTGTAGAAACTCTAGGAGCCGGTTATGGTATTAATAGCCCGTTACCAAATTCTAACGTAACTGTAAAATACAGAGGAACTTTAACTAATGGAACCGGATTTGATTCTACTGCAACTGGCGAAACTGCATCGTTTCAATTAGGTGGTGTTATACTTGGTTGGCAATATGCCATACCCCAAATGAAAAAAGGTGGAATCATTAACTTATACCTGCCGCCTTCATTAGGTTATGGATGTTCTGCTTCCGGTAAAATTCCTGCCAGCTCTATTTTAATTTTTAGAGTAGAACTTGTAAATTTCTAAAATACTTGTTTTGAGCCACGAAGCCATTTCCATATTTGATATGTTTAAAATTGGCATCGGCCCTTCCAGTAGCCATACGCTTGGCCCCTGGAAGGCTGCTTTGCAATTTTTAGATTCATTGGAACAAGGTAACAACCTAAAAAAAGTCCATTCCATTAAAGTATTGCTTTATGGATCACTCGCTAAAACTGGCGTTGGTCATGGCACTGCAGTCGCCATACAATTGGGACTTTGCGGGGAGGACCCTGTAACATTTGATGTTACTGCCATTGATAAAAGCATCTTTCAGATAAAACAAACGCAGCAATTAATTATCGCCGGAAAATATCCCATTGATTTTAATCCGGTTGATGATATCGAATTTTTATTTACAGAATCATTACCGTTTCATCCCAATGCGCTTACATTTTTAGTACAGTTACAAAACGGAGAGAGCTTTGCCGAGACCTATTATTCAATTGGTGGCGGTTTTGTAGTTAAAGAAGGAGAGACCAGTCATGGAAATAATTCAGTTGTACTCCCATTTCCGATTAATACAGCCAAAGACCTGTTGCATTGGTGTATGAAAACCGGCATGATGATCAGCGAGATCGTTTTAGAAAATGAATCCAGCTGGCGGCCAGAGCCTGATACCAGAAAACAAGCAATAAATATTTGGCGGGTGATGAAGGAATGTATTTACCGGGGCTGCCATACACAAGGCGTTTTACCTGGTGGCCTTAATGTAAAAAGAAGAGGATTCAATTTAAACAGAAGGCTGTTAAAGGATACCACATATACTGATTACGAAAGTTGGTTATCCTGTATTAAGGCAGGGGGAAATAATTTCACTTATATACTAGACTGGGTGAGTTGTTTTGCCCTGGCGGTTAATGAAGAGAATGCGTCATTCGGCAGGGTAGTTACTGCGCCAACCAATGGTGCAGCCGGTGTGATACCAGCAGTACTGCAATACTATATTTGTTTTTGTGATGGCAATTCCGAAGAAAAAATTATCCAGTTTTTATTAACTGCCAGTGAAGTGGGCAGCATCTTTAAAAAAGGTGCTACCATATCTGCGGCCATGGGTGGTTGCCAGGCAGAAATTGGTGTGAGCAGCGCAATGGCGGCAGCTGCTTTAACTGAAGCAATGGGCGGCTCTCAACGACAGGCATTAATGGCTGCAGAAATAGCGATGGAACATCATCTTGGCCTTACCTGCGACCCTATTGGAGGATTGGTACAAATACCCTGCATAGAGCGTAATACAATGGGTGCAATTAAGGCAATTACCGCCAGTCAGCTTGCATTACAAAGCCAGCCCGATTTTGCCAAAGTAAGTCTGGATGGAGTGATTAAAACGATGTGGGATACAGCACTGGACATGAACAGCAAATACAAAGAAACTTCAGATGGCGGCCTCGCCATTCATATACCGATTAGTTTAAGTGAGTGTTAAATTCCATATTTCCGTTTGATATCCCTGTCGTTTTCTCTTTCCTTAATCGATTCTCTTTTATCGTATATTTTCTTTCCTTTTCCAAGCCCTATTTCCATCTTAAAAAAGCCTTTTTCAGTCAGGAAAATTTTTAAGGGAATAATAGAATAGCCTTTCTCTTTTGTTTTTGCTTCCCACTTGCGGAGTTCCCTTTTATTAAGCAGTAGTTTTCTTTCCTGCATGGGCTGGTGGTTGTTGTAGGTACCATACTTATATTCAGAAATGTGTAAACTTTTTACATACAATTCTCCTTTATCAAAATAACAATAGCTATCATTGAAACTTGCTTTACCACTTCGCAGACTTTTAATTTCAGTTCCGGCCAATACCAATCCTGCAATGTATTTGTCCTCAAAAAAATATTCGTGATAAGCCTTGCGGTTACTGATTTCCATAATGTAAAAATAAAAAAAGCAGGCACATTTTATTGATTGCTGAAAGATACATTGGTGAATGGTCAATGGTGAATCAATGTCGTTGACTTAAGTTTTGGTTAGTCCCTGATCGACCGCCGACGGGGCTGATAGCCGCCGTCGGGGTTAACCCAACCCCGTCAGCGGTTGCAAACCCTGACGGCGGTTGTCTTTAAGTCAACTACATTGAATGGTTAATTGTGAAATATTCACTATTCACCATTCACCTAACACTAGTTCTTAAATAACACCAATAAAGAAGTCATCATTTCCTTCAATTCTTTTCTTGGTACTATAAAATCTAAAAATCCATGCTCCAATAAAAATTCACTCCGTTGAAAACCTTCGGGTAAATCTCTTTTGATAGTTTCTTTAATAACTCTCGGTCCTGCAAAGCCAATCAGAGCGGCAGGTTCGCCACAGATAATATCACCCAACATTGCAAATGATGCAGTGGTACCTCCAAAAGTAGGATCTGTACATAGTGAGATATACGGAACTTTTGCATCTGCAAGCAACGATAATTTTGCGGAAGTTTTTGCCAGTTGCATCAATGAAAAGGCGCTTTCCATCATTCTGGCACCACCACTTTTATTGATGATCATGAACGGGATTTTTTTCTCAAGGCAATAGTCGCAAGCCCGGCTTATTTTTTCTCCCATTACACTTCCAAGGCTACCGCCGATAAATTCAAAATCCATGCATGCAACCACAAGGTTGTGTTGGTTAACTTTTCCATGTGCTACTGTTATCGAATCATGAATTTCAGTTTTGGAATATGTTTCCTCCAAACGTTTACCATACGGTTTCAGGTCAACAAAATTCAGGTAGTCTTTTGAAACAATGCCGGCAAAAAGTTCAACGTATTCTTCCTCCTGATCAAACAATATTGTAAAATATTCCTCGCTTCCTATACGATGATGGTAGCTGCAGTTGGGACACACAAACAGGTTTTCCTTTAGGTCTGATATGGTGCAGGTATGTTTACAATTTGGACATTTAGACCAAAGGCCTTCCGGTGCATCAGCCTTATCTTTCGTTTCTGTAAGTATCCCTTTTTTCTTCCTTTTAAACCAACCGGTAGATGTTTTAGATGCGGACCCTGTATCAGTACTTTCATCACCCAATAAAAAGTCGAAATCTTCTTCTTTTGACATGTGTATCGGTATTAAATATTCTATGTAAATTCTTTAATGCAACAGCATTTTACAATAAATAGTTGCAAAAAAACAAATAGTTGCTGTTACATTTTATGCATTGCGATTAATACAATTTAGATCGTCAAAAGCAACTTCTAATCTTTTTATAAAAGTTTCTTGTCCTTTGCGTAACCAAACCCTTGGGTCGTACTGCTTTTTATTTGGTTTGTCATATCCTTCCGGATTACCAAGCTGTCCCTGAAGATAACCTTCATTCTTTTTGTAATTGTTTAAAACACCTTCCCAAAATGCCCACTGCAAATCGGTATCAATATTCATTTTTATAGCACCATATCCAATAGCCTCCCGTATTTGATGTTGCGGAGATCCGCTACCACCGTGGAATACAAAATAAACCGGCTTTGGTCCGGTTTTCAATTCCTTTTCTATATATACCTGGCTGTTGTTTAAAATCTCTGGTCTTAATTCCACATTACCTGGTTTGTATACACCATGTACATTTCCAAAAGCAGCGGCTACTGTAAACATATTACTCACTTTACCCAATTCTGTATAAGAGTAGGCTACATGTTGAGGCTGTGTATATAATTTATCATTTTCAATATCACTGTTATCTACACCATCTTCTTCACCACCCGTAACACCTAATTCAATTTCTATACTCATTCCCAATGGCGCCATGCGTTTAAAAAATTCTACTGAAGTGTGGATGTTTTCTTCAAGGGGTTCTTCACTTAAATCAAGCATATGCGAACTAAAAAGCGGCTGACCTTTTTCTTTGTAGAATTGCTCGCCGGCATCTATCAAACCACTTATCCATGGTAACCATTTTTTTGCAGCGTGGTCTGTATGTAAAACTACAGGTACACCGTAATGTTTTGCAACATTGTGTACATGTAAGGCTCCGGAAATTCCACCTGAAATATTTGCCTGTAATTTATCATTGGGCATTCCTTTTCCTGCAATAAATTGGGCACCGCCATTGCTAAACTGAATAATAACAGGAGAATTTACTTTTGCTGCAGCTTCTAAAGTAGCATTGATTGTATCGGTACCGATGCAGTTAACGGCTGGTAGCGCAAACTGATTATCCTTAGCATCATTGTAAAGCGCTTCTAATTCTTTTCCGAATAAAACGCCTGAATTGTACTTACTCATATTTGGTTGTTTTTGTACAAAAGTAAAGGAATTTAACTTTCTTTATCATGTATTGCATCATATTAAAAACTGGCACTTTTATTCTTTTTCAATATATATGGCCTTTGAAGTTAGGTGATTAACAATTTTTAATGGATACCAATAGCATGAACAGTAGCATAATAGTGAATGATGCTACTTTTCGATTCAATTTTCTGCCAGTGCTATTAGCTGGCTGAAGTAGGCAGGGGCTTTCAATAGCCTGCTGCCATACCAACTAAACATTTCACCATCTGCTAATAAAATGGTAGTTCCCGGCAATTGCTTTTGCAATTCCATAATATGTTTTTGTTGAAAAGGGTAGGGCTCGGTTGATAATAGTAATAATTTACAATCCTTTTCAATCAAATCATTTATTTCCACCACAGGGTATCTTTTTAAATCTGCATACAAATTTAAAAATCCACAATAAGTAAGCATGTTATTTATGAAGGTATCGCCACCAATCGTCATATAGGGAGCTTTCCATATAAGGTAGCAGGTTTTTATTTTGTTTGTATTGATGGGTAAATTTTTGAAAGCGGTTTCTATTTCAATCACCAACTTATGTGCTGTTGATACTGTTCTTGTAAGTTGACTGATATCATTTATCATTTGGAATGCATCCTGCAGGTTGGTAACATCAGTTACCCACACAGGAAAATGCTTACCCAGTTCCATTATTTGTTCTTCAACATTTTCTTCGTTGTTGGCAATTATTAAATCTGGATTAAGTTTTTTTATTTTTTCGATATTAATATTTTTTGTTCCACCCACAATAGATTTGGTTGATTGCCAGTTGGCGGGATGAATACAGAATTTAGTTATACCAACTACATATTCAGCTAATCCCAAATAAAATAATAATTCAGTTTGAGACGGAACAAGTGAGATAATTCTTAACGGCTTTATTTTAAACTGACTGGTTGAATGTAATAACATTCTATAAAATTATACAAATGGGATACACTAAAAAAACTGAAAAAATATTTTTAAAAGAGTGGGGGAGATGGCTAAAAACAAGAACTTCCACAGTGTCTAGTTTTCATAGTCTGTGGAAGTAAGCTTGGTGAATGTTCCGGTTAAGGACCATTCTGGGATCTTTGAATGCTTTGAGGGGTTTCCTCTCCGGAAATCGTTTAATTTCCGTTTTTCAGTGTTGATCTTTTCTTTGCCATCATCGCTTTTTACAGCATAGGCTTAGGATATTGGTTTTTAACTGGCTTTTGAGTTATCATCGCTTTTTACAGCATAAACCCGGAACATTGGATTTGGTTTTTTGGGTCATCATCGCTTTTTACGGCATAGTCCCAGGATTTGGTTTTCGGTCTTCTTTAGAAATTGGATTTCTGTAGTTTTCAATAGGAAATCGGTTATTGTTTTTCTTTTGTTTGGAAACTGAATCTAAAACGGCGGATTAAGATTTTTATTTTAAATGTTAAAAAATATCTTCTGAATATTTAATTTCTTTTCTTTTTTTTAAGCATCAAAATGATAAAATAATTTTAATTTATTTATGAAAGCCAATACCAGCTTGCTTTATATAACAGTCTGTTTTTTGATAATACATACATGAGATAACTTCCGAAAATAAAACAATGTTTTTACACACGATTTAGAAAATGTTTTTTTATGTAAATAAATAATCACTTATAATAGCAAGATGGCTTAAGGGGCATTGCTTATAAATTCATAAATCGATTTTATTCTTTTACCGTAAGAAAAAAACTATGATAAAAAATCGTGAAGTAAGAAAAGAAAAAAATTTATCTTATAAACAAGAACATCCACAACTGTATTTAATACAAACTGTGGATGTAAACCTGTTAAACAAACCTTTCGTTTTGTTCGGGGATCTTAAATTCTTTGAGGGGTTTCCTCTCCAGAAATAATTCATTTCCGGTTTCAGTGTGTTGGTTTTTTTTCTGCCATCATCGCCTTTTACAGCATAGGCTTAGGATATTGTTTTTAATTGACTTTTGGGCTATCATCGCTTTTTACAGCATAAACCCGGGATATTGAATTTGGTTTTTCGAGACAGCTTGCTTTTAAATGCAATTAGCCCCTGGATTTGGTTTTTAATTTTTCTAACAGGATTTGGATAGCAAGGTTTTCATATAGATATTGTGTTTTTTCATTTTTGATTATTTTAGTGGCAATGCGTAAAATAGAAGTTGACTGATATTGGATTTTTTCAGCTTTTATTAAGATCTTGGATAGAAATCTTATTGGTTAATCAGGATATTGGAATGGATTGATAATTAAAACATATCAATCAACTTCTGATACAAATGTCATCTATTAAGTTGAGACGATATAGAGAAAAACTGCCCTGTTTTTTTGGCAGTATAAATACAGTAACAATAGTATGTTTACAGTACTAATACTATTTTTCGACACGTAATGTTCCCTTATAGTAACAATTTTACGCATTTCGGGTATATAAGTTGGGTTCTGCATCGGAAAAAATACAGGAAAGAATTTATTCTTTAAAAGAAGTTTAATGTAAAAGATAATTTTAAATAAAAACTGTGTATTTAAAAAAGTTAATAGTTAACTGTTGTTGATACTATAGAAAATACTATCAAAAAAATAAATTCAAATTATCCTTCTGATAAATAATTATGATCAGACTTTGGTGAGCTTTTATGGCAAATAGAATACCGGCTAGTTCTATTATGATCCACAAAAAAAACTTCCACAGATAAATCTGTGGAAGCAGCGTCTTAACTCATTCTTGGTAAAAGTCAAAACAAAATCATTTGGTGGTTTCTCAGGTTTTAAAAAAGTTAAAACAGAGCTCAGGGTTACATTTACTTATCAAAATAAGCTAAACAAAAAATGATTTAATAATTTTCTAAAGGTTAGGATTTGCGTAGCTTACGTTTGGGTTTGGCTGGTTTTCAAAAGGACAAATTAATAATTCATTTTCTACATTGTATCGGACCAATTTGTTTTCCCAGGAATATTTTTAACTAGTTGTCAATAGTTTCATTCAAACAAACGACAGGTATTTGCTGCTAAAAAAACAAAAGGGGAAGTTGACTGATACTGAATTTTATCTTCTGCTTTTCAATGATATTGGTTTTAATCTGGTTCAGGTTTTGTCAGGATTTTTGGATAAGATTGATAATGAATCTCTATCAATCAACTTCGATACAAATATTGTTCACATTTTGTTCACAAAAAAGAGGATTAACGCTCTATTTTTTTTATCAGTAAATACTTGTTAACACGAAAATGTACCATTTTTAATTTGGTGACATACGATTAAAAAAAACGTACTAATACGATTTTTTTAAAGATAGAATTTGATAAAAAAAAAGTGCTGCATCCTTTAAATGCAGCACCATATTCAATTAGCAACCATGTAGTAGTTTTCCTTATGGCTATTTTGTAAGGCTTTGAATAATGTCGTACTTGGTAACAATATGATAAGTTCCGCCTTCATCCTTACTCAATACTGCACCGTTATCTTTGTTAATAAAGTTACTCAATCTTTCTACCGGTGTATCAAAAGCAACTTCCGGATAAGCGCTTTCCATTACTTCACCCACTGTTTTTGAAACAATGCCAGGATCGTTCAATAATTTATCAAATAAGCCACCTTCCGATATGGCCCCAACATTAACCCCCTTATCAATTACGGGAATATTTTCAATCTCATATTTTTTCATCATTGCAATAGCCTCAGACACAATATCAGATAATGCTAATACCAATAATTTTTGTGTGCCACGCCCGCTTATTAAATCTTTAAAAGTTTTCACGTCTAAAAATCCTCTTTCAATCATCCATTGGTCGTTATAAATTTTTCCAATGTATCGGCTGCCATGGTCGTGAAAAACACAAACAACCACATCATCTTTTTTTAATTGATCCTTAAGTTGAAATACACCCTGCAAACAACTTCCTGCACTGTAGCCGATAAAAATACCTTCCTCCTTTGCAATACGCCTTGCCATAATTGCGCCATCTTTATCAGTAACTTTTGTAAATGCATCAATCAGGGTCATATCATAATTCTGTGGCACAAAATCTTCACCAAAACCTTCACTTATGTATGGATATACTTCTTTTTGATCAAGCTCGCCGGTTTCAAAATATTTTTTTAATAAACTGCCATAACTGTCAATTGCCCACACTTTAATATTGGGATTTTTTTCTTTTAAATATTTTGCAGTTCCTACAATGGTACCTCCGGTACCGGTGGCTACTACTAAATGCGTAACCTTGCCTTCACTTTGCTCCCATATTTCTGGTCCGGTTTGTTCGTAATGCGCCTGCCTGTTTGCAAGATTATCGTATTGGTTTACATACCAGCTATTGGGAACTTCACTTGCAAGTCTTTTACTTACCGAATAATAAGAACGGGGATCTTCCGGCTCAACATTGGTAGGGCAAATAATAACCTCAGCACCTACCGCTTTTAAAATATCGGCTTTTTCCTTTGATTGTTTTTCGGTTGTAGTAAAAATGCACTTGTAACCTTTTACACAAGCTGCCAAAGCCAGTCCCATACCGGTATTTCCACTTGTTCCTTCTATTATGGTACCGCCGGGTTTTATTTTACCTTCCTGCTCTGCCACCTCCAGCATCTTTAATGCCATACGGTCTTTGATACTATTGCCGGGATTAAAATATTCTACTTTAGCCAATACAGTACAAGGCAGGTCTTTGGTGATTTTATTTAACCTGATAAGCGGTGTATTGCCAATTGTTTCCAAAATGTTGTTAAGCCACATATTTTTATTTTTTTGCAAAGATAATTTTTATCCTGCTATGAAATTGGTTGAAAAGAGGTTCTGCATTTTATCGCTCTCATAATTACACATGGTTCTTTATCTTTGTTCAACAAAAAAAAAGGTTTGGTATGGCATTGATAAAAAGCATTTCCGGCATTAGAGGAACTATTGGCGGCAAAACCGGCGAAAACCTTACTCCATTAGACATTGTAAAATTTACTGCCGCATATGGCACTTTGCTGTTAAATGAAAGAGCTGCAGAAAAAAATACTGCGCCCGCTAAAATTGTGGTTGGCAGAGATGGTCGTATCAGCGGAGGATTGGTAAAAGATCTTGTAATAAGCACTTTAACTGCCCTGGGTTTGGATGTAATTGATGTTGACTACAGCACAACACCCACCGTAGAAATGGCGGTGGTTTTTGAAAGCGCAGCCGGTGGCATCATACTAACAGCAAGCCATAACCCAAAAGAATGGAATGCGTTAAAATTATTAAACAGCAAAGGAGAATTTATTAATGCTGATGAAGGTGCACGGGTTCTTGAAATAGCAGCCAATGAGGATTTTAATTTTGCAGTGGTTGATAAATTAGGTTCTGTTGTTAATGATAATACCTCTTTACAAAAACATATTGATGCAGTAATAAATTACGATTTGGTAGATGTAGCCGCTATCAAAAAAGCAAAATTTAAAATTGTTGTAGATGCTGTAAACAGCACAGGCGCTATTGCTGTGCCTGCATTATTAAAAGCATTGGGTGTAAAGGATATTGAACTAATTAATGGTGAGGTGAATGGCAGATTTGCACACAATCCTGAGCCGTTGCCAGAACATTTGAATCAACTAAGCCAGAAGGTTGTAAAGCAAAACGCCAGTCTTGGTATTGCTGTTGATCCTGATGTTGATCGGTTATGTTTTGTATGTGAGGATGGTAGTATGTTTGGCGAAGAATATACGCTTGTGGCTGTTGCAGATTATATCCTGAGTAAAAGAAAAGGTAATACGGTATCTAATATGAGTTCCACAAGAGCATTAAGAGATGTTACTGAAAAGCATGGAGGAACATATTTCCCAAGTGCTGTTGGCGAAGTAAATGTGGTAACAAAAATGAAAGAAGTAGATGCAGTAATTGGAGGAGAGGGAAATGGTGGTATTATTGTTCCTGATTTGCATTACGGACGGGATGCTTTAATTGGGATTGCTTTGTTTTTAACGCACCTTGCACAGCATAAAAAAAGTATTCGACAATTAAGAAACACCTATCCTCATTATTTTATCAGTAAAAATAAAATTAAGCTGGAAAAAAATGTTGATGTAAAAACTGTTTTTGAAAAAATAAAAATCAAATATAAAAATCAACCCATCAATGCAGAAGATGGGCTTAAGATTGAATTTGATACAGATTGGGTTCACTTACGAACAAGCAATACGGAACCTATCATCCGGATTTATGCTGAAAGTAATTTTGAAACAACTGCTGAAAACATTGCACGTAAATTGATGAAGGATATTAAGGAGGTGATGTAGTTTTTTTGGGTTGAGAGGTTGGTTGAGGGGGTTGATAGGGTTGATAGGGTTGATTGGGTTAATAAAGTTGATGGAGTTAATGGAGTTGATTGGGTTGATAGGGTTGATGGAGTTGAGAGGGTTGATAGGGTTGAAAGGGTTAATGGAGTTGAGACGGTTGATGGAGTTGATAGAGTTGATTGGTTAATAGAGTTGATAGGGGTTAATAAAGTTGACAGGGTTTAGAGACAGGGTAGGCTGGATGTTTATTTTTTATATGTATCAGTTCCCTGCAAAATGTCTTAATATTATTCATTAAAAAATAAATAAGACCCATCCGGGGTTTTGGGGCAAATGAGAATTTACTTAGATAATGCAGCAACAACACAACTAGACAAAGAAGTATTGGATACAATGCTTCCTTTTCTTACAGAAAAATTTGGCAACCCCTCCTCCATTTATTCTTATGGAAGAGAAACAAGGATGGCAATTGAACAATCAAGAAAATCAGTAGCTAAAATATTGAATGCGCATCCTGCAGAAATATTCTTTACAAGTGGTGGTACCGAAAGTAGTAACACGGTAATTATGGCTGCAGTGCATGATTTGGGTTGTAAACATATAATTACTTCAGCCATTGAACACCATGCCACGCTGCACACAGTAGAATATGTCGATAAACTTAACCTTGCTAAAGTGAGTTATGTAAAGCTGCTCCCCAATGGGCATATTGATTTAGATGACCTTGAAAAATTATTGGCGGGTACTGATAAAAAATCACTGGTAACCTTAATGCACGCCAATAACGAAATAGGAAATATACTTGACATACATGCAGTGGGTGAATTATGCAAATTATACAATGCAATTTTTCATAGTGACACTGTGCAGACTGTTGGGCACTATCCTTTTGATTTAAGAAATACCCCCATACATTTTATTACAGGCGCAGCTCATAAGTTTCATGGACCAAAAGGTGTTGGAATTTTATACATCAATGAAAACGTGCGGATAACCCCATTCATTCATGGAGGTGGACAGGAACGAGACATGAGAGCAGGAACAGAAAACCTATATGGCATTGTTGGTTTTGCCAAAGCACTTGAACTTGCAACTGTAGCTCACGAGGAACAGGCAGGATATATTGGGACTTTAAAATATTACCTGCTGGATGAATTAAAAAAACACATTCCGGGAGTTTCTTTTAATGGTGATGTTTACGGGCAGAGTTTATATACCGTGCTGAATGCAAGTTTTCCAAAATCTGAAAAGTCGGAAATGTTACTATTTAACCTGGACATACATAATGTATGTGTAAGTGGTGGAAGTGCCTGCACAAGCGGCGCTGATGCAGGTTCTCATGTAATACGTGCCATCAACAACAATCCTAATCAGATACCCGTAAGATTTAGTTTCAGCAAATACAACACTAAAGAAGAAATAGATACAGTTGTAAAATTATTGAAAGAACTGATGTAGTAAGTTGATTGGAACAGTAAGATTTGTTGGTTATAATAAAAGTATAATCCACTACTTTTTTTACAATAACGCTTTCCATACAAATTGATTTCTCCATGCTTTGGAATCCTCATCCTCATCACTACTCCATTCTTTTGATCTTTCAGTAATAAGGGTTTTTAAGGCAGCCGTGCTGCTGAATTTTTTTGCTGTTACAGGTTTAATTTCCTCTTCAAGTACACTGCTAATAGTAAGTTTAGTAGCAATAAATGAAATGTACATTCTTGGAATAGTTACCCCTAGTATCATACCTGGTAATCCATTAATGTTGCAGGGGCCACCTGGTATCAGTATTTCATCTGTATAAAATGCAAAGACATATACGCTATCCATTATTTTCCCGATTGCTTTGCGGCAGTTAAACCCGGCAATTATCCTGCTTTCGTTGGTAAGCCGCCAGTCAATTTTTGAAATGCTGTCTTCTAAAAAAAAGTTGGATCCTACAATTGCTTTTTGCTGATAGGTTTTGTTTGTATTGTAATCAAAAAAATAAATTTGCTGTTCATCATCCTTTCTCATAAATTCTGGCACCTTCGGCCCTTCATCCCAGCGATTAAACTTATAGATGCTTTTGTTACTACTAAAACTATATTGGTAATAGGCCGTTTTAAATTGTGGCATATTCTCTTTCAACATATCGGCCCATTGGCCATTACCCATTGTTTTCTTTACATTGGTTTTTACCTCAAACTCAATAACACCCTTCTCTATAAATAACTGTGCTTTTGCCTGAAACACAAATATGGTTAGCAGGAGTAGCATTATGTTTGCTTTTTTTATATTACTTTTCATCAGTTCATTTTTTTAATTTTCTACATACTAAGGTTTACTCAACTTATTTTTAAAATCCCAGGTAAAGCCAATCATCCAATATTGTTGTAACCGCTGGTTTCGCACTTCAGTTGAGGTGTTACCATAAAAGTTTCTTTCTATGCCGGTATTCTGTTTAAGTATATCCCTGATTAAAAAATAAGCAGTGAATTCATTTTCTTTAAAGGTGCGCTGCAATTTTGCGTTCCAAATATGGTTGGTGAGATTGTTTTGGAACTGCACGGTTTTTTGTCGGGCAAAAAAGTTATAGTCGGTTGTTACAGACCATACTTTTTTATAATAAACAGTTGCATTTACATTAACGGTATTTGTATAAAAACTATTAATTAAACTGTTTTGTGAGGTGGTGTTCCTGTTATAGGCAAAATCATTTCCAATAGAAATGTCATATTTTTTCTCTTTTGTTTTGCTCATATTTAAACCAAGACCTCCATTAAAAGTTCTTGAAAAACTGGTACGTCCGTTAATAACATCGGCAAATTTTGCGTAATTAAAGTTGGGCTGAATATTTACGTTGGCATTTAATTTCTTTAGCTTAAAACCTGCTCCACTCCAAAAATTTATCGAAATATTTCCATTTGTATTTACTGGTTTTGTAACTGTTTTACCATTTTCCAGGTTTATTGTGGAGCTGTTGGTTATTGAGTTATACGTATTTCTTATATTGAACGACTGGTAAATCCAAAGGTCTTTTAAGAAATTATATGACTGATGAGATAACCGGTAAGATTGCGTGAATGATGGTTTTAAATCCGGGTTGCCTATATATTGGTTAAAAAAATCATTGTTGTTTCGTAATGGCTGCAACTGGTTAAGTGTAGGTTGGGCGGTATTGCCATTAAAGGAAAAATTAATGCTGTGATTGGGTTTGTACGTATAGTTTAAAGAGGCAGCAGGAAATAAATTAACGAAGTTTCTTACATAATCTTTATCATAAGAAATATCCGTGAAATCAAACTTTGTTATACCAAAACCACTTCCAAAATTAAATTTAACTTTTTTAAAGTTGTAACTGATTTTAACAGAAGGCTTATTGATTACAATTTTTTGATCAAAATTATTACTAAGGGTATCTACCAGATCGTCGTACTTTCCGGATGAGGTGGAGTAACTATTGGTAACCTGGTTGTTGATGCCTTTGGAGTAAATTAATTCATAAGCCAATTCCAAAGAATATTTTTTATTTAAGGGTTCTGTATAAACCGCTTTGGCTGTTATATTTTTGGTTGATTTGTCAATAGCTATTTGTTGATTTTGTAACTGGGTAGCTGATAACAGGCCATCAAGATATGACTGGTTGTTGGCTTGTAACAAATTAAGTCCTTCTGTGCTAACCCTGTTCCAGTCTGTATTTATCGAAAAAGTCCTCCTCGCTTTTTTAAACTTATGGCGAAAGATGGCGCTTGCTGTAATTGCATTTTTATCTGAATTTTGCTTTAATAATTTCTGCGTTTTATTTTTGATTATTTCTGTGTTACTCCTGGTGTCTGACGCACTTTCTTCTGTACTTTCTGTATGATAAAAATTAGCTTTTAAAGTCATCTTTAAACTATTGCTCGAATCAAATTTAATATCATAACTCAGGTTATTTTTAAAATTGTACCTGTTTACATCCTGGTTCAAAACGTTGTTTTCATTCAAAATAGAATCTCCTACCTGTCGCTGTGTAAAAGTTGACTGTTGGTTGTTGTACAATTGCCTGTTGTACTTGGGCGACAGCATCAAGGTTCTTTTCTCATCCCACTTATTAGAATAATGAACACCCGCATTTAAATTGTTTATAAACCCGTTTTGTGTATTGATATTTGGCTCATCATCACTACCACCGCCACGCCACATATACATCATACCGCCTTCCTCATCCACGCTCATACTTACATTGTCAGCTTCTCCACCAAACTTTTCGTTGTCCCTCCAGTTTAATCCATCCTGCCCGGTATTGCCGTTCAGTAAAAAGGCCGATAACTTTCGTTTTCCTTTAAAGGCATTGAACAAAGCATTACTGTTGTAGCGGTTATCAATACTTTTTTGTGGCCCTGCAGCTGCATCTAATTTACCGAAATAGCCTTTCTTTTTATCCTCCTTTAATTTAAGGTTAATGGTTTTTTGTTTTTGTCCGTCGTCAATACCAGTAAATTCGGCTTGCTCACTTTTTTTATCATACACCTGCACTTCTTTCACCGCATCTGCCCTTAAATTTTTTACCGCCATACCAGGATCATCACCAAAAAATTCTTCTCCATCCACCAATACTTTTTGCACCTGCTCACCCATGGCCTTTATCTTGCCATCCTTATCTACCTGTATACCGGGTAATTTTTTTAGTAACTCTTCTACATTTGCATTGGCGCTTACTTTAAAACTGTCTGCAGTATAAGAAATAGTATCGCCTTTAATTTTTATGGGTGAACCGGATTTTACAATTACTTCCTGCAACAATTTGCTCTTGGGGATAAAAGAAACCGTATTTAGCTGAAGGCCTTTTGCCGAGGTAATAATATCATCTACATAATCAGCATACAAAGGATGCGTTATCATTAAAATATACTTACCGGCAGGAATATTTTTTAATTCAAAATCACCCTCGTTGTTTGTTCTGATAAATTTTATCAGGATAGAATCTACCGGCTTTATAATTGCTACCACTGCATTTTGTATGCTTTTGCTATTGGTACTATCAAATATTTTTCCTGATATTGATTGCGCATTTGAATAACCAGTAAAAAATAATAGCAGGGGTATCAATAATCTCATTGTTTTCTTCATTAGTAGTAGTTTGGTTGAGGATTTTTTTATTAATTCGTAAATCTGCCTAAATAAATCTTAATACAACAAAGACTATACTTAAATTTACGTTAATTCAAATATTGGATTTTTGCAGGTTAATTTGTGTAAGTTTTATATTAATGGCAACATCTATAAAACAAACGGCAAATGATTTATGAAGGCTTCTTGATAAGTTTAAGAAAAGCAATAAAAAATAGGCAAGCCGGCAAACAATAAAACAATTATCTTAGAAACAATTAGGTTCATTTATACCCATCAAAAAATGTTTATGAAAAAAGAAAATGCTACTTCAATAAAAAAGTATGAGGATATTCATTTTGTTGACAGTACAAAACCTGTGTGGAACTATTCCCTGTTAACTGAAGAAGATATCACCAATTTCCAAAACGGAACTTTGTACAATGGGTATGAATTGTTTGGTAACAAACCAGCCGTTGTATTGGATACGCCCGGTTATTACTTTTCCGTATGGGCACCCAATGCCACCAAAGTAAGTGTAGTAGGTAATTTTAACGATTGGAAGAAGGGTGTACATCCATTATTTGTAAGAATGGATAATTCCGGAATATGGGAAGGTTTTATTCCTCATTTTAAAAAGGGTGACGCATATAAATATCATATCAAAGGGTTTAAAGGTGCAGAAATTGATAAAGGCGACCCTTATGCCAACTTTTGGGAAAAGCGGCCCATGACAGCATCTATTACCTGGGAAATGGACTATCAATGGAAAGATAAAGATTGGATGGGCAAGCGGATAAAAAACAATGCCCTTGATGCTCCATGGAGTGTGTATGAAGTTCATTTGGCAAGCTGGATGCGGCCCGATAAAAACGATGAAGAAACCTACAATTCCTATCAACAAATTACGGAAAGAATGGTGCCGTATGTAAAAGACATGGGCTTTACGCATATTGAATTAATGCCGGTAATAGAACATCCTTTTGATGGCAGCTGGGGCTACCAGGGAACAGGTTTTTTTGCACCTACCTCCAGGTTTGGATCGCCGGAAGATTTCATGGCAATGGTAGATGCATTTCACGAAGCAGGTATTGGGGTTATATTAGATTGGGTACCTTCTCATTTCCCTTATGATGCCCACGGCCTATTTATGTTTGATGGCACACATACGTATGAATATGCAGATATGCGCAAAGGCTTTCATCCAGACTGGAACAGTTATATTTTTAATTATAAGCGGGGAGAAGTAAAATCTTTTTTAATCAGCAGTGCAAGGTTTTGGTTTGATAAATTTCATATTGATGGCATACGGGTAGATGCGGTAAGCTCTATGTTGAAACTTAACTATTCCAGGAATGAGGGACAATGGGAACCAAATGAATTTGGAGGCAATGGTAACATAGAAGCCATTGCATTTATAAAAGAATTAAACGAAACTATTTACAGAGATTTTCCGGATGTACAAACAATTGCTGAAGAAGCTACCGATTGGCCAGGTGTGTGCAGACCCACCTTTCAGGGCGGCCTTGGATTTGGCATGAAGTGGATGATGGGCTGGATGCATGATACACTGGACTATTTTAAAATGGATCCAATTTTTAGAAAGCATCATCAAAATAAATTTGCTTTCAGCATGATGTACTATTATGATGAAAATTTTATGCTACCCCTTAGTCATGATGAAGTGGTGCATGGAAAAAGTCCGATGATTTATAAAATGCCGGGAGATGAATGGCAAAAGTTTGCCAACCTCCGTTTGTTATATACCTATATGTTTACACACCCCGGTGGCAAGTTGTTGTTTATGGGTGATGAATTTGGGCAAACAACAGAATGGAATTACAAAAGTGAATTAAGCTGGGAATTACTTCAATACGACAGTCATTCTAAATTACAGGCATGTGTAAGAACATTGAACAAATTATATACCTCACAACCTGCTTTACATGAACTGCAATTTGAAATGGGTGGCTTTGAATGGGTTGACCTGCATCACGCAGATGAAGGAGTTATTGTTTACAGAAGAAAGGGAAAAAAGAAAAAGGACGACCTTTTAATCGTATTAAATATGACCCCGGTTGTAAGAATGGATTGGAAAATTAAAGTGAGCGGTAAATCATCCTGGACTGAAATTTTTAACAGCGACAGCCTGGATTTTTATGGAACCGGCAATGTTTATAACCCATCACCGGTGGTAACATTGGTGGATAAAAAATCGACCATGTATGAAATAAATTGCCATCTGCCGGCGTTAGCAGGATTAGTGTTCCATTAAACCTTAATCCTTTTTTGGAATAATATTTGTTTTAAATCCCTTGTATGAAAAAGACCCCCATTGCAGCAGTACTGTTATTGGCATGTGTTAATTTATTTGCACAGCAGGATAGCGCACAATTTTATTTTCAAAAAGCCATTGAGCAAAAGACTGCCAAACAGTTGTTGGTCGCTTCAAAATCATTGGATAAAGCAATTCAATTTAACAATAAATTTAAAGAGGCCTATCTTGAAAACGCTTACATAAATTTAGAAATGCGCAAGGTTGATAATGCGCTCAATAATTTTAATAAGGTACTTGAACTGGAGCCAACTAATACAGCAGCCGCTAAAGAGTTGATGGAAATTTATTACAATTACCATCAATATGCCAAGGCAAAAGAACTTGCGAGTAAGTGCATTGGTTGTTTTAATGCTGAAAAAATAATTGCCATGTGTAATTACCAGGAGGAAGACTATGGAAATGCGGTTAAAGGTTTGTTAAGTTTCCTGGCTAAAAACCCAACAGATGCAGAGGCAACTTACACATTGGCCAGAAGTTATTTAGACATGGAACAATTTAAAAATGCAGTGCCATACTACAATAAAGCCATCTTATTAAACACGGATAAAAATGCCTGGATATATGAGTTGGGCATGATTTATTACACTTTAACCGATTATAAAAATGCAGTAGTATTTTTTAATAAAGCTGCTGAAAAAGGTTATCCGCAAAAGAGTGACTTTGTTGAAAATTTGGGATACGCCTATATTTATTCGGGTCAGTTTGATGAAGGAGAAAAAATGCTACTCGGGTTATTGGAAAAAAAACCTGATAACAAGGAATTGTTAAGGGATATTGCTGAAGCCTATTACAATGGAAAGCTGTATGACAAGTCGTTGGGTTACTGCCAGAAGTTAATGGAAATGGATATGAAAGATGGTAAAGCGCTTTACCAGGCCGGATTATGTTTTCAAAAAATGGGACAAAAAGATAAAGGTCAGGGCATGTGTGACAAAGCAATTGAGCTTGATCCATCTTTAAATGGACTGCGACAGAAACAAATGAACGGTTTTTAAAAGATTCAAAAATATACTACTGAAAAATCCCTGAATATTTATCGGGGATTTTTTATTTCTGATTCAGTTAAGTTTTTCCGGAAATAATTGATAGATATTAATACATAGTTTGAAAAATACAAAGAAAACATCAGCATAAAACAATTAAGATTTATCCCGGCAAAACATTCTCTCCGTTTAAATAAGCACTGATATCTACTTCTGTAAATGCATTCAATTTATCAAGATCTAAAATAGTTTTGTTGCTTTCTTCATTCTTATGGTACATCGGTAAAAACCTGGCGCCCAACACTATTTCATTTAATGTATAAGATGACCGTGACACAACTGTGTTGCTAAACATATCATCAAATGCTTTTATAAACACAAATATTTCACCTGAACAATTTTTATAATCATCTTTTGAAAATTTATAAAAAGGACTTTCTTCATTAATGGGATGTACAATAGTCCAGCTTAAAGTAAGAGAATTTACCCGGCTGTATTCAAGATCCATCAAAAAAAACTTATTGATTGGGATGCCATTTTCTTCCATGGTTAATCCTGCCGATAACTTTGCCTCAGCATCGGTTAAATTATTATTTTTATAAGTAACAACTCTCATCATAATTGCAAGGCCATCTTTATAGGGAGCAAGAATGGCGTTGTGGCTAAACTTTAAATATGCTTTTGGCTTACTGAACCGCCCATAAAGTAAACCGGTAGCAATTGCAAAGCTTAACAAGCCCATTAATGCCTCAATGGAGGCTACTGCACTTGCTGAAAAACCGGTGGGGTTTATACGGCCATAACCAACGGTAGTAAAGGTTTGAGTACTGAAAAAATACGCTTCGCCAAACTTTTCCCAGAAGGTGTTGGCCCTCATACCACTCAAATTTTCCAGGCCAATAAACAGGTATATAAGTGCAAACAGCAAATTTACCAACGCATAAAATAGTATAACCAACCCTAAAAATTTATAATTGGACAACTGAAGCATGGTGTGAAACCAGCTAAAACGTTTAAAAAAAGATAGTCCTCTTTTTTCAACATTGGGCAGGCCATCTTTATTAATAAAGCGACCACCGTAAGCAGAGTTATTGATGCCAAACCCGGTGTTGGCTATTGCTTTTGCCCGGAAATTTATCTTTTTTAAAAATGCCATAACTTAAAATAGTAGTGCTGTTAATGGTTCAAATATAAAATTTGTTTTTATCCTGCCCATTAAAAGAATCATCTAAAAAATACAGCTTGTTATTTCTATTTTATTTCAGCAACATTACTCGGCATCATTTAATACTTTTGACCCCTATGAATGTTGTATGGCTTGCAAGTTGGTTCCCAAACCGAACCAACCCTACCACCGGTGATTTTATTGAGCGGCACGCACTTGCTGTTGCCCCTTTTGTAAAGCTACTTTCTGTAATAGCTATTATTAAAGACGATTCCATGCCAAGGAATAAGATAGAAATTCAACAAAAGCAAATAGGTAACCTCCATATTTATATCGCTTATTATGGTCCGGGCCGTTGGAATGGCATTATTGAGAAAATATTATCGCAACGAAAATACCTTGCACTTCAAAAAAGAATATTTAATCAAATTAAAGAATCATCAGGTTTGCCGGATTTGGTACATGTACATGTTGCCATGAAGGCTGGTATGTTTGCAAGAAAACTGAAGAAAAAATACGGGGTGCCTTATCTGGTTACTGAGCATTGGTCGGGATATTACAAGGTAAGTAAGCCCAGTATTTATGAAATGGGGAAACGCTATTTATGGTTTAATAATAGCGTGTTGAAAGATGCATCATTGCTTTTACCGGTTACAAACGATTTGGGAGAAACCATCAACAGAGATTTTGTAAAATTACCTTACAGGGTAATTCCCAATGCTGTTGATACCAACCTGTTTTTTTATAAGGCTTTTTTACCACCGGTTTTTCGTTTCATACATCCATCTTACATGAATTACCCAAAAAATCCGGAAGGTATTTTACAGGCATGCAGACAACTAAAAAATCTGGGGTATCAATTTGAGCTAGAAATGATTGGTAATATGGATTCCGTATTACTAAACATGGCAGATGATTTAGGATTGTTAAATGAAACTGTTTTTTTTGAAAAAGAAATTCCCTATACCGAAGTAGCGTGGCGAATGCAACAATCATCAGCATTGCTACTATTTAGCCGGTACGAAAATTTACCATGCATTGTACTGGAAGCATTGTGCTGTGGTTTGCCGGTAATCAGCAGCCGTGTTGGCGGTCTTGCAGAGGTTATTAACGACGGTAACGGGTTGTTGGTTGAAAAAGAAAACATTGCTGAACTTGTAAAAGCAATGCAGCAGATGATGGAGGTATACCAGCATTATAACCGGCCGGCAATTGCTGCTGCTGCAAGTGCGTTGTATAATTATGATGTGGTAGGAAGCTCCATTGTTGATGCTTATTCAAGCTTAATAAAAAAATAGCAAACTCACTAAAGATTACCCTTGTCTCAATTCACCAATCACTGATTTTAAAAAATAACCAACGGTAGTTTTCTTACCAATAGCAAGCGCATTCTGCTGCATTGTATCAAATCTTTCAATGCGGATTTGTTGCATTTTTTCTGGTATTTCCCTAATGCTATTTATAGTAAAACCTATATCATATAATTTTACAAAAACAGCAACGGCACTTTGCTCCCATACAATTACCGGTAATCCTGCAGTTACGTACAGGCTTAGTTTGTGTGGATTGTTGTAACGTAAATAATTATCACATTCATCTAATAAACCACCATCCCATACAAGGCCAAAACTGCCTTCCAATTCAGTTGGCAATTTATCTGGAGAAACAATCCCTTTGTAAAAAATAGTATCACTGTCTTTTAATGAAACATCGGGACAGGGCCCGTAAACATTAAACCTAACAGCTGGTATTTCATTAAGATGATTCACAAATGTTGCTTTATTTAAATTTCCTGCAAAGCAGACAGTATTGGACATTTTTACAGTTCGTAACACAGGTTTTACCGGATAATCAAATATGTTTATGCAGCTGATTTTTGCGGATGGTAACTGTAGCGACAATATATTTTTCATAGCTGCATTGTGTGCAACCAGCAGAGAGAATTTTTTGAGCAGTTGTACTTCCTTTTCAAATAATTTATTGTTATTATCCCTTAGGCCATCAATATCTATAATTAATGCCACACTGCCTATTCCCCTTAATTGAAGTAATGTAAGCAGCCAGCTGTAAACAGCTGCCTGTACTGGAAAATGAAACAACACTTTGCTATGCTTTGGCAAACTCAATGCAATCCGGCAACACTGAATAATTCTGGCTATTTTATAGAAAACAGTTTTTTTATCACTGTATTTAAAAACCAGGGGCTTACATCCGGCAGCTTTCAATATTTCTTCCTGGTGCATCCGTACTATACCTGCATTGTACAAATGCTGTTCAAAGACTTCAGCTACAAAATATATTGGTTGATGTGGCAATGGTTTTATGATTTTGGTTTCAGCGTTTGAAAAATAAAAGCTATTGTTTCTCTTACGGCAGCATTGCGAAAAAGGAAGTATTGAAGAACTCCAAAAAGTGCCACACAGCAACTAATAGCCGCCAGTAAAATATACAAGGGCGAACTAAAAACCGAACGGCATAAAAGAATTAATGGCACAAACAGTAAGCAGGTAATAATAGTTTGTATTATTACCCGGGGTGAAATATAAAACCGTATAATTTTATAGGCAAACCATCCGGTTATTATTGAAATGATTACTTCTGTAAAGATGTTGGCCCAAGCTGCTCCTTGTTCTGCCAGGTAAGGAATTAATAAAATATTGAGTGCTACACTGGTAATACCACCGATAATTACCGATCTTAAAAATATTTTTTCCTTATTAAATGGTATCAATGTTTGAAAACAAAATAAATTACTAAGTCCGATGGCTAAAGGAAGTAGTGCCAAAATTTTCATAACAGGCACTGCAGGTAAAAAAGCCTCGCCTGCAACTACTTCAATAATTTCCGGGGCAAGCAAATACAGACCTGCACTGATAGGAATACCCAGGGTAACTATAAATAACAGCGATTTATCCAGGTGTGTTTTAATAGCGGTTGTATTGCCCGTACTTGCTAAAAAAGACAACCTCGGCATTAGCACAGAACCTACTGCCAACAACACTACAAGGCAAATTTTTACTAATTTGATGATGGTTGTATAATAACCAACTGCTCGCTCATTATGCGTTAGCTGCTGCAACAGGATGGTATCAAAATAAATATAAATACTGATAGCTGAAGTAGTAAGAAAAAAATGCCACAACGGACGAAGATGCTTACGTAATTGCAAAGGTTGCTTTACAAAATGATTATCTCTTACTACTTTGTAGCCATTGAAAACAGCCATCAACAAAAAACCAGCAGTGAATATACCCGAATAATAAGGATAATCCTGGACGTTATTTATTAGCAAAAACAACGCAACTAACATAACAATTCTAACTACAATCGTTCTGATGGCCGCAAAACGAAATGCTTCCATTCCTTGTAAATACCATTCAAATGAATAAGCGCTTAGCAAGATGTTAGCCAAGGCAAATACATATAGCAGCAGACTCGAATTCCATTGGCCGATGGTAACCAATATAAAAATGACTGCAGCTAACAGGGCAAACAAACTATGAAGTAATACCATTTCCTGAATAAGTGCTGCCCGTTTAACAGCATCGTTTCTCACCACAGCTATCTCCCGGATTGCATAAACCGGAATACCGAACGCAGCAAAAATGATGAATAGCTGACCTAAAAAATCAACATAGTTAATTTTACCAAGATTTACCGGGCCTAAAATACGGGTGATATATGGGTAAGAAATAAGTGGCAACAAAACCTGCGTACCAGATAAGATGAGTTGATAAACAAATTTATTTTTCAGTTCGCCGGCCAAAGTTTTTTTTATTAGGAAAGTAAATTAGGATTCTATTCTTAAAACAGGGAAAGGTTTTTTAAAAATGTAAAAGTAAATCCTTAATAAACGGCATTCGTAGTAACTTTTAAAGACAGGATTATTATGACGCAATTAAAATTAAATACGCTGTTAATAATGATGCTCGAAGTCTTTCCCATTCCGGAATCGAGACGTAAATTCTTTTTTTAGGAATTTTTTTATTTCCAATTTCAGTTAACTACCTGGAAATCAGTTTTTTTATTGTTGGTATAATAATGGTGAACCATTGATCTTGAAAAACGTTTATAGCATCATAAAATTTAATTAAGCTGAATGAATTAAAAAAACAACGAGAAGGTTACAACATGAGAGAACCCTTATAATAAAAACTACTTGGAATTTCATCAATAATAAAACATAATTTAATTAATTTTTTTCTTCGCATCCATCAAAACAATTACATACATGAATAATCTGTACCACAAAAAAAAATTTACCCGTTTAGCATTATTAGTACTTTTTTACTCCATAAGCATATTGGGTTTTACGCCTGATGCAAAAGCTGACGTAACTATTAATTCTGGTACTTCCATTAACGCAAGTACAATTACTGGTGGTACTGGTGTTTTAATAATTAACGGCAGGCTTAATTTAACCGCTGATGTTAGTTTACTTGGATTTACAAGTATAATAATCAATGGACCTTCGGGAGAAATTTTTTGGACTAACAATAGTAATCTAACGTTTGCTGCAGGTACAAACATAACAATTAATAACCCGGCTTTAGGACTTCAACCAACAGCGGGAAACGGAAATTCTTCCCAGAGATTAATTATTGGTACAACCGTAATTTCCGTTTCCAGTGACAATTCGAATAATGCTGCATTTTCCTTTGATCAGTTTAATATATTGGGTGGGTTACCAAAATTTACTATTACAAGTAATTCTCCGGTATGCAGCGGTAGTGCATTATCACTTACCATTACGCCGGATAAGACATCAACCGTTGCCTATACCTATAGTTGGTCAATTACTCCAT
>Ga0163144_10004048_pt1 | contig 33247 bp, 36 predicted proteins | sample OliLak19BULKMAT1_FD_123175 | JGI IMG/M metagenome (GOLD analysis project Ga0163144, IMG submission 123175) | Freshwater microbial mat bacterial communities from Lake Vanda, McMurdo Dry Valleys, Antarctica - Oligotrophic Lake LV.19.BULKMAT1 | ecosystem: Environmental > Aquatic > Freshwater >... | reverse complement strand
GCTGGCACATAAAACGGGGGCAGGTCATCGTAACTAGGAGTGAGAAAAATTTTAAAAATGGATACTCGCTTTTTGGATACTCTGGAGATGTTATAATTTGTTGGTGATACTGTTTTATGGTGGCCCCTCGGTCGAACAGTTCAAACCGATGCTGGACTGTTTCAAGAGCGCATGCCTCCGTCCACCGGCCTACTTGTATCAGGCCCAACGGCTGAAGTTTGCATCCTAACTACCACAGTAAACAACTGGAGATAAAGGCTCCGGCTCAAGCGCCGGCCGCATGCGCATCTGTTCGGCCATAGCATCGCCGTCCATCCGCCACAGCGCAGCGCTGACAATGACCATCGACAATACTCCACAGGTCTTTGACTGGCTACTCGTCCTGCTCACTAAATGATTTCAAATCATTGAATGTCAGCTCGGCCTTGGGTGTGACATCCATCTGCATAGTAAGCGTCGTCTTCTGCGGTTCCGCAAGGTTATCGGCAAAAATAATTGCATCGAATCGCAACGTTTCAGATTCCGATGCGCCGACGTACAGCGGTTCTTCTGACCAACCTTCTGCTCTTGGTTGAATCGAACCGAGATGAATAACGATTCTAGTTTTGCCTTCGATCTGCTCAATTTCCGTCGAATCTGCAACTGAAACATGAGGCAGTCGTATAGAATCCAAGAGATTGGGGCTTGGCCTTTCAGGAATTTGAGTCGTGACGGTAAAATTGCTGCCTACAACTTCGATGACAATGCGAACGTTTGCGGCCAATCTGCCACTGTGATTCTTAACGACAAACCAGATCGGCGCGGTTCCTCGACTCAATCGAACAAACTCCGCGAGTTCTTTCCAATATGCCCGATTCGAAAGCGTATCAAGACTCAGACCTCCACTTATATTCCGCGGAAGGTTATTTGTATCATGCGCATCGTGCAGAATTGTCGTACCGATGATGCTCGTGCCGATTGGCTTACGCTTGGATGGGTCGCCAAAGGTTAACTGCAATACGGGATCGGTAGCTCTAAACAGGCCAGATTGTTCTGCAACAGTTAATCCCTTCTTGCTTAGGAAAAATGTCTTGTGCCCCAAATTTGTCTTGTCTGCGACAATCAACCCGGATTGCTTCATTTCATCCAGCAGGCGCACGGTTCCCTCGCCAGAATGATCGACTATTTCGTTTTGCGCTGCCCACAACAAATGCTCGTTTCCTTTATTGAATGTCTGTTCGAAAAACGGTCGAATCTCATCGCCATGCTTGCCAAATTGTTCTGCGCCTTTTTGAATAATGAATCTCAGCAGCGGCTCGAATTCTTTGCGCTTTTGCGCGTGCAGAAAAATTGCTTCCAGAGCCGACATGAGCATTCCGGCCAGTTTGTCGCGTTCGGCAGCTTTAGCGCCGTCATCGGGGAGATTGTATGCAGCTACCTGTTTGAGGCCCAAATCGAAAGGCAAGACCTCTTTAGGAACCGCAGGCTTGCCATCGCGTCCGCCAAAGCCGGAGTTGAAGGCCATAACAATGCGCTCCCAACCGACAACACCGGCAGCAAACCCAAGTTCTATCAGCACATTGGGATTGGGAGTTAGCCGAGGCGAAGCGCCATCCGGCATTCGACACCCGGCATTGATAATTGTGACATCTACTACAACCGCGTCGGCATCGCAAATTCTCGCAAGAATAACGTTCGCAATGTCGGGCGAACCGGGCACGCCTCGGGCACTCTCTTGAATTTCAAACTCGATGCCTTTCGCGCGCAACCTTTTCTGCGCTTTCTCCAAAGCATCTCGAATGAGACCGCGATTGAGGCCACTATCAATATCCGACTGCCACGAGTAAAAAACTTTGAACAAAGGTCGTGTCCTCATTTAACAAGCGCGTCAATCGGTGCGAAATGGAACGTTCGTTGACGCCGCCCGCACCATCGCAACAATCCCAAACTTGATACTATCCGGCAGTGTTGGCCAGAGTCTCACTACGCATTCAATGTCCGTCTCGCTGCGAATGCGATCCAACTTCTCCTGCACTTTCTTTCCTTTGGCGTCATCCATCTCTCGTTGTACCGCCTCAAACTTTAAAGACTTACTTTCAATTCCAGCTACAATGCCTTCAAGTTGCATTTCAAGGGGGTTACTTTTCCGGTCAATCCAACTGTCGCTGTAGGCATTACATTCCATTTTCAGTTCTAAGATGCCCGTGTTCTCAAATGTCGGCGGCTCAATCGGTTTTCCAGCAGCATTGCGCTTGCGAGTTGTTCGCTCGCGGATTCTGAAGCCGGCGTACATGCCATGTATCTCGAAGCGGTTACCGCGTCGCCACATTTCCTCAAAGGTTGATTGTTGGTAACCTCGTCGTTTAAGCATCTCTGACAGCGATTTCAGAATCTCGGTAGCTCTTGCGACGCGCTGTCGATCCGTGCTTAAGGGCCACCCAACGACCTCTTTATCAACTTGTTCGGAACTGCCGGGATTGTTCCGGATCACGTTCGATCCCCCTGTTTATGCCATCCGGAGTTTTCAGCCACCCTTCGAGCGCAGGCCGCTAACCTTTACAAGGCCCGCCGTTTTCGGGTCATAGACGTATTGGGTAATCGTTCCGTCTTTTATGCGCTCGACCACAGCGTCAACTACAAAGATAGGCACAAGGAACCATTCGCGTGGCGTGACTGGATTGCCAAAGCGGTCTTTGATTTCAATGTCCAACCGCGCGGGTGCAAACACACGATGAATAATGTTTTCCAACTTGGTTCGGTTGATGTTGAACAGTTGGTAGGTAGCAACAACTTCCACTCCGGCCAGAAGGTAAGTTGATTCAAGTTCTGCGTTCGCGATTCGCTGCGCCACGTCCCCTCCGGTCACCCCGATCTTGTGAAGGACATTTTGGTTGGCCGCGACGATGGGGTGCTCGGACTTGCTGCGCAGCACGTAGATGGTGCCGCTTTCGATGTCATCCTTTTCACTGGTTTCACTGAACAGGGGGCCGGCATTTGGGTCGGTTAATCTGCGCCCGGCGTCGTCCTTGTATAGCGCGCGCTGTAGCGACCTGCGCAGGAGATTGCTTTCAGTGCCATTGCTGTAGATAACCCTGAGACGAGCATCCGATTCACCATTCGGCGCACGAATGACATCCCCCATCTCAGCGACATAGGCGAACTGCCCGCCGAGAATAAAGAAATCGCCAATCCTGACACTTGCATCCTTGCCAAAGGACCGCGTTTGTCGCGCGCCGGACGCAAGTTCGCTTTCCGCTTGCTTGAATAAGGGCATGAAGCGTTCGAAGTCTTCGCACTTCTCCCGATTGGCGATTTCTTCGGCTGCTCGTTTTTCGGCTCCAGAGCGAACGTGGTGCAGCGCGGTAATGTCCGTCCCCACAGCGCCCTCCACCCCAAGTTCGGCCAAAAGCGCGTCATCGTCGAGAGTATCCGCAACGCCGGCTGCCTCCTGCGTTCCTCCCGCCAGTAGCTTTTGATGATCGAGCGCTTCAAGCAACGCGCGGCAATCGTCCTGTTCTCGCAGGCGGTCAAGACGCACTGCATATAGCCGCTCGAAAATATCGCGGTCTTCTCCGTGCTGCGGGGAGCGGCTATGTTGTTCAACGAAGCGCTGAATCTCTTCGAAGCCAGCGATGATCCGCTCCTCGCGAGGGGTCCGGCTGGATTCCTTTTTCGTTTCGACCTCGACGCCAAGCTCATCAAGCAGCGCGTCATCTTCATCGGTGAACTTAGCCATTCGCGGCCTCCGCCTTCATGCGGGCAAGCACAGCGACACCCTCGGCCATGCGTTTTTCCCAAGGGTCGGTCGACGTGATCGACGGAAGCCGTCCGCGTTCCTGTTTGAACTTCAATGCCCGTTTGGCCAGATCGCGCGCATCCTCAATCGTAATATTCGCCCGTTTTCCGGCAATCACTGAGGCAACCTTTTTCAAACTTTCTTCGCTCATGGTCTTGGCGAGGATCGCATAGGCTTCGCTGAATGGATTGATGCGGTCGATCAGATCGATGTCCAGTTCCTTAACGTCCATCGCAAACTTGCGCACACCGTCGATCAGAGCGGTATTTGCGCGTTCTTCAGATTCGCCTATCTCAAGGGCCAGTTTCTTGGCCTGTTGCGTGATATTAAGCGCGGCGACCGCGTGCTGGCGTACGGCCTCCTGATCTTCCTCGTTGAGTTCCGGGTATTTGTCCTTGATGATCTTGCCCATGCGAACCTGCGTCAGCTCCTCGGGCACAAGCTCCTCGTCAAACATGCCGCGCTCAAGCGCCGTCTTGTCCTGAACGAAGGCCGTAATGACCTCGTTCAAATCTTCCTTGCAGATGCGCGTGGCTTCCTTGCTTTTGGGTTCGACCAGTCCTTTGATTTCGATCTGATAGACACCGGTCTCCTCGTTGACGCCAACATTACATTTACCAGAGTTATAGCCGCCTTCGCCGTAGTCGAAGCCCGGCGTGGGTTCGCTGCCGGGATTCTTCGGCTTAAATTCAAAGCGCGGCGCGAGCACCTGCTCCATGAGAAGGCTGGCGGCGATGGCTTTCAGCGTATCATTCACCGCCTCGGTGACGGCTTCTTCAGAGGCGTCCGGCTCTGCGATCAAATTAGTGAAGCGGGTACGGGTCTTGCCCGGCGCGTCACGGGTCGCACGTCCGATGATCTGCACGATCTCGGTAAGGCTCGACCGATAGCCAACTGTCAGTGCGTGCTCGCACCATATCCAGTCGAAACCTTCCTTCGCCATGCCCAGCGCAATGATAATGTCCACATGCTCGCGGTTGTTCTTCTGCGCCGGATCTTTCAGTGCTGTTGACACCAAATCGCGCTTCGAGGAATCGTCATCCACCAAGTCAGCGATCCGAAGGATTCGGCCGCTGGGTGTCTTGACCAACTGGAATCCGGTCGCGGGATCAGTCCCTTGCCATTCGCCAAGACCGTGCATGATGTGTTCGGCCTCTTTGATCTTGTCCTTCGTGCTTTCGCGAGAATTGACGTTCGGGATGTGGACGATGGTCTTCTCGGCCGGGTCGAGAACCTTGAGGATGTCGTCGGCGTATGAACCAGAATAGAAGAAGTAGCCGATATCGAGTTGCTTCAGGTATTCGTAACCGTTGAGTTGTTCGTAATAAGTGTAGGTGACGGTATCGAACTTCGATTCATCATGCGGGGCCAGCACCGGCTTGGCGTCCCCTCTGAAGTATGAGCCGGTCATCGCAACGATGTGGGCCTTATTCCGGCTGATCAATTGTCCGAGGTGCTGGCCCAGCTTGCTGTTTGGATCGGCTGAGACGTGATGAAATTCGTCCACGGCGATCAGCCGGTCGTCGAAAACGTCGACACCTAATTTGTCCACGGCGAAGCGAAATGTCGCATGGGTACAGACCAGCACTTTGTCGCCGCTCTTGAGGAACGCTTCGAGCGCGTTGACCTTGCCGCCGTTGTCGCCGCCGGGCGCGTTGCAGAGATTCCACTTGGGTTCGACGCGCCAATCGGCCCAAAAGCCAGATTGAGTCAGCGGCTCGTCGTTGAAGCTCGCGCCGATGGTTTTTTCCGGGACGACGATGATGGCCTGTTTAATCCCCTGATTCTGGAGCTTGTCGAGTGCGATGAACATGAGCGCTCGGCTCTTGCCGGAGGCCGGCGGAGACTTGATGAGCAGGTATTGTTCGCCGCGTTTTTCGTAGGCGCGTTCTTGCATGGCGCGCATCCCCAGCGCATTGGCCTTGGTCGAACGTCCACTCGCGGCGCAGGACAGCGAAACGGAGGGGACTGATTTCAATATGTCGGTCATGCGCTTACCTGCCTTTTTGTTTTAGGTGCCACCCTTTTTACTTCGTCCGTTTTTGGGTTTTGGCTTCTTTTTAACCTACCGAGATAATCACGTCGAGGTTGTAGTGCGCGACTTTGCGGGAAACCTGTCTCGCGCCCTCCTGTTGAACTATTAAGTAATCTTTAATAGTTGCCACCTCTTGCAACTCGCCTTCATCAAAAATGTTGCGAATGTGGATGTTCACGTTTGGCACCGACGTTTGAAACAGATCGGCCATCTGAAGCTGCGTCAGCCACAGTGTCTGCTCATGCAGCAGCACCTGAACGCGCGTGCGCTTGTCCTCGGTCTGGTACAGTAAAATCTCGCCCTTGCCTTCAGCCACAGCAGCTCCTTTTACTTTTGCTTCTTGTTCGCGCCCGGTTGAGCCGTCATCTTGGTGTAAAGCTCAAACAGTTTTTCGAGCCGCTCGGTATCGTTGCGGAAGCGGCGGCCGATGTATATGCGTTCAAGCACTTCATCGTTGCGCTCATGCGCTTCGCGCAGATCGGTGGGCATCGTGTCTGGATCGTAGAGATCGGCAATCGTCGCGGGAAAATGTACCTCGCGCGCGAGAAGGATATCCTCTGCGCAACGGGTCAGATCGGCTTTGTTTTTTTCGGTGAGCGTGGGAACGGGAAAGGTGTTCCAGCCGAGGGTATTAGAGTACCGAAGATCGGTTTTTAGTTTGCCGCAGACCGTGGTGATCCACACGATATGCGTACGGGATGCAATTATTGCCAGATTCCAGAGAGGCGCATCGTAAAGAGCGTATGCTTGATCCGTCGTCAGGGTTCCCGCAGGTTCGTGACCTACGGTGATGTACTCACGCCGTTCCGAGAGTATCCGAGGCAGTATGGTAACAACCTCGTTCCCGGTTTGAGATACCCATCCAAAACGGTAAGGTTTACCTGCTAATTCAATGGTCGCTGGACGTTTCGAGGCGCTCCGGAACCTCTGCACTTGAGAGAGTCGAACCTTGATCGTCGGTTCTTTGATTATTTCAGCGGCTTCGCCACCACCGACCCAGAGACAGTATCTATTTTGCCCCCGGATATATTCAGCAGCGCCATAGATCTTCCGTATGAAGCGCCTCTGAAAATCTTTGGGGATTCCGGCAGCCTCTATTTCATCTTTTGTGTAGGAAAGAAACCCGCCGTCAATAGGCATATTTCCGAAAGCCATTGAGCAAAGTCCGCTTATGTTTTCGCTCCGTGGTTCCACGTAGATTTCAGGCCCCGAAACAAGATAGGCATTTATATATTTTACCTCTGTTGATTCAATAGTGGTATTCGGCGTGGTGACGAACAGACGCTTCTTGGATGTGCTTTTGGGGGCCACTCCGACGACGACAACTATAACTCCAGCGTTGTGGCTGGCGAGGTTTGCCCATTTGAAACTCGTGTAAGCAAATTTGATTTCGAGATTATTTTTGAGGACATGAGGCCACAGACCGGAAACAGCTTTGCCTTGACAAATGGAATTAGTGCTCACGAAAGCAAATGCAGCAGACGCACCGCTGCAATAGTCGGATGCCTTCTGAAACCACCCACCTACATAATCTATTCCCTTCCAATTTACGCCGGTCCGCTCAAACACCGCTTCAAGATCGTCTTTCTGTTCACTGTCCTGCGATTGACTTCCCTTGTAGGGTGGATTTCCGCAGATATAAGTTTCGCCACCCTCATTCTCGAAATCAATTTGGGCTTGATCCAATGGGGTGCTAAACAGGTCGTCGGCGTTCATCTTCACGCCTGTGGATGTCGGCGGGCAGATGCTCAGCCAATCCACCGGAAGCGCGTTGCCGCACGTAATCCAGTTCTGCTTATCAAGCGGAAGGAATGCTGCCAGCGCCAACTTCTGCCCCCGATAGATCACGTCGCATTGATATTCCGCGATGATCAGCGCCAAGCGCGCGATCTCGGCCGGAAAGTCGCGCAGTTCGATGCCGCGAAAGTTCGTTTTAGGAACTTCCGTAGCCCGATCCACTTCCCCGCGCCGCGTGTTGATCTCCGCCTCAATCGCCCGCATTTCCTTGTAGGCAATCACCAGAAAATTGCCGCTGCCGCAAGCCGGGTCGAAGACTCTGATCCGCGACATGCGCCTGCGCAGGTTGAGCAGCGCGCGCGCGTTTTCGCCCGCAACCCGAAGCTGCTCACGCAAGTCGTCGAGAAAGAGCGGGTTGAGCACCTTCAGAATGTTCGGCACGCTGGTGTAGTGCATGCCTAACGCGCCGCGCTCTTCATCGTCCGCGACGGCTTGGATCATCGACCCGAAAATGTCCGGGTTTATCTTCGTCCAATCGAGGTTGCCGATGTGGAGTAGATATGACCGCGCGATCTTGCTGAAACGCGGCACGTCCATGCGGCCGGAGAAGAGTCCGCCATTCACATACGGGAAGGTGTTCGCCCAGCTTCGCAAATCGGAACCCGCGCGCTCCTCGATCTTTGTATCCATCGCCCGGAACAGTTCGCCGATGACCCAATGGGTATCCGACGAATCCCGCGCGCTCATCTGCTCGATGGTGCCTGTGAAAAGACTGGTGCCGTGGAAGATGTTGGTATCCTCCGCGAAAAAGCAGAAGATCAGCCGCGCCATAAAATGGTTCATGTCGGGGCGACGATCAGCAGCGCCCCAATCGGGATTGTCTTTCAGCAACTCGACATAGAGCCTATTCAAACGGCTGGTGGCCCGGATGTCGAAGGAACTCTCGCGAACCTGTTGGACGGTACTGATCCCGGCCAGCGGGAGGAAAAAGCCAAACTGGTTGGGAAAATCGGCATAGGCGCAGGCGACCGTCTCGCCCGATTCCATATCCTCGGCCTCGAACGTTTCGCCGTCAGTGGCCAGAATGAACTTGGCCTTCGCCTTGGCCGTGGCCGGGCTGGCTTTCAGTGCGATAAGCGTCTTCGTGACTTCGCCGGCCTTGCACACCGCGATGTGGATGTTGTTCGTCTGAAGAACGCCGCCGAGATCGGACTTGTTCGACGTACCGCTGCGCAACCGCTTGAGGGTCGTTTCCTTGTTGCCGAACGCTTCAAGGAACGCGAAAGGAAACTCGGCAGCGTCAAACGGACGTTCTGCCAGCGCGGTCACTGCTTCTTCGATCTCAACAGCGTTCATGCCGCATTTCCTAAAAGCGCTTCAGGTCGGTGAATTAGTGCCGCCCGTCAAGCTGTCGCGACAGGCCAACGTGATCGTAACGCCGGAGTGGCGACGTGCAATTCGACTGCTGGTGAAACTCAATAATCAGAGGATTGTACAGGCCGTTGACAACTCCACAACGGCAGGGAAGATCTAACGGCGGGAGCGGCATTTTCCACGTGGAAAAGGATTGCGCGGCGCATTCCCTTAACGGGAATCCGATCTCGGCGAACGCCGAATGCACAACAGCCGGCCCACGCTCTTCAGTGCATCGCCAGATCGACGACGAAGGCAGCAGCCTGAAGGACGGAACGCCGACCGGCCTGAACAGGATTGTTTACCTCAACAGCAGGACTCGATTATGAAAGATAGATGGTTGATTGTGGAGAATACTCAGATTCGTCTGACATTCGCATCTGACGAGTACCTTGAGATTTGCGAGGGAATCCGTCGCCAGTTCGGCCAATATTCTTTAATGGTTCATCAACCGCATACTACGCCCGGCCAACATCACATTCATGTGCTCCTCAAGAACAAGAAACTGTTTGCTATCAACCGCGATGGCTCCGCTCATGACCAAAGTCACGGTTACACATTGCCACGTGAGGCTCGCGAGTTTCTTCGTAAGGAGTTTCCGGGTTGGACTATTCCCGACATACTGGAATCCATTAGCAATGAGCAAATGATCGCTGAAGGCATGGACGAATAGATACGTGCGACTGCTTCTGTCGAGCAGGTTGCCGCCCCCAAAGGAAAACAATTGACCTCGGACGAACGAAAGCAATGGTGCCAAGTCCGAGTCCATCCAATTGGCCCTAGTACATACTTCTCTTGGGCTTCCGCTGAGACGAAAGACCTATTCATCGAGGGCTACTTCTACGCCTGCATCAGCCAAATCCAGAGCATCGCCGAGGGATTGGCGAAGTTCATCGCTGAGCGAAACGCACTTGCCGACAGGCTCTATCGCGATGATGCGCGCATGTATCAGAGGGAGCGCGTACCTGCCTTGGTGGCGAGCAGAGCGATCACTCAAGCGTGCGCTAACGCTTTTCTGAGTATCGCAGGAACGGACAGAAATGACTTCCACCACTGCAACAAGCAGATTCCGAACGACTTTTCCCGACTTGAGACTCGTGCTCAGGAGTGCATGCTTGCGCTGTTCACGATTGAGTCCGAGGTCTTCGCATTCTCTTATGGGGCGAACGGAACCATCAATCCGACTCATCGGCAGTATTGGCAAATCGGACAGAACGGGGACATTCCGGGCTACATCAAGGCGACGGCTTGGGGTTGAGTCATGAATCTTCTGGTTCCGAGAACCGCAGTTGATGAAGGCGGCGACCGGCTGGCCGGATCAGTACCGGCCGGGATGCCGGGTGCGGTGCTGGATGTGGTATAGATCGACCTGAATGAAAGAGCCACCCCTATGAATTACAACATGAAGACGGTGAATGCTCCAATCGCGTTGTTTCAGGGCGACATGCGCCTCATTGGAAGAACCAGAACAGAAGCCGGCCCCGGCACGCTGACTTGGGAATGGTTCGAAGATCGACCGCAAATTGTCTTCAGAATTAAAGTAGACCCAGCACAAAACCAAGCCCGGTCAATCGCTGGACTCGTACAACGATGTTATCACCCTGCTACACTCGAAATCCCTCAGTTGAAAGTTTCTATAGAAGTATTCGGCATGAACAACAGCACCGAGATGTGGGGCACGATTGATGAGCAAATCAAATTTGGCGATCCCAGTCGGCTCAGCAAGTTGACCTTCTACCTCGCAAATTTCTGGCAGTATTATGGCGACGAAACCGAAATCGCCGGCGTCTCGACACGGGGTCAAAAGGTATTCGAATTTGGAGAATGGCGGCTGACATTGGATCAATGCGATCCCGACCTATTCAAGAATCTGCGAGAAACTGGTGGTGTTGCCCTAACTCACACCGGATGCTTGGAGCGGCTGTCCAGCGACACATTTTCTTATGATCAAGTCACTAAGGCTCTGGAGATGTTAAGGTTCTTCTTCGGCTTTTGCCGTGGAAGTCTAACGCCATTACTCTTGCGGACAGGTCTTGATGTAGATGGAAAGGAAGTATTCAACGATTGGGATCCAAGATGGATGACAAGTAGTTGGAAGAGGAACTGGAATTGGTTCCATGAGTATGCAGCCAAGCACCTCTCGTTGCAGGGCTTCTGGGATAAGTGGCAGGACGACGAATGGCAGGACATCCTGTCGTACGCGATAAGTGGTTATTGCGACAGTGATGGTAATCCGCTCAACCGAAGTGTTGCCCTTGTGCTGACTCAGCCGGGATTGGAGGCAATTGCTGACAAGATGTCGGTTGCGGCTGCGAAGGCCGGTGAAAGGATAAGGTTATTACTCGGTAAGTTTTCCATTCCAGAACATATTCCAGCGGAACTCAACCACCTCCTTAAGGTCGCCAAGAAACAAAATTGTTCCCACGGGCCGCAGGTGTTCGCTCGCCTGAGAAATCTTCATGTTCACTACTCGGTTGGAAACGGAAAGATCTTGCAAGACCCGAACATGGACTCGGCAGTGTATGAAGCCGCTTTGCTGGGGTTGTGGTATCTGGAGTTGATAATCATCGCCTTGACCGGCGTTACGACCAAGTATCACAGCAGGATTCTCAGAAATAAGAAATTAGAAGATGTGCCTTGGCGTTTGCCCCAGAAGTAAGAACGGCGCGCCGAGGCTGACCGCGACCCCTGATGAAAAAAAGCGGCAACGAGCGCATGACCGAATTGTACAATTAAACGCGGATCGGACGTTGGAATCCTATCGGACTCCCGTCCCCAGCCGTCCCAGCGCGTCCCTGAAGCCGCAGTCATGCTCCAGATGCCGATTGAGGGTTGAAGCGCTACAGAGGTCGCCAGTCGAGTTTCGTAGACCGGCGCTACAGTTCGGCATATCCATCGGGAATCATCAACTCTGCCGGAGCCAATAAGGAACCATCAGAAAGCAGGCTTAGGTCTTCAAATTGCGCAAGTTCATCTATTCGAGAATCTTTGTCAGCTTCGTAAAGAGGTGGAACGTTTCCGTGCATTAGATCCTTCACAATACGAAGATCCAGACCGTCAAAAATCGCTCTTCGGTGATAGTCGCGTAAGAACAGCGGCAGGTATCGCTCAACCAATCGAGTGTACTCACCAAGCGGCATTGGGCCGAGAAGATGTGGAAATGGGAGAGGAAAACAGGCTGCATGATCGAATAGCAAACGCCCTATGAAACGATAGTTTCGTAGGGCCGGCACTTCGCAACGCCACCGCATGACTGGAATGCGCGGCATTTCGTCAACTTCGCGTGGATTAGCAACAACCTTCTGGGCTAGAAGGCGTTCTCCGAGTCGAAGCAAGTTTTGGACTGTATGGATGCGACCTGCATATAGCTCGACGTTCCCAAGTTCTTCGCCAAGTATTTCGCGCTCCCCATCTGTGTCTGGGTCTTCAACGTACATTGTGGGCATAACCCGCTGTCCTGTCTCGACCCAGCGAGTAGCGATGATCCAGCCGCCAACTTTGCGAAGATCTTCTCCCTTGTAGATTCTTACATTTTGTGCCTGAGTACGCCACTTGTTCAACACCGTACTGGAGCTATTGATGGCGCGTGATACGCCCTTTGCCTCGGCGATCGCGGTATCGCCGTTCTTGGAAACCAGCCAATCGGGAGTATCGCCCTTTTTCTTCTTCATAGCTCGCCAGCCTTTTTTCGGCGACTTCATCAAGTGCTCAATTCGAGGGAACCAACGGTATCCAAAGTGCTGGTCAAGAAGACCCATCGCCATCACTCTTCCATACTTCCAACTCATGCCCTTCTTGGATTCGGTATCTCCTCCCAGCCCCGGAGGCAACAATCTAAATTCCTCATCCTCGGAAAGTAGAGCACGCAATTCATCAAAAAATGGATTAGTTCCAAGAATTGGTTCTTTGGCATGAATGTCGATAAATCCCCGATGGCAGGCGCGAACGAGATCTATACTGACTACGACGCTCTTATTCTTATCATCAAGGGTTTCTGCGGTTGGCGGCGGAGAACATTTGCAAAGAGATAGATAAAAAATTCGATTCATATTCGTCTACTCCAGAGCCAGCATCTTACCCTGCGTCCCGGCCAGTACTGCCCCGGTTGATTGATGGGTTGAACAATCATTATGTTGTCGCGCTCATCAATAGCTGCCTCACAAGCGCTTTAGTAACCTGCCAGAACACTGACGAATCATTGAAGGCCAGCACTACGCCATGCCGTCGCTCCTTCTCTGGATGGATGTAGTTGCGGTACTCCTTGATCACGTCTGCCGTATCTTTCGCGGATTCTGTAATCCACTTCAGTTCGTGGGCAACCTTGATATATGAATCCAACATCCACTCTTGGTAATTCATCGTCTTGCCAGTGGTCTTATCCTTCGGAGCCGACGCGGCGTTTACGAGCGCATCCTTTATCGACATCTTATTGGCACGCGCCACGAACAGAGCTTCAAGGAGGCCGCCCATCATGACAATCGCGGCCAGATGAGCATCCGCCTTGACGCATTTGCAGCACTCATGCCATCTCCGCGTCAAAATGTCGCGCATTTCTTGGTTTCCGGCCAAGGGGGAAAAGTCGGGGGCAAGATCGTCCGTGTTTCCGACAACAGAAACTTTGGGCGCGGTTAGTACAGCAGCGCGCATGATGACAAGCGCTGCCTTGGCATCCCGAAGAGCGTCGAGGTAAGTTTGTCGTGCAGCGTGTTTAGCTGTGGAGTTCAAGACCGTAGTGCAGTGTTTGTCAGCGACCGAAAAGTCAACGTTGTCCGCTCCCGCAATAATAGCGGGTCGATGGGTATTAAACCAAGCTAACGCCGTGGACTTTAGCGAGGCGATTAGGTCTATCGCACCAATCTGCTTTTGCTTGCTCTTTGAAACCAATGATCGCGCCGTTGATACTTCTCGGATTGCCGCGTCGATAGCGTCAGACGCCGTAGGCATACGCGGGTGCTCCATTCATCCGCGAGGATTCGCCGTCTTCGACTTTTTTTTCGTGACGACTTTCCTTTTGCTGACATGCCGCTTGGGCGGACTATCCGAAGCATTTTCGGGAAGAGCCATCGCAACTAAGTTTTCGCCAACAGCGTTAATTTGGAATTTACCGGAGCCGGCTACGTCAAGAAAGCCAGAATTTTTTGCATTGTTGAGGGTTGCGAGTGGGTTGGTCAGCCTCTTTCGGTCGGCGAGCCGTGCCGCCTCCCGAAGGATGTCAGCGTCTATCGAGTCCTTCCGGTTTGCCTCGGTCGCCTCGAATCGGTAGAAATATGCGGCGACCGCAGCAAATTGCTGGTCACTCTTGGGTGCCTTCGCAGCGGTGAATTGTCTGATGTCTGTCGAGTGAGTCGCCCCATGTGAACTGACCTGTGTTTCAGTAACACCCGGTGGGATAGATTTTTGCGCAACCGTAATTTCCTGAATGCCCAACGTTTCGCTTGCGAATCTAATAGCGAGTGCCTGCAATGGTTTGTCAAGCCCTTTGAGAGCTTCGACGATTGACTTGGCTGCGTCGAAGTGGCTCGTTACTGGCGGCGACTGTGCTTGTTCGTTCATGCGGACTCCGTTGCTCGCCATAAGTTTGCTGTCTCGGCGTTGGAACTACCTAAAACTTGCAGTGTATATGGTTCCACGAAATTAGTGCATTTTGCAAGTTTCACAAGGAGAATTGAGAGCCACTGGCTGAGAGGAAGGATCGAGCTAATGCTTTGGTTCAACTCTCATTTGCTCCGTCAATTTTAGATTTTTTCTTCTGCTCCCGTAATGCCGTTTCGGCCACGGCCTGCATCATCTGTCCAACGGATACGTTATTTTCGACAGCGGCCCGGCGCGTAGCGAGAATCATGTTGCGATACGCCTTTTTGGCGTCTTCTGGCCACATCGGATCTGGTGGTTTCCATCTCATTGAACTTCCTCCAGTTCCTCGGATTCCAGAAATCGGACAACGGCCTCGAAGACGGTAACCTGCTCTCTGGCCGCGTACCCAGCCAACTGCCGAGAGATAAAGACAAACGCGGGTTCGACTTCATCTGGTTGGCTGACTTTCAGGATCACCGCGTAGTAAGCGGCAACAGCGTGACTCAGCGGCAGACCCCGCGCATGGCCGTAGTCTTGGAGCGCTTCCCGAATCTCAACGAACTCCCTGACGCTGCTCATGCCATACAACATATCCCAAGAATCGGATGTTCGCCAATTTTGGAGCAGGAACTCGCCTGCGCTGATCGTATAGACGAACAGACAACTCAAGGAGACATTCGATGACCAAGTCACCAACATTCCATTCAGAAATCAATGCCGCGATCTACTTACTGATAGACAGCAATGCTCGACTGCGGCGCGACTGCATCCGGGAGGCAGCGCTGCTGTCCGAGCCGTTTGAATTGAAATTGCGACCGACAAAACTACCCGTTGAAGTCGTCGGTGCTGACATGCCTTGGGGCACCATCGGCGCACTCTGGAATGAGGGCAATTTGTTGCTCCAGCAGTATCAAGAAATTCAGCGCCGGCTGATCGAAGAGGGAGTGCCGCCATCGAAAGGATCGGAGGACGATGAAGTGAGGCCCATCATCGACGAAAATGGTTGGACGATTGACGAACCTTAGCCCGCCGTCTCGCTCTGCCGTTCCGAGCACAGATTGCTCAGCAAACGCGAATATGATTTCTCTTGAAGGAGTTTCCTTCACAGAAACGGAAGTAGGAACAAGTTCCGAGTAGCGACCGGAGCATGGGGAGGCGGAGGTTAGACTTAGATCTTATCGAGGAGCGCGTTCGCTGCGCGCTGATTTCCTCCGCCCGCTGATGCTTTCCTCGGCGGGCGTTTTTGTTTTAGGGCATCTGCTGGTGCAGATGACATGGAATGCAGTTAAAAAAGAAGCCGCTCTCGCGCTAACGAGAAACGGCTCGAAAAGAATGACGCATGCCAGCGCCGCAATATCTCCCACTTTATTATACGGCGGCAGTGCCATGCGATCCTTGTACACCGGAGGCTCGCAATGCCAGAAGATATCAAAGCCCTCTTTGGGGAAACCTATGTTCCAAAGCCCCTCGATGAAGTCAAAAACGATATGGGTCTGCTCTGCCGCATCCTCGGCCTGACAGATGTTCGAATGGGCATGCATCTTTGCCCACTTCACAGCGAGAGCAAGCCGTCCTTTTCCATCAAGCAATACTCCACCGGACTCTACTGGAAATGTTTTTCTTCGTGCGGCGGCGGCAACATCATTGACGCGCTCGTCAGGAAGTCAGGCGTTTCCGAAGCCGAAGCCATTCTCCGACTAACCGGCAAGGCGTCGGGCCGGACTATAAGGAAAACATACCGTCGTAAATCTTCTTCCAGCGCGGCCGGCAATGAACCAGAAGCACCGTCTCCGAAAGCGATGCGACTGGACGCGGCGCTCAAGAAGATCAAAGAAGAGGTCGGGCAGCACCGAAACTACTTCGATCTTCGCGGAATCCCGGCGTGGGTCGCGGAGAAGCACTCTGTCGCCTTTTTCGAAGACGTTCGATTCGTTCGGAGCCTGCCAAAAACAATTCCGTTCAACGTTCCAGCGGAACAGGATAAGCCGCTTACCAAGGAGCAGGAGATTGTCGTCGATTTTCTTTGCCATCAAATTCTGGTGCCGGGCCAGCGGCTTTGCGGCGTTCAGGACAAGAAGCCGTTCCCGATGGCCGGCTGCTTCGACCCAGCGAAGCCTTACTGGCGAAATCTCATTCGCGCCCATGTCGCCCGCCTGCCTGCGACGATTGCCGTCCGAAATGTCGAGAAGGAAAACTTCAAGAACAAATATCTGCCGAGGTTGAACTTGGGGGCGTACTACGGCGGCGTCTGCGACACCGGGAACAACATCGTTGCGAGTTTCTGCTTGGACTGCGACATTTCGGACATTGAGCAGCTTGAAGCTGACAAATTCCTGCCAGATGTTGTGCGACGGCGGGAATTCCTGAACCGGGTGAAGTCGCCAACGGAAGAAGCGGCAGAGAATATCCGCCTGACCGAATTGATCGGTAAGATCCCAGCGTCCATCCCCTGTATCGTTTTCCAAAAAAAAGCCAGCGCTCGTTGGCATGCGCATGGCCTGCTGAGCGATAAGCGGGATGCCCATACCGTCAGGGAATACATCAAGGGATTGTTGCCGCCGGAACTCCAGCACATTGAAGTCAATCCGAAGGCGAAAGATCTGGGGGCGCTGATGAAATACGGTGTTGGCAACCAGGTCCGGCTCCCTTTCGCCGAGGGATATGAGCCTGTCAGGGATCTCAGGCCGGCTCGAACCGTCGATGTATCCGCTCTGCCGAGCGACGTTCCCGCGAAATACCAGTACAGGGTTTTTAACTCGTTCGTCATGCCGATCACCGACGCCAATGGATCAGTCAGGGCGGTCAAGATCCACAAGCAGAATCCGCCTCCGGGAGAATTGAAGGCGGCGTGGATGCCGGTTGGCGAATCCGGTCACGGATACATGACGCTCTGGCCGGAGCCGGAGAGCGCCGAACGCGACCAGTTTCTCTTTGTCTGTCCCGGCGAACTGAAGGCTCTGGCAGTCATCGGGGCCGGCTGCGAAGGGACATCGATTACATACGGGGAGAACGCGCATCGCTGGACGCCCGGAGCCGTCGCGCGTCTTAAGGGACGGCGGATCGTGGTGCTGTTCGACGACGATGCTGCCGGCCATGAATTCCGCGACAGAACGGTGGAGGCGCTCCGCTGTCATGTGGTTGAACTTCGAGTCATCAATCTCGGCCAAAAAGACGGCAAAAAGATTGATGCGAACGATATCGCCGGCGAATTCGGAAGCGCCCGGCTCAAGAAGGAACTTGAGATCCGACTTGCGGCCGCCCCGGATCTGTCCATCAAGCCGTTCGACATCAAGGCGCATCGCAAGGAACTGGCTCAGAAAATCCGGGAAGTCTACAAAGATCGATCTGGCAATGCGCACCTGTTCCGCTCGGTAGTCGGGGCCGGCAAGTCCACCGCTGTCACGGAAGCCATTAACGAATCCAAAGAGCGATTTGTCATCTTCTCCCATTCACACAAATTAGCGCAGGAGTACGAACGGAAGATCCCCGATTCCGTCCGGCTGCTGTCTCCCGAGAGAATGTCCAAGGAAGCACGTCACGGCGACAAGACGATGGTCGAATGTCCATCCGAAGCCGAAATCAAACGGCTCCAGAGACGGGTACGTCCTTATCAAAAGTTGATTTGCGGAAAATGTCCGCTTCAAAATAAGTGCCCGGCGATTATGCGGCGAGAACAGGCGAAGGATGCCCGAGTTCTGCTGCTTCAACACGATCATCTAAAGATGATCGAAGCCAAGCCGGAGTTCACCGAGGACAGAATCCGCATCATTGATGAATCTTGTATCCAAAAAGGCTTCCGATGGAGAGTTCAGTTCAACGATGACGCTCTCGACAGCTTCGAGAGTCTTCTGAACGCATTTCTGAACGACGAAGGACACGAAGAGGCTGTTCAAGTTGTGCTCAAAACCGTGAAAGCCCTGAGAACTTTGCAGCCTCGGGCATCGCTGCGGCTGGGGCCGGAATTCGGGGCCGGCGCGCTATACCATGATGAGGAGTTCATCGACGATTGGATTCGCTGGATCTCCGGCAGCAAGATTACCGGAACGAATCTACTGCCGCCGATTGTTGACGCTTTGAAACTATATAGGTGGATTCGATGTTCGGATCGGCCGGTTGGCGGCTCGGCAGGCTCAGCGCCGAGGCGCGAATACTGGCTGATCCAGAGCATGCTGCCGGACTCGAAAATGCCTACGATAGTCCTCGATGCGACAGGACAGTTGCAGAGCTACAAAGCGCTCTTCCGCGCCATCAAACAGATCTCAGTATGGCCGGAAGCAGACCCGCCACTGCCGGCGTCGGAGGTCATTCAGTTCGTGGATCATCTTTTCCCGGCGAGATCCCTGTTCTCGGATAAAAAGGGAACCGAAGGTTTCAAGCAGATCTGCAACCATATTCGTCATACTGTCACGGCAAAGAAGATCGACTGGTCGAATGTGGGCATCGTTACGCTGATGCGGCTGACTGAAGGCCATGAGGATGAGAATGGAACGCCAATTCCAAGCGCGATATCGACATCGCTGCAAGAGGTCTCGGCAAGCAAGGTCATGCACTACTCCGCGCTTCGCGGGCGGAACGACATCAAGAACTGCGATCTCGTAGTCCTGATCGGGCTTCAGCGACCAACGGATCTTGGACTCGCTGAAACAGCAGTCACTCTGTTTGATTTGGATCTTGAACCCAGCAGTCTGCTGGTCGAGGTTGCGGGTGAGAATGGGAAGACATCCTACCGGGCCGAGACGGTGGATCATTGGGTCGATGTCGATGCCGAATCCGGTGCTGAATATGAAGTTAAGGCTGTCGAATTCAAGGACGGGCGGCTGAATCTAGCTTGGGACATCATCGTTACATCGGAACTAATCCAAGCTTTGGGCCGCGCCCGGCCCTACGAGCCGAGAACCGGGCGGCGACAGACTGTGCTGGTATTCACCAGCCAGCCGTTGGGAGTTCCAGTCTCCCGGTCAATGACGATAAAGGAGCATGAGGCTGAACTTGGCGCTACGGACGCCGCACCGAACGCCGCACCGAAGGGTCTGGCAGGGCGGGTCAGCACGGCTATGGAGAACCTCATCGAGACTGGGCCATTCGGATACCGGGAATTGGCCGTCGCGCTTGGAATTGGCGAATCGACCCTGAAGAGGAATCAGGAGTACATTGATGCTGTCGACGGGGCGAAGGCGGCGATGGGGCTGGACCTTCATCGCAAGCGGCGGGAACCGGGACAATTCCAAAGACAAAGTCCCCCTTAACCCACGTTAGCCTGTAATAGAACCCCGTTAGCATGTATAGAGTAGTAAGTTAAGAGTTCACTACGATCCCTATATAATAATAGTATAGGGATCGTAGTGAACTCTTGATTTGGAAGGCGCACCATTCGATATTGACCCTTTGGTAAAGTTGTTCTCCAGTTCCCCCGAATCCGGGTGGCGTTAGTCTTGCCCCCACAGGTCGCCAGCCGGCAACGCTTTACCGTTCTAGGCACCGTCATTGTTCGGTCGGAAGGGTCGCCAGCGCAAAGTTCATTATCCATTCCAACGCCGATAGAATTGTTTTTAATCCCCGGTGCCTATGACTGAGAGCCAGTTTCCATGTGGAAAGTCAAGTTGGACTTTTGGGCAGAATTGAATTCCCGACGACGGGAATGACTCCCCGGTCGGCGCTTTTTCAGGAGTGCTTCTTGATGACTTTCGCAATCAGTTCGGCCAGCTTCGGGTCGATCTTGCCCTGCCCTTTGAATTCCAGCCGCTCGAATTCAGGGTTGGAGAAGATCGGAGCTTCCACCCCTTTGCCCGCCGAATCCTTCAAGACGCCTGCAAACGCGGCTACCATTTCGTTTTGATGGCCCAATTCTTTCAGGAAGGCGTCAACATCGCGGCGCTCGTACAACCCACCTTCATCGTTGGCCTCGACACCAAATCCCAGTTCCCGCGCCGCATCGAGCATGGCGACAACAGACAAATGGCAGCGCAGGACGGTTTGGGCGTCGCCGGCGTACTGGGTCTTGCAAAAACTTGACCAGCGCCATCCGCCACTGACCTTCAACTTGCCCTTGCTTCCATCAGACTTCGGCACCTCAACGGTCTTTGGCATCAATCGCAGTCCAATGTTTGCTGGCTCGCATCCGAAACCCGGTTGCGCGGTAAAGCCGAATATCCGTGACGGAATAGCCTTGATTGCATAGCTGCCATTGTCCGGCTGCTTCAAAGCCTGCGGGTTGCCCCGAGCTTCAAAGTCGTAGTAAACATGCTCGCCGGCCTGAATGAGAAACCAGCGAACGCTCGGATCGTCAGTTCCGTCGTAGTTGCAGTATTTGCCGGAAAATTCTAACAGGTCGCTGACATGCTCGAATGGCAAGTCCAAGCAGCGCTGGCGCAGTGCTGACAGTTTTTCTCGTATCAACGAGATCGGGGTCTTACTCGGCAGCGAAAGCGTGTAGTGAATCGTCAGTCCCATTCAATGCTCCATTCTATCCCGTTCAGTAGGTCGAGATTGCCATGTCATCATTGCCGGGAACGGATGTATGCTGAGAGGTCTCTGGCCGACCGTTCAGAATCGAGATTCGAGACGAACCGCTTGAGCGTATCGAGGAACCTGACCAGCGGTACATACTGTTGAATTCGCTCGTCGGCGTTTTCGGCAATCGTCTTTTGGTCCCACGGGTTCTCTTTCTTGCCTACACGGAACCGCTCCGCCCGCAGGATTTTCAGTTCTTGAGTCTCGATCTTGGCGATGAAATGTTCCTGCGCGGCTGAGATCATCCAGACAATCTGATGCTGCGGGATTTTCTCGACCATCGCCAAGAGTTCTCTGCGCAGCCCTTCGACGCTGCTCTCGGACGCGCTCTGTCGGTCATGCTTCTTCTTTTCAGCCATGTTGCACTCTCCTTATATGGTGCTGAGCGCCAGCCGCTCAATAATCGTCCGGCATGAGAAAAGTCGTACAGGCGCGCTTGCCGTCGTCGCCCGCCGCTTCGGTGATGATCCAAATCCTGACGCCGTTGGGCAGGGAATATGCTGACAGGATACGCCCGCCATCCTTCATGGCGTCGGCGTTTGCCAGCCGGTCATGTTCGCTGAGGTCGCCATAGTCGCCGCGCTGATGCCGGCCGAGCAAAGCCTTGCCGTCGATGCCAGTGTCCTTGAGCGCCTTCAGCGCTCCGGGCGTCGCGACGACGCGGCCGAGGCTGAACAATGGCGGCAAATCATGTGGGGATGCAACCATGTTTCTACGCCTCCTCTTCTTCTGTCATTGGCGTTCCTCTCAGGACTCGGCTTCGACAAAATCGACGTGGCCGGTCGCGAGCATCTCCTCGATTTCGCAGGTGATGGCGTAGTTGGGGAACCAGTAGATCATTCCATTCGGACTGCGGAGAATGGGGGCTGAAGTCAGAGCGCCAATGTCTTCGGGCTTGACCCATTCCCAGCCGTTGCCGAGCCAGTCTTCGAGCAAAGCCTGAAAGACGTAGATCGTCCCCCACTTCCAGCCCATGCCGTCGCGCTGGGCTTCCAATTCTTCGCGGCCAGTTTCGGTCAGGTAGATGCGAAGGAAGTTTGGGCCTTCTGAAAGATCGACGTATTCCGAAGCGGCAATGGCTTTGGTGGTCATGCCCTGATAGGGCGCTCTTAACTTCAACCGAAGCCGAAGCGAGACCGCGGTGCAGTGCCAGATTCCACTCAATCTGCACGGGTTCTTTTAAGAGCGCCCTATATCGGCGGAGGAAAGAACAATGCCGAAACTGACCGCCCATTTCGCGAAGAAGTTGCCGCTGGCCCAGTTCAGCAATCAGGAGTTTTCGGCCTGCATTGAAGCCGACGTTGATTCTGAAAATCCCGAAACGCTGAAGAGCGCCATGCGCCGCTTGTTTGCGCTCGCCAAGGCATCCGTCGAAGAGCAGTTCGCCGGAGTCAGCGACCATGTTCCGCAGCATTGCAGCGAAGCCCCATCCTTCAGGCCGCAGTCAAACGGCCATGTCAGAACGCAAAGCACTGGACGCTTTCCCGTCAACGGGAATGAGAATGGCCGGCATGTTCCCGCGACCGCCAGCCAGAAGAAGGCCATCTTCGCCATCTGCAAGAGTCTTGGTCTCGACCCGGCGCAGTACGGCATCGACGGCCTGAGTATCAAACAGGCGAGTACTCTTATCGACGAACTCAAGAGCCAGCAGACCGCTGGCCGTTAAAGCGCACCCGAATTGGAAGAAAGGAGAGTCCCCATGACTGTTGCGATCCAAGCACCAACACTGAAGCCGGCCATCCAACATCTGTCTTGGAGCGGTCTCTCCGAATACCGCACTTGCCCACGCCGATTTTTCTACCACAAGATCGCGGGCGTTCCTGAAGAGTCCCGATCCGCATCGTTGATCTTTGGCGGAGCCATTCACAGCGCTTCTGAAAAACTCCATGAGGCCCGGATCGAAGGCCGCAAGATACCGGGGATCAGGCCGCTTCTCGCCGCATTCGACGCAGCTTGGAAGGAAGAATCCAGCCAAGGCCCGGAGGTTGTCTTCCCGAAAACCGACAGCCTCGATTCCTTGCGAGCGACAGCGGGACGGATGCTGATCGAGTACGCCAAGCATTTTCAGCGCGACAAAGGAAGCATCATCGCCATCGAGCATGACGCGACATTCTCGCTGTTGGCTGGCGTTGTGCCCGTCAAGGCCCGGCTGGATCTGGTTACGGTCGAAGGCCGGAACCTTGTTGTCACGGACTTGAAGACATCGAAGAGCCGCTGGTCGGACGCGAAGATTGGCGAGAACCTGCCGCAACTGGTGCTCTACTCCGCCGCCGCAACGAAGATGGTACGGGAACTTGGGCTTGAACGCATCGTTCCCCGCTTCGTTGTTCTCACCAAGGCGAAGACGCCGGTTGTTCAGGTCTTGGAGCCGAAGGCGACTCAGGACGACGTTGCGCGGCTCAAAGACCTCGTTCGCGAGACCAGCGACGCCATCAATAAAGAGGTCTTTCCCCGCCGCGAGGGCTGGCAATGCGCCCAATGTCCCTTCGCTGGCCGCTGCCTCGGTAGAAAGGGGCAAGAATGAAAACGGCAACGCTTACGGAGTCCGCTCCGCTCCCCATTCTCAAACTCCATGCCGGGCAGATGCCGGCGCACTGCGAACGGGTGAAACTGCTGATGGCCATGTTCGGCCTGTCGCTGGCGAACGTCGTCAATGGATCGGGTCGGTCGATCTCGAAGTCCCAGTTACACCGAATCCTGAACGGTCAAGTCCCATCTGCATTCGAGAAAAAATCCATCGCAGCCGGACTCATGGCCTGCGTCGGCGAGCGCTGCGACAGCGCGTTTCTGTTCGAGGATCGAAGCCATGAATGAACCGGGCTGGAAACTCGATAGGGACTGCTGGCACGCCGGGCATCTAATGCTAATCCGGCTGCGAACTCTGCGAATGTACTGCCAGTCGCAGGCGGCACATGAGCCGCAAGTGGCGGAAAAAGAGATCCTCGAATACTGCCAGCGGCTTCGGCGATCAGACCCATGCCTGACACTGCCTAAGATCCAGCGCGAGTACCATGTTCCCGACTACGGCATCGTCCTCATCGTGTTCGCGGCGGCATCGTTTTGGGGCTTTCCACCAATCTCCGGCAAGCGGCATGAGGCGACGATCCTCGCGGTGGGATTCGATCCGCTGCGCTTGATTCGGATTCATCGGGGTTTCAGCCATCCAACAGGGTTCTATTTGCTGCTTCAGAAATACGGCCCTTACCTCGGAGTATCGATGAAGTTTTACGATATTTTCCGGGCCTCAATCTCAGTCGAGGAAGTATGCCGCCTTCGGCAATCTCTCGCAACACTGCCGACCGCTGCGACGGAGCCAAATGCCGGCCCTGCTGCCAACGATGACCTGTTCGATTTTTAGGAGTCGAGAATGCGCTGTAACGAACATCTGATCGAGGCAATCAGCCATGCCGCTCGCGGAATCCAGATGGTATCGGCAAACCTCAGTTCGGCTGGACGACGGGATGAAAAAGTGAATCTCCGATTGCAGGAAGCAGCGTTGAATTTCAAGGAAGCCGTTCGACTGGTCGAGCGTGCTTCAAAACCAGCCGAATGAGAAATCGGCAAAGCAAAAGGATTTTGAACATGAAGACATTCAGCGAGTTGTGCCCGTTCCGCAAGGATTCCTCGTCAGAAAAGGTCTACCGGGCATTGGCGGCTACGAACAAGCCCTTGAGTGTCATCGAGATTGCCAAGCGCGCCAAAGTGCCGCTGGCCAAAACGCAGACCCTTGTGGCCGCGTATTTCAATCGCTTCCATTGCGCGCCACTCGCCCGCGCCGGCGTCGAGTTCCTCCGCGACAAGGAAGGCGGCATCAAACTGGGCCGCTGCAAACCGGATGCAAAAGCAAAGCGGCCAGAGCGCGGTCTCGGCAAGAAGCGCAAGCAGTCCCAGCCGAAGAAGGGCAAATCGAAATCAGCGGTGAAGGTCGGCGTCGTCAAGCAAATGCCAACAGTCGAAGCGCCTACTGCGGCGCTGGGCCAGAGCACCGAGAACAAATGATTTCATTTGGCTCCAAAAAAGCCAAATGGAACCACTGATTTTAAATCATTCACCTCGGTATTCTTTGGCTATGGGCCTACCTCATCGCAGTGTAAATGTCAGGCTTCAGCCGCAACTGGCCGAGGCATTCCAAAAGTTGTGTGATGCCGTCGATCTTCCGAAATCGGTCATCATGCGTGCGCTTCTACAAGACCAACTTCTTGCGAAGGGCATCGATACTCAAATTGAGATTGTGACTCAGCAGATATTTAAATCCGGAAAGAAGTCAACGAATCGCGTAGCAGGGGTCAACGTGAATAAACATACGTCGCGAGCAGGCGGGAAGTAGTAGTGAAACCTTTATCTGACTGAGACTTTCCACTGATTAAAGCGAAAAGCGATGGGTAAAAAAATGTCGGATCAAGAGAATCCAACCCCCGAAAGAAATAGAGCCTTCGACGAAGACATTGAATTTCTCGAGTCGCCACAAAGACTTCACGACTTGAATAAGAAATTTGATGTACCCGATTTACCCTTCGCAGTTTCATTGCGTTGCGGCTCTTGTGGGGCTGGCCTTCCTCCGAATGCATCGAAATGCACTTATTGTGGGCAAGTTACACTGCCGCCGAAAGTTGAGCCGGTCAAAGGCTCGGATGCAGTCGAGTCCTTCAAGACATTTTCCTCTGCCTTCATCGAGCATTTGCGGCAAGCAAAAACTTTAGGATGTAAGCGCGTAATACACTCTTTCGAAATCGTGGGTCAGCCACAAATCGATGTCAAAACGACCAAAAGTCTGATGGCTCCGTTGAATGCAACAATCGCACTGTGCCTGTTCATTTTGGACGATCACAAGAGGCAATCTAACCAACACGACACATCCATCTTCAATTTCAACTTTCAGGATGGTCTGTGGGTTTTCTCCGGAGAGCAGCATTATTCGTCGGCAACGCAAACGTGGTATCAGTACTCGCCGACTCCTCCGGGGCCTGCGTATCTCGACGCAGTACGCGACGCAATTAGAGCCGCACAAGGCCTACCACCGTTTGAGACTAGACCGGAAGTATTTCTTTGGCAGATGCCAGTGATTTGGCATGTCCGAAGGAACTATTCTCCTGATTGCCAGTTGAATCTTTTTACACATCATTGGGAATGCGGGTTCAGAGGTACTCATGGGTTCATACATGAATTGAGTGAAGTTTTTTGGTCGTTCCCAGTAAACAAAATATCCGCTATCAAGTTGAAGAAGTCCCTGCTGCTATTGCCGAATTCAATAGATATTGTTACGAGCGAGTTTATTGAAACGCGCGGCGATGTGTCCGGTGTGCGGAATGTCTTTTCCATTGGCCCTACAGAAGAGAATGCAAATTCATGCGGTAGAGCGACAGCAGTAAAGGGCATGTTGAAAGAGATAGAACGGCTGTCTGGAATTACTACTCAGTGAATATTGAGACAACTATTGCGGGAGATAACGATGGACAGCAATCCAGATCCGGCAAGAAAATCACCAACAGATCTGCCTACAAACGCTCCGGCATACTGCGCCTTCTGCACGGAAACATTAGCGGGCAAAGATTTTCGAGCTTTTTCCAAAATCTTGCCCTTTTCGGCGATCTGTGGCGATTGCATCGGCCGCTTTGCTGTCATGAATAAGTTTGCATGCGAAACATTCGATATTCATTTTTCAGTAGATCAGGACTATAGCCCGCTTAAGAGTGGAATACTTAAGCGGCTTTTTTCTGCGACTGGATCAATCCGGATGAAAAAGGCGGTGGCAGATATTGCGATCAGACTGCTGATGCAAGCCTCGGCTCGGATCATGCATAAAAAAGACCATCCAAATGCCCCGGAGCTTAAGTATCAGCGCTTCGCTCTCGTTTGTGAAAACATTGAATCGTGCAGCAACCTTTTCAGAGTCGCATGCTCCGAGACGGCGATGGCGTATATGGAGACGACGAAGCAAGATCTTGAGGATGGATCTGCGTTCGATGAACTACTCAAAGTAAGTGCCAACGGAGAAATTCAATGGGCGAGCCTCGGAGTTCTCTACTGTAACGGGTATGTGAAAACGAATGCGGGTTGTGGCGTTGTTTACGGCTGCAATACGACTGAAAGACTCCCGGCAAACATCGAGATCTTCAATATTGAATGAGATCAGGAGTGACCATGACGAAACGAGTCGCAATATACTGCCGTGTTTCTACTCGCGAACAGACCTGCGATAATCAACTCGCCGACCTCCGCCGCTACGCCTCTGAACGTGGCTGGACGATGGCCGGCGAATATATTGACGACGGCATTTCCGGGACGGTCGCCTCTCGGCCGGCGCTCGACAGAATGATGGACACGGCGCGCAAGCGCAAGATCGACATTGTACTGGTTTGGAGATTCGACCGTTTCGCCCGCAGCGTCAAGCATTTGGTGCTGGCGCTCGATGAACTGCGCGGCCTGAACGTCGATTTCATATCGTACAGCGAGAACGTGGATACGACAACTCCGCTGGGCGCGGCCATTTTTACAATCATCGCAGCGATGGGAGCGCTGGAGCGGGACATTATCGTCGAGCGGGTACGAGCCGGCCTCAACCGTGCGCGGCGCGAAGGTAAAAAAATTGGCCGGCCATGCATGGCAATTGCCGAAGCTGAGGTATTGCGACTGCGCGAGCGCGGCCAGAGCATGAGACAGATCGCAGCGGCCCTCGGAACATCGCAGACGAAAATCCTGAAAATGTTGCGTTCCGCCGCTGTCACGAAACCCCTGCCGAAAGCGGTCTCGTAAACCCTTCGGCTGTAAGGGGCGACATGGACTGGTTCTGCTGTAATGAAACCAGATGGTTTCGTGACAACCTGCCAGATGGTCATTTGCCATAGGGGCCGTGCCTACCGCCCCAGTGAATCTTTCAATGAGGACTCCCCCGACCGGGAGAGGCTCAGGACGCCTTCCTCAATCAAAAGGTCTAGTCTGAAATAAATTCCCGACGTCGGGAATTCATTTTCGCGCAGTGATTCTGCTGTGCGTTCTGTTGACGTTGACACGGCAATAGCGTTGAATGTGGACATACCCTACTGGACGCGACATGGACGACGGTGACATCGACAAGCAGCATCCGAACTTATTTGATCGCACCGATGATCGATACCTACCTATTCTATATGTCGTGCTTGTCGATTATCTTTCGAAGATAACGAAGACTGAGGTAGATGCCTTCGCGAGCATGCGGGAGAAACGTAACCAGCAATCCATCGTTGAGGCAGCGAAAAAGGTTCATGACAACCATCGTTTCGTTATTCAGACGGCGTTACTTGAGAGTTTGACCGTCTTCCAACTCACTTACTTGAACGTTTGCACCTTTTCCCAAGAACATTTTCGACCCGATTTGAAACTGGTGAAAAAACATTTTCTCAGTGATTCTGTGGAATCCTCTCGCAAAGGATGGACTCGTTACCACAGCAAAGATATTCCGTTTCTGTCAGCAATCGGCCAGTTGATCCATCGGTCGCGCGATGTCTCATGCTGGCTCTTGCCGCATGCTGGGTTGCAGCCGCTTTTTCCAAACCCACTTTCCATTGTTTCAGAGATCGAACGGCTCATGGAGCCGATTCCCTCGGAAAGAACTGTACAGGCCGCGAATACGATTGATGAATTCCTGTGGCAACTCAAAGCCTTCGTCGAAAGTCAGAAGTTTTCGAGCGCGCACGAGGCAATCCCCATTGCCGCAGGCGGCGATCACGGCGTGCCCGACTGCAACGATCCTGTTGTATCCAAAGACTCCAATGTCTTTCGCAAAAGGAACGACGGCTTCTGGGACATTGCCTATCAAGGGTGCGATTCGTTTGTGATGCGGGATCTTGTTGGAATTCAATATATAGCGGCGCTCATCGAGGCGCGTCCCGAATATGTGAGCGCGACGAATCTAATGTTGGGGCGGCTAAATCCTCATGTGACCGCCAGTCCATCTGAGTATTCAAATTTAAACGAAGAAGAGAAAGCCCGGCAGGGCATCCAAGTTTCTAAGGCCGTTGATTCGGAAACTCGGGTTGAGGCAGACTTTGAAGATGTACGCCAACAAATTAGAGAGTATCAAATTGAGATCGAGGATGCCAGACGCAGTCACAACGAAAGCCAAGAGGCAATGTTGAAGAAAGAGATGTTTGATAAGATCCGAGAAATTCAAAACATGCGCAGTACAGGTGGCATACACATTGAACTTGGCGCTAAGGATGAGAAGGCCAGAAAGGCCGTTTACAAGGCTATTCAAGATTCATTAGCCGCAATCCGTTCGAAAAGTGAGGCACTCTATAAACACCTCGACATCGCAATCGAATGCGGCTATCGATGCCGATATCGGTCAAATGACAGTTGGGTTCTTTGATATCACCTTTCTAAATTTGCTACCATCAAAGTAGCGATGCTACCTCCAAAGTCGCGCTCTCAGGGAGCGTAAGAAGGCCGCTTTGCATTGAGCACTTCGCTCAGTCGGAGCCTTCTAAGACAGGAGGTAGTAATCATGGCGGAAGAAACGCCTTTATCGACCGCTGAGTCGAGCGCTGCCGGGGAGACGGCGAAAAGCAGACTTCTCTTCGTAGGTTCGGCGCAGTCAGCGGCAGTGGAAAAGCAAAAGATCGAAGTCAAAATCCTGCCTGAATCCATTAAAAAGGCGCTTGAGGGGGTCCTCAAGGCTCGTCAGCAAGGTAAGGGAGCAGTATTCGCGGAAATTTACGCGACGGCAGTTCTCCGCGAATGCGCTCAGGCTGCGGCCGAACCGTTCCTCGAAATCTGCACGGCACACCTCAAAGAAGAAGGCGCGGATTCTTATTCTGACAGCCGCGTTAGTGTGCTGCTGCGCGCCTACGATTACCTCGTCGAGAAAAAATTCAAGAGGCTTGAGGATCTTCCCAAGGATCTGGCGAAATTCCCGACCTACCATCAGATCGCGGCGATGCACCCCTTCATTAAGTATCCGATCCGTGCCGAAGCACAGAAGCCCGAGTGGGATGCCCTCCATAACAAGGTATTTAGCCCACTTCCTGCAGAGCGCCCGACTGTTAAGGCGATTGTAAAGGCAGTCGTGGAGATTCTTGGCCCGTCTCGGAAGAAGAATGGAAACAAAACAGAGAAGTCTCCCACCGTGACGCAGACCGTTGTGAAGCCGGAGAACCTCTCCGAATGGTATGCGACCATTGCTCCGACGGGCACCATGACGGTCGCGGAAATCACCGTAGCCAAATTGAATGCGCAGGCGTTGGCTACGGCCATGGAAGCAAACTGGTCGTCGGTCAAAGACGCAGCGCTGCTGCGTGTGAAAGTCGGCAAATGAGCGCGCCCATAGCCATCGACTTGTTCGGCGGCATCGGGGGCGTTGCCATCGGCATGCTTCGGGCGGGTTTCCACGTTGTCAGCATCGACGTGGAACCGCTCTGCGCCGATGTTCTTTACCGTAATCTCGCGGGGCCGGGGAAGATCTTTTCCTCGGCCTCCAATATCGTCTGTCGGACAGCAGATTTGTTGCAGGCAAGTCCCTTGGAACTGCTGTCCGATCTCCGAATTCATCCCAGCGAAGTTGCATGGATTCATGGCTCGCCGGAGTGCAAAGACCATTCTCCGGCCGGCAAGAGGAATCCGGCCGGCCCCGGCCATGATGCTCTGCTGGTCGTGCCGCGTTGGGCCGCTGTTTGTCCCAACGCCCATGTGACGCTGGAGAATGTTCCCCGCGTTCAGATCTCGCATCGCTACGACGAGATGCTCTCCTTGTTGTCTTCCGTCCGGGACGTTCGGGAGTACATCGTCCGGGCGCAGTGGTACGGCTTGCCGCAGTCGCGCCAGCGGCTATGGGTTTGTGCCGGCCCTGTCGGCCGACCCTGCATTCCAGTTCCGCCACCGACGTGCGACCTTCGCGAAATCAGAACATGGGAATGGGCGATGAGCAATCCCTGTCACATTGACGAGGTCGACCACGGCTGGTGCGAGAAACCGACTGACTGGCAGAGTACCATTCTTGCATGGGTGGCTGAGGGCAAATCGTCGGCGAAGATTTCAGAGTCCCCGATGCGAGAATGGATCGAGCAGATGTACCCCGATCCCGGCCAACGCAATTTTATCCGCCGGCTTCATCGTCATCGCGTCGTGCCCGCCGTTTTGACAGGCGTCAAGATGCAGCGGATGCTGATCCACTGCCATCCATGGCTTGATCGTCCGAGCACCGTGCGCGAATGCGCCCGCTTTCAGGGATTTCCGGATGAGTTCCAGTTCCCTCGTGAATTGCTCAGTCTGACCTTAGCGCATCGGGGCATCGGCAACGCCGTTCCTATTCCAATGGCCGAGGCGTTTGTCCGCGAGATCATGTGCGCCATCCGCAATGGCTACAAGATGAGCGATGGCGAAATATTGCCGTCATCGCAGCGCAACAAGAATTACTGCGATCTTGGTTCATCGGCTCCAAAGTGCCTAAACATTCCTCTGATTCTGGATTGCAAATGAATCAGAAGACGACACAACCGATTCATACGTTTGAGCCAGAGCGCATAACCGAGGCGCAGCGGGTATGGACTACGGTTTACGGACGGCCGGTTACCGAGCAGGAGGCCATTGAGATCCTGCTGGCAGTAAGGCGGCTTGCTAAGGTTTTGACTGATAGGGCGAGACAATGAACATCATCACTTGCGCTCGCGTCTCTACGGAAGAACAGCGGGACGGCTATAGCCTCGACGCTCAGCAAAAGGCGCTCCGGGAAAAGGCTGAGCGCGAACAATGGACGATTCTAAAAGAGTTTTGCTTTGCAGAGACCGCTCGAAAGATCGACAAGCGGAAAAAATTTAACGAGATGATGGAGTGGATACGAAAGAACGCCAAACAGCAGAACATTGGCGGGGTTCTCTTTCACAAATTGGATCGTGCATGCCGCAACATGGCCGACGCATACCGGCTGAAGCAAATGGAAGAAATTGGCGTCAAATTACTGTTTTGCGAGAATCATTTCGGGGAAGGGCCAGCCGGAACTTTCAGTTTCAACGTACTGGCCAGCGTTGCTCAATATTACTCCGATAACTTGAGAACAGAAGTCTTGAAGGGCATGGATGAAAAACTCTCACGCGGCTGGTTGCCGGGGCATCCTCCACGCGGATACAAAAACGATACCGCTGATGAGACCGAGCCGATAAAAGTCGATTCGCAGGAATCAGGCTCCGTCGTTAAGATGTTTGAATGGTTTGCCACTGGAATGGCAATCGCCGAAATCGTTAAAGAACTTCGTCGTGACGGATGCCCTCAGATGACCCGCCATTCAGTCGAGCATGCTTTGCAGAATCGCTTTTACATCGGCGACATCGTTTGGAGCGGGAAGATCTTCAAAGGAAAGCACCGCGCACTCGTTGACCTGCGGACATTCGCCATCGTTCAAGATAGGCTTAAGGGACTTGACCAGCGCAACTTTGAGCGCGGCCCCGGTGGGCTTGATCTTCCATTCTCCAATGGATTGTTCAGAAGCAAGTTCGACGGCTCGGCGATCACCGGCGAAAGCATCAAGAAAAAACAGCGAGACGGAACCGTCCGGGAGCATGTCTACTACAAGGCGATACGCCCTGATCCCGGACACGAGATTCGTTGGAGAGGTGCAGACCTTGACGCCGCCATCGTCAAGGAACTCGCGCAACTTAGGCTGCCAAATGAAGAAGTGACGGAATGGTTCAGGCGCGAACTGCATGACGCCATGAAGAACGAAGAGGGATACAGAAACGAAGTCGTCACGAGGCTTCATAAGCGCCAAGGCGAACTTGAGGTTCGGCAGAACCGCCTGCTGGATGCGCTGATCGAGCAGAAAATTCAAAGTGCGGCGTTTGAGGCGAAGAACAAAGAAATCATCGCGGAACTGGATCAGGTCAAGGGCGAACTGGCGACCGACGACAAGACGAATCAGAATTTCAAGGCGCTGGCTGTAGCAGTTTTCAACCTGAGCCAGAACGCCGTCGCCGCATGGAATGGTTCGAACAACAGGATTAAGGTTGAACTCTTAGAAATATTTTGTTCGAACCGCGAGTTGGATAATGCAAACGTATATCTGACTTGGCGTAAGCCGTTTGACGCACTCGTCAAACAGCCTGCTTTTATAGATGGTGGAGGATACCGGGATCGAACCGGTGACCTTCAGACTGCCAGCCTGACGCTCTCCCAGCTGAGCTAATCCCCCACTTGCAGGTCAGATAGCGCATCATCGCTGCGCGCGCGCGTTTGTC
>Ga0163144_10004047_pt1 | contig 33253 bp, 38 predicted proteins | sample OliLak19BULKMAT1_FD_123175 | JGI IMG/M metagenome (GOLD analysis project Ga0163144, IMG submission 123175) | Freshwater microbial mat bacterial communities from Lake Vanda, McMurdo Dry Valleys, Antarctica - Oligotrophic Lake LV.19.BULKMAT1 | ecosystem: Environmental > Aquatic > Freshwater >... | reverse complement strand
TCGTTCCTCGCGTACCGCTCGTTCCTCGCGTACCGCTCGGAAGGATTTTCATAGAAGCCCTTCTGTTTCTTTGAAGCCGTTCATGATGTTAAAATTTTGTACGGCCTGACCGGCGGCCCCTTTAATCAAGTTGTCGATCACGCTGGTGACAATGATCAAATTACCAGCTTCGTTGACGGCAATCCCTAGATCGCAGAAGTTGGTATCGACGACATCTTTGAGTTCCGGTTGCGCGCCCAGTTTGCGGACGCGGACGAATGGTTCGTTTTTATAAAATTTACTGTAGAGCGAATGGACTTTTTCAGCAGTGGTTTTTTTGTTGAGCTGAATATAAATTGTTTCCAAAATACCTTTATTGATCGGCAAAAGATGCGCCGTGAAGGTCAATGTCAAATCCTTGCCAGCCGCCTGATTAAGGTAAGATTCAATTTCAGGACTATGTTGATGCGTCAAAACTTTGTAAGCTTTGAAATTGTCATTTACTTCGCAAAACATCAAGTTCGGCGAGGTCTTCTTCCCTGCGCCGCTGACCCCGGATTTAGCATCAATAATGATCGACGCTATTTCCTCGGTCATGCTAGTCGCGGTGGGCAAAATCCCCAGAATGGCTGCGGTCGGATAACATCCCGGATTTGAAAGGAGTTTGGCGCCTTTGATTTTCTCTCGGTAAAGTTCCGGTAAGCCGTAAACGGCAGACTTTAAATTTTTAGCATCGGTATGTTTGTGGCCGTACCATTTTTCGTACGAAGCCGCATTTTTAAGGCGATAATCACCGCTTAAATCGATGACGGTCTTTCCGGCTTGCAGCAATGGGGGTGTGATGTCGATGGAGGATGTGTGCGGGACCGCCAAAAAAATAACCTCGCATTGATCTATGGCTTTTTTGACATCAAAGATTTCACACGTCAAATCCGTCCGTCCGGCTAGTTGCGGCCAAATTTCGCCGACCGGTCCTTGTGTGGTATGGGCGCTGATATAGGTCAAGCGGACTTGCGGATGTTTTAAAAGGATTTCTAAAACAGCAAGGCCAGTGTAGCCGCTGAGCCCAACGATACCTGCTCGTATCATGTTTGTTTTCATAGTGTTTTCACTTTTTGATTTGATTGGAAATATTAAATTAAAAAACCTATCTCGTCAACTCTTTTATCGAGGAGCAAGATAGGTTTTTTATAAAACTGTATATATTTTTGATGTTAACGCTTAACCCACTGGAATTTCTTCCGAGCTCCTTTTTGACCAGGTTTTTTTCTTTCCTTCATTCTCGGATCGCGGCGTAAGCAATCACCTTTACGTAAAGCCGGTTTAGCAGCTTCATCAAAATGGACTAAAGCCCGAGAAAGTCCAAGGCGCATAGCCCCGGCTTGTCCGGACATTCCACCGCCATTGCAGTTGGCGATGATATCAAATTTATTTTCGATGTTGGTCATTTTGAAAGGGTCCAAAATGCTGATGCGGTCGGTTTCGCGAACGAAATATTGTTCGAATGGACGATTGTTCACGGTGATCTTACCCGTTCCCGGTGTCAAGTTCACGCGTGCGATTGAACATTTGCGGCGACCTGTTGCAGAGTATTTTACAATTTCAACCATTTTGGGTTTCCTTTAAAGTGTAACAACAATCGGTTTTTGTGCAATATGTGGATTTTCGTTTCCGGCATAAACGCGAAGACGTCCGCGGATCGTGTTGCCGAGCGGCCCTTTCGGGATCATGCGGTTTACGGCCAAGCGTAAAGCTTCGGTCGGGGCTTTTTCCATCAAATCGCCAAAAGCGATCCGACGTTGCCCTGACGGGTAACCGGAATAGCGTTGGTAAATTTTGTCAGTTAATTTTTTGCCGGTGACTTTGATTTTGTCAGCATTGATGATGACAATAAGATCGCCGCTGTCCAAAAACGTAGTGTAATCGGTGCGGTGTTTTCCGCGTAAATAATGGGCGGCTTTGGCAGCAACGCGGCCGAGAATTTGATCGGCGGCATCGATCACATAACACTTCTTTTGTGCAGTTTTAATGTCTGGTAAAAATGTTCCTAAGATTTTCATAGATTTTCCGTTTCCTTGCGTGTCTTAAAAAGTCCAAAAAATATAACATCCGATACTTGTTCTGTCAACAGATATTTCACAACGGCACCAATCGTAAAATTCTGTCAATATTCGACTTTAATCAGCCTCAGCCCTTTGGCCGGTGCGGTCCCGGGAGCAGCGGCGCGGGATTTGGCTTTGAGGATCTTTTTAACAGTCCCGGGTGCGATCTGGCCGGTCCCGGCATCCAGCAAAGCCCCTACGATATTTCGCACCATTTTATAGAGAAAACCGTTGGCGGTGATGTCGATGGTTATGACCGCCCCTTTTTTACGGATGATGAGTTCGTAAACTGTGCGAGTTGTTTCTTTGGCGGTCAGTTTTCCTTTTGATGCGTCGGTCGCGGCAAAAGAAGCAAAATTATGTTTCCCAATTAACGACTTGGCTTCTTCCTTTAATACAGCAAGATTGATTTTATAAGGAACGTACCAAACAAAATCTTTTTCCAGCGCCGGACGTGCGGCCCGGTTCATGATTGTATAACGATATGTTTTTTGCTTCGCGCTGTACTGGCTGTGAAAATTCTCCGGAACATCTGCCGCAGAAAGAATTGTGATATTGTCCTTAATGTTGCCGTTTAACGCACGGACGATTTCTGCCGTTGTCATCGGTGAATCGATTTTAAAATTTGCAACCTGTCCGGTGGCATGAACTCCGGCATCGGTACGACCGGAACCATTGATGCGAATATGCTTCTTGAAAATAATTTTAAGGGCCTGTTCTATTTCGCCCTGAACAGTACGCTTGCCGGGCTTTTGTAATTGCCAGCCCGACAAATCCGTACCGTTATATTCAATGGTGATTTTAATGTTGCGCATGCCGATTAAACAAGGGCGAGCTTGACTAACTCTTCCGCAATTTGCACAGCATTGGACGCGGCCCCTTTGCGTAAGTTGTCAGCGACAACCCAAAGCCAAATCCCTTTAGGATTGAACGGGTCTTTGCGGATGCGTCCGACAAAAACTTCGTCCTTGCCTTCGCAGTCGATGGGCATCGGGTAGCTCGACGTTTTTAAATCATCGACAACGACAATTCCCGGGGCTTTTGCGAGGGCCGCTTTAACTTTCTTAATGTCGAGCGGTTTTGTCGTTTCAAGATAGATCGATTCACTGTGTCCGACTTTAACCGGAACACGAACGGTCGTCGAGGAAACCTGGATTTTTTCGTCGTGCATAATTTTTTGTGTTTCCAAAATCATTTTCCATTCTTCCGTTGTGAAATCGTTTTCGGCGAAAGAACCGATATGTGGAAAAACATTAAACGCAATGCGTTTCGATAATGCTTCGGGGCGTGCCGGTTGTCCTTCAAGAATGCCTTTGGTTTGGCTGAAAAGTTCATCCACGGCTTTGCTGCCCGCACCGGAAGCCGCTTGATAGGTGGAAACAATCACGCGTTTGATTTTCGACATTTTGTGGATCGGTGCTAGGGCAACAACCATTTGGATCGTCGAGCAATTCGGGTTCGAAATGATGCCACGGCCTTTTTTTGCCAACTTTACATCTTTGCCGTTGACTTCCGGAACCACGAGCGGAACATTTTTTTCCATACGAAAATCTGCGCCGTTGTCGATGACAATACAGCCGCGTTTGACCGCTTCTTCGGCAAATGTGACCGCCGCTCCCTTTTCACCCTCGGTCCCGGCAAAAAGCGCGATCTGCATGCCGTCAAAACCTTGCGGCGTGATGGGTTCGACGTGATAAGTTTGTCCGTCGACATTGATATCACGATTGCTGCGGGCCAAAACTTTCAATTTCCCAACCGGAAAGTTGCGTTGTTTTAAAACGCGAAGCAATTCAATTCCAACTGCTCCTGCGCCGACCACTGCGACATTATATTTCTTCATTGTTGATTCCTTTCCGTCTTTGCGAGGAGGCCTTGATTGGGCCGACGAAGCAAGCTTAATTGATTTCACAGAGATTGCTTCGCATCTTTGAGGCTTGCAATGACGTGTTATTATAAACTTTTGACAACCAAATCGCCGACTTCCGTCGTGGAATAACCCATTTTACCAGCTGCAAGATCTTTAAGCTTGGTACGTAAAACTTCTTTCACTGAGGCTTCGATGGCGTCTCCGGCTTTGCCTTCACCGAGTTGCCGTAACATCATGGCTCCGGCGGCAATGGCAGCTAAAGGATTGATGACGTTTTTGCCCGTATATTTCGGAGCGGATCCGCCGATCGGTTCAAACATGGAAACGCCTTGTGGATTGATATTACCGCCGGCCGCAATGCCCATTCCGCCCTGAATCATGGCTCCCAAGTCGGTGATGATATCTCCGAACATGTTGTCGGTGACAATGACGTCGAACCATTCCGGATTTTTAACAAACCACATGGTCGTCGCGTCTACGTGAGCATAGTCCGTCATGACGTCGTTATATTCTTTGGCAACTTCATTAAATGTTCTTTCCCAAAGGTCCCAGGCAAATGTCAGGACATTGGTTTTTCCGCACATCGTGAGTTTCTTTTTCTTCCCGTATTTACGGGTGTATTCAAAGGCGTAACGGATGCAGCGTTCAACCCCTTTGCGGGTGTTGTGCGAAATCTGGATCGCGACTTCGTCTTTGGTGTCTTTGTTTTGGAATTCTCCCAAACCTTTATAAAGACCTTCAGAATTTTCGCGGATAACCGTGAAATTGATGTCGGCCGGCTTTTTGTCTTTTAACGGGCAGAAACGCTCATCGTAAAGTTCCACCGGACGAAGATTGATGTATTGGTCTAAATCGAAACGTAAACGCAGTAAAATTCCTTTTTCCAAAATCCCAGGTTTGACGTCGGGATGGCCGATGGCGCCGAGATAAATGGCATCAAAAGTTTTGAGTTCGGGAACAGCTGTTTCGGGCAAAACTTCTTTGGTGCGAAGATACCGGGCACCGCCAAAATCATATTCGCGGGTTTCATACTTGAACCCAAATTTTTGTGAAGCGGCCGCGATGACTTTTAAACCTTCTTTGATAACTTCCGGACCTGTCCCGTCGCCGCCGATAACGGCGATTTTGTAATTATTCATCCGTGGTTCCTTTTTAGTGAATTCAAAAATTTAGAACATGTACTATATCACAAATCAATTTTAGTACAAATGTCATTCCCGAATGCTTCTATCGGGAATCTATATGGATCCCCGATAAGAGATTGCGGGGATGACAATATTTTTCAGGGAATTATTCTTTAAAGCGCTTAATGAGGATCGAAGCGTTATGTCCACCAAATCCGAGTGAGTTTGACATGACAGAGGTGATCGTCGCTTTCCGGGCGTGGTTAGGGACATAATCGAGGTCGCATTCGGGATCTGGATTTTCCAAATTGATTGTCGGAGCGATAATGTTATCGCGAATGGTCATGACGCTGGCGGCAAATTCCACCCCGCCCGCCGCACCGAGCAAATGGCCGGTCATGGATTTGGTCGAGCTAATTGGGATCAGTTTGGCGTGTTCTTTAAAGACGTTTTTAACAGCAATGGTTTCGACTTTGTCATTCAAATATGTGGATGTTCCGTGCGCATTGATGTAGCTGAGATCTTTTGGTTCAATTCCGGCCTCAAGAAGCGCGAGCTTCATGGCGCGGCTGGCACCATCACCCGTCGCATCCGGTGCAGTGATGTGATAAGCATCCGATGTTCGACCATAACCGACAACTTCGGCCAAAATGTTGGCCCCTCTTGCTTTCGCGTGTTCAAGGGTTTCAAGTAAAGTGACACCGGCTCCGTCGGCCATGACAAACCCATCGCGATTAAGATCAAACGGACGGCTCGCTTTTTCGGGAGCTTCGTTTCTTTGTGACAAAGCTTTAAGCGCGCAGAAACCGCCGATTCCCAGTGGCGTCGCCGCCGCTTCACTTCCACCAGCTAACATGATATCGGCATCGCCCCATTGGATAAAACGAAAAGCGTCGCCGATCGCATTCGTCGCGGTGGCACAGGCGGTAACGACACAAGTTGCCGGACCTTTGGCACCAGTTTCAATGGACACTTGCCCCGCAGCTTCGTTAATGATCATTTTCGGAATGAAGAACGGTGACATCCGTGAAGGACCTTTTTGCAGTAATTTTGTATGTTCCTCTTCAAGGGTATGCAAACAGCCGATTCCTGAACCAATCAATACACCCATTCTTTCAGGGTTAATGCTTTTTAGGTCAAGTTTCGCCATCGCAATGGCTTCGCGTGAGGAAACGACGGAGTATTGGACAAAGGGAGCGAGGTGGCGTGCTTCTTTGGTGGAAAAGAAATCGAGGGGATTAAAATTTTGGACGGTTCCGGCAAATTTACAATCAAATTGCGTAGCGTCAAAATGGGTGATTGGGCGGATTCCGCTTTTTCCCTCAATAAGAGATTTCCAGAAAATTTCGTTTCCAACTCCAAACGGCGAAACGACTCCAATGCCGGTAACAACCACACGTCTTTTCTGCATTTTACGATATCCCCTATTAGAAAGCAGCCCCGATAAAGTTTATCGGGGCATGCCCTATCAATCGTTGCTTATATATAGAGAAGCTTATTTACTAGGAGCTTTTTCTTCAATATACTTGATGGCATCGCCAACGGTCGCCATCTTTTCGGCATCTTCATCCGGGATTTCTACACCAAACTCTTCTTCGAGGGCCATGATCAACTCAACCGTATCAAGCGAATCAGCGCCTAAGTCATCAATGAATGATGCCTGAGGTGTAACTTCTTCCGGCTTAACACCGAGTTGTTCAGAAATGATGGATCTAATTTTGTCTTCAACGGACATACAAATGCCTCCTTTTAGCCCCTGTAATTAAATCGCCATACCACCGTCAACAACGATTGTTTGGCCTGTGATATAATCTGCCTCTTTTGAGGCCAGAAATAAACTTATTTGTGCAACGTCTTCGACAGTTCCTAACCGGCCTAAGGGGATCATTTTTAGGATACCTTCCCTTAATTCGTCCTTAAGCTGTCCTGTCATTTCGGTTTCGATGTATCCCGGGGCGATCGCGTTAGCGGTAATTCCGCGTGAAGCTAATTCTTTGGCGACCGATTTGGTGAAACCAATGATCCCAGCCTTACTTGCTGCGTAATTGGCTTGGCCGGCGTTGCCGGTCATTCCAATGATCGAGGCAATGCTGATGATCTTGCCTTTTTTTGCTTTGAGCATTCCTCTTGAAACGGCTTTGGTAAAGTTAAAAACGCCCTTTAAGTTGGTACTCATGACATCATCCCAATCGTTTTCGCTCATTCTAAGCAGCAAATTATCGCGGGTGATGCCGGCATTGTTAATTAATATATCAATGCGATTATATTTGTCAAGAATTTTATTGACGGTTTCTTGTACATTTTGGCTATTTGCAACGTCACAGGCAAAAAAAATGCATTCGCGTCCAAGTTGTTTGATCTCGTCGGAGATTTGTTGCAAAGCAACTTCATTGCGGCCGATGATCGCGATGTTGGCCCCTTCTTTTGCAAATGAAAGTGCGACCGCTTTGCCGATGCCGCGCGTTGCTCCTGTAATCAAGACTGTTTCGTTCTCAAATTTCATTGCTATAGTTTTTTTCCTTCAATTGACAGCGCTATGATAACAATCACAAATCATTTTGCAAGTTAAAATTAAAAAATAAAGTCTTCGGTGTTAAGTTGGCAGTACTTTTTATGAGGGTTTAATAGGGATATATTACAGGAATTCGACTTGGACGCGGATGAGGCCTCTTTTGGTTCCACCGATGCGTTTGAAAGCTGTTTTGGTCAAGTCAATAACGCGCCCTTTGCGGACAAACCTTTTGTGAGGGCCACGGTCATTGATGCGGACGATGATTGATTTGCCGTTTTCGATGTTGGTAACACGGACCTTTTGGTTAAAAGGAACATCCCACATGGCAGCGGTCAGCAAGGTATCGTCAAAAACCTCCATATTGGCGGTATGACGTCTAATGCCGGGATCGTTTTTGGAGTACCAGGAAGCACGGCCAGCTATGATCCCTTTGTCGAAGGGAATAATAGCGGCTTGGTCGTTCGTGGTGCTGGTCAACAGCGTTCCAAGAAAGACTCCAGCGCAAACAGTTATCATTAACAGTTTCTTTAGCATACGTTTTATCCTTACTTGATAGAGGACAAGGATAGCATAATGCTTCTTTTGCACGCAAACTTATTTTCGGGCACGACAATTGTAAACTGGGCAAAAATAAAGGTTTACGTAAAGGCTGGTTTTAAGGCATCTTTTTTTGCCTAATTCCACGCAGAGTGCGTATAAAACAGCAAAAATTAAGAGGAAAGGGAGGCGGGGTTAAAAGCCGTTAAGGCGGTTTTAGGGCTTTCGTGAGCGGGATGATTCTAGGGATACGGACTTGGCGAAGCGTAAAGCCTTTGGCTTGTCGATTTTCACAGTCGCTTTGAGGACTTTAGTATCTTTCATGATGAGATCAAGGACACTTTCCACGAGTTTTTCTAAAAGAAGAAATTTAGACCCCTCAACAAGGATCATAATGGACTTCTTTAAGGCTTTATAGTCTACGGTATCCTTAATATTGTCGCTTTTGGCGGCCTTTGAGGAGTTGAAATCGATGGCCAAGTTGATAATCACCTCTTGCCTGGTCGTCCGTTCCCAAGCATTAATGCCGATAATAGCTTTAAGCTTAAGGTCTGTTATGCGGATAGTAGCCATTAGTTTAAATGCTCTCCCCCATCTACAAAAATGGTTTGCCCGGTTAGATAGGTGTTTTCGATGAGAAACTGTACCGCTCGGGCAATGTCCACTGGTTCACCTTTACGCTTTAAAGGGATGTTTTTAGCTAGACGGTCAAGGTAGTCCTTACCTTTAGAATCTGGCGGTAGAATAAGGCCGGGAGCAACGGCATTGACTCGGATGTCCGGAGCCAGCTCAAGCGCCGCGATACGCGTCAGTTCGGCTAATGATTTCTTAGCTAAAAGATATGACACATGGCTGGTTTTGTCCTTGGAGACATTGGTGTCCAAAATATTGATAATGGCGCCTTCCTTAATATGCTTGGCAAACTGGCTGGCAAGGATAAACGGTGCGCGCAGATTAATCGCGAACTCCCGGTCAAAGTCTTTAATGTTGCCTTCCCGTAAAGTCGACTTTTCAAAAATCGAAGCGTTGTTAACAAAAAACTTTAAGTCTGGAAATTTTTTTCGGACTTTCGGGATTAAAGCCGTAACATCTTTAGAATTTTCAAGGTTGGCCCCGAAAATATCGCAACCGACTTGCAGGCTTTGTATTTCTTTGGCTAGATCGGCCGCATCTTTACGGGAGTGATTATAGTGAAGGGCAATCGAATATCCGTAATGGGCCAAATGCAAGGCAATAGATGCGCCGATGCGTTTGGCACCACCGGTGATCAATATGGTTCCGAAAGGATTATTGGTTTTGGGAGCCATGTTTAAAGGATTAAACTTAAGAATTCGGTACGTGTTGAGTTCTGGCTGCGAAATTGGCCAAGCATACAGGAGGTCTTCATGACCGAGTTTTGCTTTTCGACACCGCGCATCATCATGCACAAATGCCGGGCTTCGATAACAACCCCAACGCCCTGCGCTTTGGTGACTTCCATAATGCTTTCGGCGATTTGTTTGGTCAGGTTTTCTTGGACTTGCAGGCGGCGGGCAAAAACATCCACGATTCGTGCGACCTTGGAAAGGCCGATGATTTTTCCTTGTGGAAGATAACCGACATGACATTTGCCGAAGAAGGGCAAAAGGTGATGTTCACATAAGGAGTAAAGTTCTATATCCTTGACAATAATCATTTCATCATTGTCCGATTCGAAAATGGCGTTATTAACGACTTTAGTAATGTCTTCTTTGTAGCCTTTGGTGAGGTATTGGAGAGCTTTCGCGGCGCGGACTGGTGTCGCACGCAGGCCCTCGCGCTCCGTATCTTCGCCGATTTCTTGTATTAGTTTTTTGAAGAATTGTTCCATGGTTCTCCTCGATGTTTTTAATAATGAGGAATATTAGCACGACGGAAAATTTTTTACTAGCAAAATCCATGAACGTGCTATAATTCCACCACATTACCGAAGATTGTTTTTTGAATGAGTTATTTATAGTCAGTATTTAAAATCAATGTCTATCCCCGTTGTTGATTATCATATGCACACCCCTCTCTGCGGCCATGCCGTAGGAGACCCGCGCGAATATGCTATGCGTGCGTTTGAATCCGGTTTGACGGAAATTGGTTTCTCGGATCACGCCCCCATGTTTGCCCATGCTGATCCGAAAATTGCGATGCGCATGGACCAACTTCCCACATATCACCAAATGATCAAAGATGTCCGCAAGCAATTCGGTAAAAAAATCAATATTAAGATCGCCTTGGAAGCCGACTTTATGGTCGGCCACGAAGAAGACACCCGCAAACTTCTGGCAGCCTATCCCTACGATTATGTGATCGGTTCCGTCCATTTTATTGGCTCCTGGGGCTTTGATAATCCGTTTGATGTAGCTTCGTGGCAAGGCAAAAATATCGATCAGGTTTATCGGGATTATTATAAACTTTTACGCCTTAGCGCCCAATCTAAACTTTTTGACATTATGGGCCATGTCGATTTGGTCAAGAAATTCGGTCATCGGCCCGTTTCCGATATGACGACCGAAATTATGGCCACCGCCGAAATTTTTAAATCCTGCGGTGTCGCCGTTGAAATCAACACCGCCGGTTTGCGTAAACCCGTTAATGAAATGTATCCCTCGCTAAAAGCTTTGGAAATCTATTGTCAGGAAGGCGTTCTTTTGACTTTCGGTTCTGATGCCCACAATCCTAAAGAAGTCCGTGCGGATTTTGACAAAGCCCTCGAATTGGCCCGCGCCGCCGGATATCAGGAATACGTCACTTTCAAAAACCGTAAAATTGAGAGAAAGATTAAGTTATGAGCCTCATTTTAGGAATTGACCATGTCGCAATTAACGTCGAGGATTTGGATAAAACGCTTAAATTTTACACCGAAGTTCTCGGTTTGCAGATCACGCAACGCGAACCTTCGAAACCCGGCATCGAATACTTTCTCGATTGCGGCGGGGCTTTGATAGGGCTGATCCAAGCCAAAAACTTCACTGAAAAGCACCCTTTTCAGGAAGAAGGTCTGGGTGCTAACCACTTTTCCTTCCGCGTGAAAGCTCAGGATTTTGACGCAATGATCAAGCGTTTGGAAGCGAACGACGTTAAAATTGCCTTCGCTAAGAAACGCGACAAGTCCTGGTCGCTCTATTTTTATGATCTCGACGGCAATAAACTCGAAATGACATCCTGGCCGCGCGAAGACGCGATGCCGGCAGAAGCTTTGCTTAAAGTGATTTATGATCCCCAGCAGAAAATCTGGAACCCGTACTAACTTCAGCTGCTTTCTGCGAAAGCAAATAGCTGAGGTTCATTCAGTCAGTGACCTGCGTTTACTACATTTCGCAAGTCACGGCTTCATCAAGGAGATTAAACATGAGGAAACCTGAGATTGGGTCGATCGCCCCACACTTCGATCTTGTGGCCAGCAATGGTCGCCAGGTGACATTGGAAAGTTATTTTCACCGTAAGAACGTGGTCCTTTATTTCTACCCTAAGGACGATACCGAAGGTTGCATCAAAGAAGCGTGCGGTTTTCGGGAAGTCATGGACGATCTTTTTGAAAGTGACACTATTGTTTTGGGAATCAGTCCTGATAATCTTTACTCACACCAGCGTTTCGTCGCAAAATATTATCTACCCTTTCTTTTGCTGTGCGATTCTGATACCAAGACCAGCCGTGAATATGGAGTCTGGGGTGAAAAAACCGTATACGGTAAAAAGGTTTTAGGGATTTTGCGTACGACGTTTGTCGTCGATAAAAACGGGAATATTGCGAAAATTTTCGATAAGGTCAAACCTGCGGAACATGCGAAGGAAGTTTTGGGATATATCAAAAATTTGAATCGCTTGAGTGTGGCGGTTTAGTTATTTGTTGCCCAGACGCTTGTGAATATACTCTTCTAAGATCACAATAAATTCTTCCTTAATCTTCTCGCCTTTTAAGGTCACGGCTTCTTTCCCGTCGATATAAACTGGAGCCATCGGCTTTTCGCTGGCGCCCGGTAAACTAATCCCGATGTCCGCATGACGGCTTTCTCCCGGTCCATTAACCACACACCCCATAACGGCAATTTTTAACTTTTCCACACCAGGAAAGTCCTTCTTCCACCGCGGCATTTGCCGTGTGATGTGTTCGTTGATATCTTTGGCGAGATACTGAAAATAATTACTGCTAGTTCTTCCGCATCCCGGGCAGCTGGTTACGCTCGGCGCAAAATAGCGCAGACCCATCGATTGCAAAATGTTTTTACAGACTTCGACTTCGCGTGCGCGGCTGACATTGGGTTGCGGTGTCAAAGAAACGCGGATCGTGTCCCCGATTCCCTGCTGCAAAAGAATGGAAAGCGCCGCAGAGCTCGAGGCAATTCCCTGGACGTCTCCGCCGGCTTCGGTCAAACCCAGATGTAAAACATAATCACATTCTTTCGCTAATTTCGAATAGACATTGACCATATCCTGCAGAATCGACATCTTTACGCTTAAAATAATCTTTTCTTTTTTTGCTCCGAGTTTACGGCCATATTCAGCGCTGCGTAAAGCACTGGCGATCATCGCCTGATACGTGACCTCTTTGGCGTCTTTGGGTTCGGAAAGTTTGGCGTTGTTGTCCATCATCTCGGTCAGAAGTTCCTGATCGAGTGAACCCCAATTCACCCCGATACGAATGGCTTTATCATGTTCGATGGCAATTTTAACGATAGTGGCAAAATTGTCATCGTGAAGTTGACCTTTTCCGACGTTGCCGGGATTGATGCGATATTTATCAAGCACTTTGGCTGTTTCCGGATATTTGGCCAATAAGCGATGGCCGTTAAAATGAAAATCGCCGACTATCGGCGTACGGTAACCTTTGTCGCGCAGCATTTTAATGGTTTCGGGGACAGCTTGCGCGGCCTTTTCATCATTGACCGTCCAGCGAACCACTTCCGAGCCGGCTTCAATTAATTCGACGGTTTGTTTAAACGTCGCCTGGCTGTCGGCAGTGGCGGTGTCAGTCATCGATTGAATGACGATGGGAAAGTCGCTGCCCAAACGGACGTGACCTACGGTGACGGTGGGTGTTTTTCGGCGCTTAACGAGTTCCATAAAATGATTTTAAATCTCTTGGGGTAATGCTATAATTGGCGATATTTAAGTCGTATTATACCAATAAAGGAAAAAACCAGTGGAAATATTTTTAGCAAAAACGCAGGGGTTTTGTGCGGGTGTCGCCAGCGCGGTCGAAATTGTCGAAAAAGCGCTCGAGAAGTACGGTGCGCCGCTCTATGTTTACCATGAAATCGTTCACAACACCTATGTGGTTGCGGATTTTAAAAAACGCGGTGTTGTCTTCGTCGAATCAATCGAAGAGGTCCCGTCCGGAGCTCGTATCATTTTTAGCGCGCACGGCATTCCACCTTATGTCATTGAAGAAGCTAAAACCCGCGGTTTGAAATTCGTCGATGCGACTTGCCCGTTGGTTACGAAGGTCCACAAAGAAGCCATTAAATTTTCGGAAAAAGATTATGAGATTGTACTGATCGGTCACAAGGGTCACCAGGAATTGACCGGAACGGCCGGGTATGTTGAGAGCGAACTACTGCATATTATCGAAACCGAGCAAGATGTTGACAAACTTAATATTTCCCCGGAGCAAGAAGTCGCCTATTTGACGCAAACGACATTGTCTGTCGACGAAACAGACGGTATTATCAAGAAACTCAAAGAAAAGTTTCCCCGTTTGATTGCTCCTCTGCGCGCCGACATTTGTTATGCGACCCAGAACCGTCAGGACTCGGTTAAAGATTTAGCGAAGATCTGCGACATGATCATTATCTGCGGTTCGCCCAATAGTTCCAACAGCAACCGTTTGCGCGAAACCGGTGCCAATCAAGGCGTTGAAAGTTACATTATTGACCGCGCGGAAGAATTTGATGTTAAGAAACTTAAAGGCAAGAAAAAAGTCGGGATTAGTTCCGGCGCTTCTGTTCCGCGTTGGATCGTTGATGAACTCGTTGATAAAATCAAACTTTCGTGCCCAGACGCCATTGTGCATTCTTTTGACAATCCGGAAAAAAATATTGTCTTCCCTCTTCCCGCAATTTAGAAATGGCCAAATTATTAATCGATAACATCGAATATGAAGTCCCGGACGGCACGCAAATGGCAGAAGCGTGCGAAAAAGCAGGCATTCCTTTTAGTTGTAATTCCGGTGTGTGTGCAACCTGTCAGATTGATGTTCTTGATGGCGCCGAAAATCTTGGTGAACTTAATCAGGAAGAAAAAGATCTCGGCATGGATCAGAAACACCGACTAGGTTGTCAATGTATTATCAAGTCCGGCATCGTCAAAGTTACGTATTAATCCCGCAAATTTATGTTTAAACTCCTATCTGAACCGTTCAATATTTCGTCTTTCGTTAAGGAATTACGTGATCCTGCCGCAGGAGCTTTCGCGAGTTTCGAAGGCTGGGTTCGCAATCACCATAATGGCGAGAAAGTCATCGCTTTAGAATATGAAGCCTTGGCTCCTCTTTGCGAGAGCGAAGCTGCGAAAATCATCGCCGAAGCCAAAAAGGAATTTGGCATCAGTCATGCAGTCTGTTTTCATCGCACTGGACGCTTGTCCGTCGGTGAAATGAGCGTCTGGGTCGGAGTCGGCGCTGTGCATCGCGATGAGGCCTTTAAGGCCTGCCGTTTTATCATCGATGAACTCAAAAAACGCTTGCCAATTTGGAAAAAAGAATTTTTGTCTGACGGTCGCACACAGTGGGTCAATTGTCAGCATGAATACTCAGATGTTGTTACGGAAAAAGACTATTATTCTCGACAAACCATTTTACCGGAAATCGGCAGCACTGGTCAGGCTAAATTAAAATCTGCAAAAGTCTTGGTCGTCGGTGCGGGCGGTTTAGGAAGTGCGGCTTTAACGTCGCTGGCCCAGGCCGGGGTCGGCACTATCGGAATTGTGGAGTTTGATAAACTTGACGTCAGCAATTTGCATCGCCAGTCGCTTTATTCTGCGAGTGATGTCGGACGCAGTAAAATCGATTTGGCCGCGAAACAACTCCACTCGGCAAATCCTTTCCTAAAGATCGAAAAATACCCTTTGCAAATAAATGCGAATAATTTTGCGGATGTGGTCGCCGGATTTGATATCATTCTCGATTGTACAGATAATTTTGCGACCAAGTTTTTGCTTAACGATGTGGCCGTTCTTCATAAAAAAATATTGATCCAGGGGAGTATTTATCAATTTGAAGGCCAGATACGTACCTATGCACCTGTTGAAAAAACATCATGCCTGCGCTGTTTGTGGCCGGACACACCTGCTGACGGGTGCGTTGGTAATTGCGCCGAAGTCGGCGTTATCGGTGTTGTCGCTAATGTGTTGGGTCATTTACAAGCCTGGGAAGCGATCAAATGGGTTCTGCAGTTACCCGACCGCTTGCTTGATGAAGTTTTGATCTTTAATTTTAACAATTATGACGTTAGTAAAATTAAACACTTCCCTGCCGCGGATTGCCCGGTCTGTGGGAATAAACCTTCGATCGTTAATATTCTCGAGGAGAATTATATGCATTCTAAAAGTGAAGCCGATCTAAATATTGATATTGAGACAATCCCTGCTGCTGAGATTGCGAAATTTATTCTTGTCGATGTCCGTGAAGAAATGGAGTTGATGATGAATCCCGTTAGCGCGGTCAAGAGCTTGCATCTTCCTTTTAGTCAATTTGGTGGCTGGGATTATAAATTCGAAAATGATAAAAAATATTTGATCTATTGTGCGCACGGCATGCGCAGTTTGGCTTGCGTTGAAGGCTTGCGCGATGATGGAATCACTAATGTGCAATCGGTTAATCATGGTGCCGACGCGGTCAATCAATATTTTGCGTCCCACCCCAAGGCTAATTCATGAACATGGACTTTTTGTCTTTGAAAGCTGTCGGCGTCATCGTCGATCAAAATGCTCCGCTTTGGAAATGGACAACGTTCCAGTTGGGTGGAGCATGCCCGTATTTTTTTTCCTGCGCAACCCCGGACCAATTGGAAGCGACGGTGCGTTTTTTATTAGCGCAGAAAATTGAATTTATGCTGATGGGTGGGGGTTCGAATTTAGTCATCTCCGACGAAGGAGTTAACTGCGCGGTTCTCCGTTATGTCAGTCCGCAACCTTTGATCACTCATACACAGGAGCAAATTACAGTTTCAGGCAGCACGGCTTTAGATAAGTTAGCGCTTTATGCCGCCGAACATGGCTTGGAAGGTTTGAATTATACAAGTGGTATTCCCGGTACTGTTGGTGGGGCTGTCGTCGGTAACGCAGGAGCATTCGGAAAACAAGTCGGAGATGTTTTAAAGAATGTCACCTTGCTCTCTCCTTCTGGGGTTAAACGCCAGGCTTCGATTCAAGATTTGGTATTTACGTATCGCAACTCGCGTTTAAAAGAAACCGGAGAAATTGTTGTGTCGGTCGTTTTTGCCGTACAGCCAGCGGCCGGCGGACGCGACGCTTTATTAAAAGAACGCGATGAGCTTTTGAAAATCCGTTGGGAAAAGCATCCTGATCTTATGAAATATCCCTGTGCCGGAAGCTTCTTCCGGAACATCGAGCCGACTTCCAAGGCGCAACGCCGGCAAGCGACTGGATGGTTTTTAGAACAGGCTGGTGGAAAAAATTTGTCGGCCGGCGGAGCGCAGATTTTTGAAAAGCACGCCAATATTATTGTTAAAGGACAGGATTGTCGCGCCCAGGATGTTTATGAACTATCGCAAAAAATGACGGCATTGGCAAAAAAATCTTTTGATTTGGATTTGGTGCGAGAAGTGCGGTTTGTCGGTAGATTACCGGGAGTTAAGGAAAGTGAAAAAAATTTTATTTGGTAAATCATTTTTTAAAATGCAATAAAAAAGCCCATCAGATTTTGATGGGCTTTTTTATTGCGATATAGACTAACTTAGAACGACCAGTTAAGAATCGGTAAGAACCCGAACGGTTCTTTGTTTTCGTTGATGTTACCTAACCCGATTTGTAAACCACCGTTAAGCATTTTGCTGTGGTTGATGAATCCTAATTGCAAACCATTAGTTTCGCCGGTGCTGTTAACAAGCCCGAGCTGAATACCTTTGAAGACGCCTTCGGTTTTGTTGAATCCGCCGACTTGCACGCCGCTGTTATCACCTTTAGTAATGTTGACGATACCGGATTGAAGACCGATAAAACGGCCTTCCGTCCAGGTTACGATCCCGCCTTGCCAGCCGGAGTGATCACCTTTGGTGATAGAAACAATCCCCGGCTGCACACCTTTAAAATTACCTTCGGTATTATTAACTAAACCATGTTGCAAACCGGTAAAATCACCGCCGGCATTAGCAACGATCGCGCCTTGTAAACCGATGAAGCGGCCTTCGGTGTTGGAATAAATCCAGCCACCTTGCAAACCATGAAATTCACCTTCGGTTAAATTGACCAAACCGAGTTCCACACCGCTGGTGTTACCGGTTGATTTGTGGATGAAGCCTAAGCTAAGACCCATCACGTTGTCGTTAGCACCATAGATGTTAAGACGGAGACCCTTGATAGATTGGTCTTTTGGAACCATTTGAATATCTTCCGTCAAAGCTAATTGAAGCGGTGCATCTGCACGTGCCATACCTGCCGTTAGCAGGACACACATGGCGGTTAAAGCTATAATTCTTTTCATCATGATTCTCTCCCCCTTGTAGTTAATAATGTGGTACGAATAACATTTTAATTATACAGCGTTTGAAATTTTGTTAGCAATAAATACCATAAATTTTTTACCCGCCTATCTGAAACATTTCGACCTTGCGGTTTTGTATTTCGAGCGAACGCAAGAGATAGCGTTTTCAGAATATTTGTCGGTCCGCTGCTTCCAGGTGGTGCTGATCAGTGTGGTCAATTCGGTATCGTGGCACCTTTACGCAGCGGCGTGGCCAAATCAAGACCTTGTGTGGCGAAAAGACAGGTATATAGTTTCCCGTCTGTGGATAAGCGTAAACGTGTGCAGGTCCCGCAAGAAGGTTGACTTACTGAAGAAATAAAACCGATCTCCCCTCGCCCATCTTTAAAACGATAACGTTCTGCCACCTCGCCGTAATAATTGCGTTCGAGCGTTTCAAGCGGATAGCGGCTATTGATTGATTCAAGAAGACTTTTACTTTTAACGACGGCGGTTGATTCCCAATGATTACAATTACCGACATCCATGTATTCAATAAAACGTAAAATATGTCCCGACGAACGGGAATATTCAACTCAATCGAGTACGGTATGCTCATTAACGTCTTTTTGGATCACGGCATTCAGTTTGATATTTTCAAATCCGGCTTTATCCGCGGCATTGATTCCGGAAAGGACGTCAGACGGTGAACTGCGGCCGCCGCTTAACTTCTTAAAAGTCGGTTCATCCAAACTGTCAAGACTCACGGTCAACCGACGTAATCCGGCTTTTTGTAAATCACGGGCTTGTCAGGCCAGCAAGGATCCATTGGTTGTCAAAGCTAGATCATCGATCCCTTTGATCTGCGATAGTGAGCTGATTAATTCAGTGAGCTGCGGGCGGATCAACGGTTCTCCCCCGGTCAAACGGACTTTGCTAACGCCGAGAGCCACAAAAATTTTAGTCAGTCGGGTGATCTCACCGAATGTGAGCCAGTCCTTTTTATCGAGCAAGGAATAGGGTTTGCCGGAGTCTTCTTCGGAAGGCATGCAGTACGTACAGCGGAAATTGCAGCGGTCAATCACCGAGATACGCAAATCCTGCATCGGGCGCTGAAAAGTATCGCTAAGCGGATTTTTGCTTTGCGGCATTTTATTCGGTTGAGACGGTCTTGGTTTTTTCCAACGCGCCTTTCATGGTATGCCAGCAGAGGCTGGCACATTTTACGCGGGACGGGTATTGCCAAATTCCGGAGAAAATTGCGAGCTTTCCTAAATGATTAGGGGTCGTTTCGGGTTTCAAATGGCCGAGAACCAATTGGTGGAATTCTTCAAACAACGCTTTGGCTTCCGGGACTGATTTTCCTTTTAAAGCCACGGTCATCATGGACGCGGATGCGCGGGAAATCGCACAGCCATCGCCGTTGAAACTTACGTTATCAATCACGTCTTTATCGTCGACGTGAAGATAAATATGCAGATGATCGCCGCATAAAGGATTGTAACCTTCGGCGTCGTGGGTTGCATCTTTTAGTTCGCTGAAATTACGCGGTTTGTGGTGATGCTCTAAGATGACTTGCTGATAAAGTTCAGCGCGGCTGTTTTCGCTCATAAATTCTTTGTGAAGACCTTGATCGCTTTTTGAATCGCGGCGGCTAAAAGGTCTAACTCTTCTTTCGTGTTGTAAAAAGCCAATGACGCTCGGGACGTTGCTGGAACGCCAAAATGTTTCATGACCGGCTGGGTGCAGTGATGGCCGGTACGGATCGCGATTCCGTCCTCGTCAATCAAAGTCCCCAAGTCGTGCGCGTGAATGTTGGGTAAAACAAAGCTAAGGATCGCGGTTTTGTGCTTGGCCGTTCCGATCATACGTAATCCGGTAATATTATTCAGAATTTTTGTCCCATAGTCCAAAAGTTCTTGTTCGTGGCGCATGATATTTTCAAAGCCGATGGAATTGACATAATCGATGGCCGCGGCAAAAGCAATGACCCCAGCGATGTTTGGTGTTCCCGCTTCAAATTTATAGGGCAAAACATTGTAAGTCGTCTTTTCAAAGGTCACGGAAGCGATCATGTCTCCTCCGCCCTGATATGGCGGCATTTTATTGAGCAAGTCCGCTTTGCCGTAAAGAACGCCAACACCCGACGGGCCGTAAAGTTTATGGGCCGAAAAGGCCAAGAAATCGCAGTCCAGTTTTTGCACATCCACTGGCAAGTGATTGATGGTCTGAGCCGCGTCTACCAAGACGGGGATATTTTCACGGTGGGCGATTTTGATGATTTCAGGAATCGGATTGATCGTTCCGAGCGAATTGGAAATGTAAACGAGAGAAACAAATTTTGTTTTGAAGGTAACAAGTTTTTCGAAATTGGCAACGCTGAATTCGCCCGCATCATTGATGGGGATCACCTTTAGAACGATGCCGATTTCTTCCTTCAGGATTTGCCACGGGACGATGTTGGAATGGTGTTCCATCGCGCTAATGATGACTTCATCGCCTTTTTGCAAGAACGCGCGGCCATAGCTGTGCATGACAAGGTTGATCGCGTCCGTTGTTCCTTTGGTGAAAATAATTTCGGAAGACTTCGAAGCGTTTAAAAAAACGCGTATTTTTTCACGAGTCTTTTCATATTCCGCAGTCGCCTTCTCGCTTAAATAATGCACTCCGCGATGGATATTTGAGGTCTCGGCGCTGTAATGGTGGATAGTCGCGTCGATGACGCTTTGCGGCTTCATGGTGGTCGCGGCGTTGTCTAAATACACGAGCGGCTGGCCGTGGATTTTGACGGAAAGATTAGGAAAATCCTTGCGGATTTTTTGGACGTCGAATGGCTGCGTCATGATGACTACTCCAAAGCTGCAAAAGTCGGCTCAAGCAGGATATTGAGTTTGGCCTGGATCGCGGAATTGTGGAGTTTGTTAATGATGTCTCCGACAAATCCGTGCGCGAGAAGTTTGATTGCTGTTTTTTTTGAAATGCAACGCGACTGCAGATAAAAAATCTCATCTTCGTTCAATTGCCCGATCGTCGCCCCATGCGTACACTTGACGTCGTCAGCAAAGATTTCGAGTTGCGGTTTGGTATTGACCTTACAGTCGACCCCGAGCACTAAGTTTTTATTAAGCTGATAAGAATTCGTTTTTTGCGCGATCTGACGGACGAAAATTTTTCCGTTAAAGGAAGCGTTCGAGGCCCCGTTTAAAATCCCTTTGTACAGCTGATTGCTGGTGCAATTAGGCATCCGGTGGTCCATGCTGGAATGGTTGTCGACGAACTGTTTGCCGTTAACGCCGTAAAAACCGTTCATTGTGCTGGAGGTCCCTTCGCCGTTGGAAATGATGTCCAAATCATTGCGGGTGATGTCTCCCCCATTCATGAGCGCGAATCCGTCGAAGTGCGAATCGCGTTCTTGCCAGACGCGGGTGTTTCCGACGTGGTAAGATTTCAAGCTTTCGCTTTGCGCTTTGCAATAATGAAGAATCGCATTTTCGTCGAGAAAAACTTCAGTCAACGGCGCCGCTAAATAAAGACTGTCCGCATGCCCTAAATGTGTTTCTAAAACCGTTGCTTCCGATGATTTGCCCAAGAAAATATAGCTCGCCGGGGTCGTGATGGCCGGTTGTGCACTTTGTGTGACGTGAATAATATGGATGACTTTGTCGACAATAGTTTTATCGGCGATTTTAATGAAGGTTCCGTCATTCGCCAAAGCGCGGTTCATAGAAACGAACGCGTTTTCAAAAACCCCGGTGTATTTATTCAAAAGACCTTCAATGTCGGTTTGTCTTTCAAACCACGCTTTTTTTAACGACAAGAGCGTCAGGCCTTTAGGCATCGCGCCAAGCGCCGATAAGCCTTCGTCGAGATTACCGTTTACAAAGACCAAAGTGATCTCGTCGGTCTTGATCAATCGTTTGACTTCGCTTTGAAGGGAAAATTTTTCGGAGACGAGCGGTTTGAAGTCGATCTTCGACAAAGCAGAAAGATTGGTGTACTTCCATTCTTCGTTCTTGACGGTCGGGATACCAAGCTTTACGAAACGACTTAAACTTTTTTCGCGGATCTGCGACAGCCACGATGAGGTTGATGTTTTACCCATTGCCTCAGAATATTTTTGCACTGCTGCGATAAGCGGAGAGGATTTTTCTTGGTCCGTAGGAATAATCAACATTTAAACTCCTTCCTTCAGCCAGTCATATCCTTTTTCTTCAACCGCGATAGCCAATTCTTTTCCAGCAGATTTGACGATTTTCCCGTCCTGTAGGATATGCACAAAATCCGGTACGATGTAATTCAAAAGGCGTTGATAGTGAGTGATTACCAGCATGGCGTTCTTCTTGCTGCGGAGTTTGTTGACCCCTTCCGCGACGATGCGCATCGAATCAATGTCGAGTCCGGAATCGGTTTCATCAAGCACGGCGAAATGCGGATTCAAAACAGCCATCTGCATGATTTCGTTACGTTTCTTTTCACCGCCTGAGAAATCGACATTAACGGCGCGGGTGATATATTTTTCGTCCATATCCAAGGCCTTCATTTTGGAGCGGATGTATTCGTCAAAATCGATCGGGTCCATTTCCGGCACGCCCTGGTGTTTGCAAATTTCGTTAAAGGCCGCGCGTAAAAAAACCGCGGTGTTAACGCCGGGGATTTCGACCGGATATTGAAACGCGAGAAAAATCCCTTCGCGGGCGCGTTCTTCCGGCGATAAATCCAGAAGATTGACTTTTTTAAAGTTGACATCGTAGATGATCTCGCCTTCGGTGACTTCGTATTGGGGATGGCCGGAGATGATCTTGGAAAGCGTGCTTTTCCCAGAACCGTTCGGTCCCATGATGGCATGGACTTCGCCGGCGTTGATAGTCAGATTGATACCTTTTAAGATGGGTGTTCCTGCTATGCCTGCGTGTAAGTTACGAATTTCAATCATTTGTTTTTCCTTTAGTTTTGTTACGGGTCCTGTCTGTGCCGAAAGCATTTTGTTCTCGGTGGCACCCATCCCCCCGTGGGGAATCCCTGCCGCCTGCGAGCAAAATACCGACGGCACAGCCACCCGTTCAAAGATTAACCCACACTTCCTTCTAGTTTCATCTCTAATAATTTGACCGCTTCGACGGCAAATTCCATCGGCAGTTCTTTGAAAACGTCTTTACAAAAACCGTTGATGATTAATGAAATGGCGCCTTCGAGATCAAGTCCGCGTGACTGCAGATAAAATATCTGGTCCGCGTTGATCTTTGAGGTCGACGCTTCGTGTTCGAGAATCGCGCTGTTATTTTTGACTTCAATATACGGGAACGTATTAGCGCTGCATTTATTCCCGATTAGCATCGAGTCGCATTGCGAAAAGTTGCGTGCTCCTTCCGCGGACGGCATGATTTTGATCAAGCCGCGATAGCTGTTGTTCGATTCATCCGTCGAGATCCCTTTGGAAACGACCGTGCTTTTGGTGTTTTTTCCGATGTGGATCATCTTGGTCCCGGTATCGGCTTGCATGCGGTTGTTTGTTAAGGCCACGGAGTAGAATTTACCGACGGAATTATCGCCTTGCAAAATGACGCTTGGATATTTCCAGGTGATCGCGGAACCGGCTTCGACCTGGGTCCAGGAAATTTTCGAATTTTTTCCTGCACATTTCCCGCGTTTGGTCACGAAATTGTAAATCCCGCCCTTGCCGTTTTTGTCGCCTGAATACCAATTTTGCACGGTGGAATATTTAATTTCGGCATTGTCGAACGCGACTAATTCGACGACAGCGGCGTGCAGTTGATTTTCGTCGCGCATTGGCGCGGTACAGCCTTCGAGATAGCTGACATAGCTACTGTCTTCGGCGACGATCAACGTGCGTTCAAATTGTCCGGATTCCGCGGCATTGATGCGGAAATACGTCGAAAGTTCCAGCGGGCATTTGACACCTTTGGGAATATAACAAAATGAACCATCGCTAAAAACCGCGGCGTTGAGCGCAGCGAAGAAGTTATCGGAATATGGAACAACGGACCCTAAATATTTTTTCACCAGGTCCGGATGCTGTTCAATGGCCTCGGTCATCGAGCAGAAAATAACGCCGACTTTTGCGAGTTCGGCCTGGTGGGTCGTTCCGACAGAAACACTGTCAAAAATTGCGTCCACAGCGACACCGGTCAGTCGTTTTTGTTCGGAAAGCGGAATACCAAGACGTTCGAAGGTTTTGATCAATTCTGGGTCGGTCGTATCGATGTTTCCGACGGGTCCACCTTTTTTAGATTTCGGCGCGGTGTAATAACTCAAAGCCTGGTAATCAATCGGTCCGTATTCAAAATTCGGCCAATGCGGTTCCACCATGGTTTTCCAATGGCGAAATGCTTTTAAGCGCCACTCGTACATCCATTCTGGTTCATGCTTTTTAGTGCTGATCAAGCGGATGGTTTCTTCGTTTAATCCTTTGGGAATGCGGTCGACCTCGATGTCGGTGTAAAACCCGTATTTATAATCCCGGCTCGATAAAGAATTCTCCTGGATCGTCTTTTCGTTCAATAATTTTTCTTCGCCTTTTGGCATGGCATTATCCTCTATTTTTTTCTAACCCGGCCATAAACGGTTTTTCGCGAATTGCTTTTTCGGAAGTATGGCGGGTTAGGATCAATTCCGAGATTTTAATATTTTGAAAAAGATCAATGATTTTTTGGTTAAGGTTTAGCATCGGGCCGATGACGCTACAAGAATGTGTCAATTCACATTGTGAGTAGTTTCCGTTGAAGCAACTTGCGATTTGGATCGGGCCGATGATCATGTCGCTTAAATGTCCCATGGTGATTTTGGATAAGTCTTTTAAGATTTGATAACCGCCGTGCGCGCCTTGTTCCGCCCGCAGAATTTCGTGCTGGGTCATGATTTGCAGAACGCGTGACGTCGGGTCAAACGGTGTGTGATAAATATCGCAGATTTCTTTAGCGGACGTGAGTTGGCCCGGAGCTTTAGTGCTCATGTGTTTTAAAGCGATCAGGGCGTATTCAATTTTTCGGTTGATTTTCAGCATGTTATTTTTTCAAATCCATAGGTAATTCATTGATTTTCGCGGCCATGATAAAGTCGTTTTCACTCAAACCTTTGATGGCATGGGTGCTTAATTCGATTTTCAATTTACGATAAGACGTCAAATGCACGTCAGGATGATGGTCTTCCGCATTGGCAACGTCAGCGATCTTGCCGATAAGTTTGACGGCCGCCGTGAAACTTTTCATGATTAAATCGTGAGAAATCATCTTGCCGTTGCTGCTGAGTTCCCATCCTGGAACCTTTTTAAGCAAGATGTTGGCAGCGGCTTTGCTTAACGGTTTGGCTTCCCCTTCACAGGGCACGCATTTTTTTTTGCTTAAGGTCGTCATACCGCGAGTTCTACCGTGATTTCTGGATTGTATTCGTCGCGTAAAAGATTTTCGATCGCTTTGAGCGTCCCCACCGTCGAGCTAGGGCATGACCCGCAAGCGCCTTGGTAATTGATTCTTAAAATATTTCCGTCTAAAGCGATCAACTGTAAATCGCCGCCGTCCATTTGTAAATATGGCCGTACGTTCTTGTTGATGATGGCGTCTATTTTGATTAACTCGGGATCGGTCGGAGCGGGTGCCGTTTTTTGGGGTCCTGAGGAGTCCACTTCAAAGTCCGGGTTGTGCTCGGCGATGTTTTCCAGGATCAGGTTTTTGACTTTTTCTTCAATTGCATCCCAATCCGCACTGCCGTCTTGGGTTACGGTAATATAGTTGTCGAAAAAGTAGACTTCCGAGATGTTCGGAATCGAGAAAATTTTGCGGGCTAACGGGTTCTTATGGCAATCTTCCGCACTTTTGTAAGTCACGTTGCCGGTGTTCTTTACAGGTGCATTAAGTACAAATTTCAAGGCATTTGGGTTCGGGGTGCCCTGAATCATTATTTTATATTCCATCATAAATCCTCCTATTTTCATCTCAGGAAACGTTATTTTTAACGTGCTCATCTTAGCAAAAAGGCTTTATAAGTCAAGGATTGACTTATTTCGAGGATGGAGCGTAAAAGCTGGGATTTTAGGCCAAAAGGTTGTTTGCAACTACATGATCAGCAAACGGAAAAGCGCAGGTAAAAGCGGGTGAAACGGCGTTAAGAACATGGACGCTTTTCTTGTCCCCTTCCACAACAAAATCCTGGACCAGCGTAAGAGTCGTCTTGTCTAAGAGTTGCGCGCGGATACCTGGCTTGGTCCATTCTGTAAAACCCGCCGGATCTATCTTTTGCACCATTGCGCTAGCGAGGCTGACAAAATAATTTTTGTTGTATTTGCGCATTTCTTCAAAGGCGAGTTCGCGGAATTTAAATGAATTCGTTATGAACAACCGACTTTGATAAAAAGCGGTCGTGGTGAATTCCGAAAAGCTAAAGTGGCTTAGGCCTTGATAATTTTCGCGCCAAAATGCTGGGATGGCGGTTGGTCCGATCTTGATGTCGCCGTGCACGGTTTTGGTGTAATGCACGCCTAGAAAAGGATTTTTCAAATTCGGTACCGGATAAATATTGGTCTTAATATCGGTTTTATTTTTGGTGTATTTTAAATAAAGACCTTTGAATGGCATCATCGTATACTTTTGCCCGAAACCGAAATCCTGCGCGATCTTATCGGCATAAAGCCCGCTGCAATTAATGATTTTATTTGCTGTGAACTCGCCTTTGATCGTGATGACAATATTTTCGTGCTGGCTTAAATATTCGGTCTCGAAGGAAAAGTCAACGCCAAGGTTTTTTAAATCTTCTTTAATACTCTGGCAAACCTGTTTTGGATCGACGCTGGCCGTGTTGGGGGAATGCAATGCCTTCTGATATGTTTTAACATTCGGTTCGATTTCCATCGCTTCGCTTTCGGAAATGATGCTGACATTAGAACCGTTACGTTTGCCGCGGCGTTCAAGTTCGTAGAGTTGCCCGAGCTCTTCTGGGTTTTGTGCGACCACCAGTTTGCCGCATTCGTTCATCGGAATGCTCTTTGAGCGGCAATATTCTTTCATGCGGCGGTTGCCCTCGACAGTGAATTTAGCTTTTAAGCTATCAGCGGTGTAATAGAAACCAGCATGCAAAACGCCGCTGTTACGACCGGAGGCGTGATACGCGCAATCGGCTTCTTTATCGAGGATGAGGATCCGGCAATTCGGTTGTTTGGCTTTTAGCGAGCGGGCTATGCTCAAGCCCATGATGCCCGCACCGAGAATCAGATAGTCGTAGGTCTTTGACATGGGCTTAATATAAAAGTTTTAAGTTTCATTTGCAACAGATGTTAAAAATATTTAATATAGATATTATGTCCGAAGAAAATCATAACCGTCCCTACACTGTCGAAGTTGAAGCTCGCCGGTATTCCTGGTGTTCCTGCGGGAAATCGAAAAAGCAACCTTTCTGTGACGGCAATCACGAAGAGACCGGCATGTTCCCTAAAGTTGTGGTCTTTACCGAAAAGCAAACCGTTACCTTTTGCGGATGCAAAGCCACTTCCACTCCCCCTTTTTGTGACGGAAGTCATAAACATTTCAAAAGTCCTTAGCCGCATCAAGGAGTCCCTTTAGGGATGACGAAAGCCATAAACATTTCATCCATAGTCATTGCGAGGACGCCCTTGGCGAAAGAAGCAAGCTCCCTTCGTGGCAGTAGATTGCTTCTCTCCATTTGGAGCTCGCAATGACAGCAAGCTGTCATTTTTCTAAGACGTATATCCCGATATGGGCGAAGAGATTCTGAAGAAAGTTGATGTCTTTCTTGGTGTCGATGGCGCGTTCCTGGCAGATTTTGATCCCGTTGACTTTACAGAAAGTCTTAAAGTCTCTGAGTGAGAAAAAGCGTAAGTTAGGCGTGTCATACCATTCGTAGGGAAGTTCTTTGGTGACTGGCACGCGGCCCTGGAAAAAGATCTGCAATCTCGCCTGAATATGACAAAAGTTGGGAATCCCAACGACAACTTTCTTTCCTACCCGCAAAGCTTCGAGGATCGCTTTTTGCGGATTAAGCATCTGCTGCAAACTTTCATTGAGGATCACATAATCAAAACGCTTGTCGGCGTATTCACTTAAACCCGAATCGATGTCGCCATGCGAAACCGTTAAGCCTTTGGCGATACAAGCATAAATCGCTTTTTCATCGATTTCAATCCCCGTACCCTTACAGTTTTTGTATTCAATAAGGTTCGCCAACAGTTCTCCGTCACCACAGCCCAAGTCGAGGACTTTGGATCCGCGTTCGATTAAGTCGACTATGACCCGGTAATCTAGCCGGGCGTTAGGGGCGATATCTTCGGTCATGATTCTTTTTCCATCCTTGCAAGGAAATGTTTGATCAAGTGCGATTGGCCGTCGATTTCGACGAGAAACGCGTCGTGGCCGTAATTGGTATTGATCTCGACGTAGGAAACATCCAACCCGCCGAGTTTTAAAGCTTTAACGAATTCTTTACTCTGATAAGCCGGATAAAGCCAGTCGGACGTAAACGCGATGACGAGAAAATGCGATTGCGTTTTACGAAAGACCGAATTTAAATCGCCTTCTTCCGCGATATCAAAATAATCGAGTGCTTTGGTCAGATATAAATAGGAATTAGCGTCAAAGCGTTGGACAAAGCTATCGCCGCGGTATTTGAGATAATTTTCAACCTCAAAGTCAGTGGAAAAATCATACCCTACTTTTTCTTTGCCGATTAATTTGCGGCCGAACTTTTCATCCATCGACTTTTCGCTCATGTAGGTGATGTGCCCAATCATGCGCGAAAGTGCCATCCCGCGTGCCGGAACTGTTTTGCCATAATAATCTCCACCCTGCCAATCCGGGTCAGACATGATGGCCTGACGGCAAACTTCGTGTAAAGCGATTTGCTGCGCGGTGTGACGGTGATTGGTCGCAACGGCGATGACGGATTTGACCATCTCTGGATACATGATCGTCCATTTCAACGCCTGTAAGCCGCCCATAGAACCGCCCGCAACAGAAAGTAATTTTATAATTCCTAAATGGTCAATGAGCTTTTTTTGTGCGGCGACCATGTCTTCGATGGTCACGACGGGAAAACTGAGGCCATAGGGTTTGTCCGTTTTCGGATTAATCGACGCTGGTCCGGTTGAACCTTTGCAGCTTCCTAAACAATTGGAGGAAATGATGAAATATTTGTCGGTATCAAACGACTTGCCGGGGCCGATCATGCCGTTCCACCAGCCGGGCTTCTTGGCGTCTTTATGAAAACCCGCCGCATGGGCATCGCCGGTCAAGGCGTGGAAAATTAAAATGGCATTGCTTTTATCGGCATTAAGGTCGCCGTAGGTTTCATAAGCAAGCGTCACCGGCCCAAGCTTCATGCCACTTTTCAGCGTCAGCTCGTCGGATAATGTAAAATATTGCGTTTCGATAATGCCTAAAGTTTTTTCGGTCATGTTAACTTTTCGCCTAGCCTTCGGCGTAGCGAAACATTGCTTCAATGGTTTTATAAGCACGGTCGCGGACGTTCGGATCAAGTATGACGCGATCGCGGTCAGTAGGATTCTTTAGTACCCGCAAGATGTCTTGTAGCGTGTTGGATTTCATATACTTGCACATGGTGCAAGAACCGACAAGTTTTTTATTGGGAAATTCAACTTCCAGGCGTGCGGAAAGTCCGCACTCGGTCAGCATCAAAAATTCTTTGGCGTCGGTTTTTTTCATGTAGGTCAACATTTGCGCGGTCGATCCGACAAAATCAGAATTCTCGACGACGTCCGGTGAACATTCCGGATGACTGACAACTTTCGCGTTAGGATATTCGGTGCGGATTTTAAAAATATCCTCCTTGGTATATTCTTCGTGCACGTAACAGGTGCCATTGAAATATTTGATATCTTTTTTGACGCCCCTCTTCTTCATTTCGTTAATGAGATTCTGGCCCATTAATTTGTCGGGGAGAAAATAAATTTTGTCGTTGGGAAAACGCTGCACGATGTCGTACACATTCGCCGACGTGACACAAACATCGCACTCCGCCTTGACCTCGGCGGTGGTATTGATGTAGCAAACAAAAGTGTAATTAGGAAATTCTGCTCGCAATTGGCGGACTTGCTCGCCGTTGATCGCGTCGGCCAAGGTGCAGCCGTCCAAAAGCCCGGGGATTAATACCTCTTTGTGCGGATTAAGAATTTGCGCGGTGTCGCCCATAAAACGCACTGCGGCGAAAATGATCTTTTGCGCGGTCGTGGACATCGCGTCCTTGCTTAAGGCGTAAGAATCGCCGACAAAGTCAGCCACACCGTAAACGATTTCCGGTGAAACATAGGAATGCGCCAAAATTACGGCGTTTTGTTCTTTTTTCAGTTGATTGATTTCGTTAATGAGTGGCGTGAGTTCCTGGCATTTCTTAAGGCTGTAGATACAGACGTTCCCCCCGACCTTGACGTCCTTCAAGATCTCGTAAAGCTCCTCGGGGGTAATGATTTTCTTAGTTAACATTGGGAAGCAATATATCGTATTTATGAGGGGAAATCAATAGTAGTGAGGAGATAGAAAAATGGGATTATGGACAAGATTGTGTCGTTGGGTCGCAGGTCAATTTCATCGGGCCAATGTATTTTGTACTCCATACCAAGCCGGTATAGAAAGAAGTCCTGTCAATTGTGGCTGGGGTTTTCCCACCGTGGAACCAATTAAGCTTAATATTGCGAATACCGAGTGAGCGAATAGGTCTGAGTAATTCTGTGTTGGCTTTATAAGTAGTTGGTTTGGTTCTAAAGACCATCCCGACGCTCTCATAAGCGAGACGACCGTCGATCCAAGTGCGTAAAACACCATCCGCCAAATAACCGGGAGCAGATTCGGTAATCGTATTAAGTTTCAATTCTGTTTCGATGCAGTACCACTTTTCGGCATATAAAACGTTCATACCGCCTTGACCCCATAATTCTGTTCCCGTTGGAGGAGTATCATATCCCCCGTAATTATGGCCCGGTGGATTTTTATAATTAAAATCATACAAATGGAAGCCTACCGCCCATCCCCCTTGGGAAGGACCGCCCATGCCAGCATCGGTTTCATACCACGAGTTGCGCATTTGCCAGCCGTCTCCCCCGCCGGAAGACCCACTGTAGCCGCCATAGGATGTTGAATGGTCAGGAACAATACCCCATTTTCCGGCCATAGTTGTCCATTCGGTCTGTCCCCCGACTTTGGTGTAATAAAATTGTTTGCGATCTGCTGCTGTGACCTGATAGGGGGTCCCTAAACGAAAATAATAACGGATGAAAATGTGATCAAGGTTCCCATAAAGCGGTTCGGGTAGAAAGATATTTCCATCACCCGCGAAGCTTCCGCTGTAATTAATAACTGAACCGTCGACAAGGTTGGGTTCAGCCTTCATGACGATGCGCAAAGCCCCGAGACCCGGCGCTAAAGCTTTAAACCCTCCCCCAGAGTATGACGATGAAACTAAAGACCATAGATCTGTAGGAACGTTGACCCATTTACCAAGTCCTGCGTGCGGTAATTTTGTCAGATCTTGCGGGCCTGTACCATAAATGGCCGGATCAAAATTTCGTTCAACCATACTCTGCCCGATGGGATAAACAAAGTCTGATATATTCTTCCCGTCGATATATCGATGCGCGCCAAGGACACCCTTCAGCGCGGTAATATTGGCATCAAGGAGTCCGGAGTTAAGTGCTACGCCCTGGTCAATCGATTTTGAATTGACCGGCGGATCCAAAAGATAACCTTCGATTGCAGCGTTTGAACCGCTCCAGTGTTCAACGACAACGAAAGATAACGTGGCCGACTGAACATCAAAAAGTGGTTTGTCGAATTCTATAAAAGCCGGTAAAGATACTTTATTTCCCGTTGTGTTTGGCAACAAGGACGATGAAGAATTTGATGCGACAATGCGGCAATTTAAGGTTCCTGTTGTGCCATTTTTATAAACGACATTTATCTTAGGCGGGGAATTGATTTTATCAAAAAGCGTTGCAATTGCTCTTGGGGCATTTTTGGGATTAAAGAGAAAAGCGTTCCATCGTCCCGAGTTAAAGACATAAGAAAGGGCTTTGGTGATATCTCCTTGATAAGTGTGAGCTTCGTTTAAAGGGACATTACTTGATGTTGGGATTGAAAACCATGGTGTATTGCCCTGATTTATGAAATTGCTATCGATCCAATCACCTCCGAGGTTTTTCCATTGCCAGCCAGAAAAGAGATCAACATATTTGTATGTTGGGCCATAGCGGTCCCAATAATAGTCGCTTCCGCCGGGAATCCTGTTCGGGATGATCTTCGCAGGAACTGTTTGGAAAAGATACGGTTGTTTGGAGCGATATCGCCCAGATACGAGTGGCGTCGTAGGCGTGGAAATGTTTACCGATACTGAAGCGGAGTTTGCTCCTCCGGGACCCGTACATGTGATTGTGTAGGGTGTACTGGAAGTTAAAGGAGGCGTCATATATGTCCCGCTCGTTGTCGTCGCTCCCCACGAAGTTGAGCATGATGTCGTATTCGTCGAACTCCATTTCAGTGTCGTCGTTGAATTGGCCATTACTGACATTGGATTAGCGGTCAATGTCAATGTTGGTGCCGTAGAACCGCTCGATGTGGTTATTGATATGGGTGCAGAGGGTGTTGATTTATTACCTGCCGAGTCATAAGCGAGCACGGTATAAACGTACGTTGTGTTACTTTTTAAATTATTATCATTGTATACCGTGCCGGGGACGGATCCGATCACTGTAGCGTTGCGGCTGATCGTGTAACTAGCGACAGCAATATTGTCGGTTGAGGCATCCCAATTTAATGTTGATCCTAACTGGGTCACATTGCTTGATCGTAAATTTGCCGGTACTGTCGGAGCCGTAGTATCAGGTGGAGTAGTTGACCCGACATTTCTTGGCCGATAAACATAAACCGTATCGTCCCCGCCATTAGGGTTGGCATAAGGCATATAGATGACGGATTTGATCTTTGGGTTATAGGACCATTTTTTATAAGTCGTGCTTGGTGCCCATTGAATAGTGTCTCCGTTAGTCAGAGGCGCTCGTTCAACAGTCCAAGTGTCACTCAAGTTCGAAGGAATAGTAATTTCGTAGATCGCATTATCATCACTAGTTATGTTTCCGGTAAGAATACGGTTATTGTCGGGACACCAAAGTGCTGCCGCCCAAGTCTCGGGAATGGATAGTGGCTTACTTAAGGTTACAACATTGCTCCAGGATGGTTGTGTAACCGAAACATCCATATAGCGAACACGTAATTGACCACCCTTTTCATCAGCGAAGACAATCACGTTGCGTTCCTGAACATAAAACATAATTCCCGTATCTGGGCCGGTATCATTAGGACGTGGAGTCCCTGTTCCTTCGACATACTTATTTGCCAGAGTATCAAACCAGCGTATTGGACGAGTCCTTGAGGCGGCATGGCTTTCGTAGTATATGCGGTTTTGTGTTGGAACAAATGCACTCCAAACTGGGGCCCCGAGAGTCATGGAGACACC
>Ga0163144_10004046_pt1 | contig 33259 bp, 23 predicted proteins | sample OliLak19BULKMAT1_FD_123175 | JGI IMG/M metagenome (GOLD analysis project Ga0163144, IMG submission 123175) | Freshwater microbial mat bacterial communities from Lake Vanda, McMurdo Dry Valleys, Antarctica - Oligotrophic Lake LV.19.BULKMAT1 | ecosystem: Environmental > Aquatic > Freshwater >... | reverse complement strand
TTCCTCCAGCGTCCAGCGCCGGTCTCGTGATGCAGTTGACATGTGAGCGCGCTCCCGAGCGCGAACGAGTGTGTGATATGCATACCCGACACTCGCCAATGTCGCGGACAAATGCCGCATCGTCCTACTGCGGCTCCGACCGTTTCATCCCGAGCGCCGAAATCCCCTGTGCCGAGCCTACTCTCGGCTCGGCCGCCGAGTCAAGGGGATGGCGATCGGCGCGTCCATAGCCAGTACACCGGCGCACCAAGCATCACGACGCCAATACCAATCGCCGACTGCAATGGCTGCGCCCATATCGTGTTCCCAACAATGGCTGCAGCGGCCAACACGAACAACGCGGGTGTCACCGGATAACCCGGCACACGAAGCGGTCGCGCAGCATTCGGTCGTTTGATGCGCAGTACAATAACGGCCGCCGCTCCGAGCGCATAAAAAATCCAGCCGATGAGAACCACGTAACGCCAGCACAGCCGCCACAATACAACTTGTCACGATGGCAACTGCAGTCGTTCCGTATTTCGGATGAATTTCACCGAGTTTCCGAAAGAACACGCCATCGCGCGCCATCGAGTAACACGGAACACCTCCACCGGAGCCGGGACACTGTCCATGCGCTTCACCTGATGCGCCGCGAACGCCCCGGCTGCGACCGGGCGCCCACGGGAAACGCCGTCCGGACGGCCACCGAGGCGCGGCGGCGGGCGGAGATCAGGCCGGCCGCGCACCCGGCGGCCATCGCGGGGTCGGCGATCGCGCCGTATGTTCGCCGGATACTCGACCGAGCCCGATTGAATTTCCTATCCTGCATTCGGCAGCAGCTTGCTGCGTTCATCAAACCGTTCGCGTAGCGCGCCGCTTGTCCCGCGCGAGCAGTTTCACGAATTGGTGACTGCAGCGGCGTTTCTCGACCCGACGTGTCTACGAAGGCTCGCAATTCGGATTTGGCGCCAACCGGTACAGGCGGAGCGACAGCACCAGCAACCACGCCCAGCCCACCACCACCGCATACCAAATTCCTACCGTTCCGCCGACCAGTCCCGGAATAAAGAACCCACCAAAGAATCCAATCAGGACCGACAACCCCGAGAACACGGAGAGGCGCGCGAGCGACGATTCGCCGCGCCGCGACATGGGCAGCGCTGCGCAGAAACTGCTAATCGCAAGGCAGACAAACCCCAACGTACCGGCGACGAAGTGCAGCATGCCTGTGGTGCTGATGGATGACGGCGCGCCGAGTGGCGTACCGACCGGAAACCCATCCATGGCATCGGCCGTGAAAATGGCCGCCGCAATCATGCTGGCGCCGAAGCCGCCCAGGAACCAGCTCACCGCGCGCAGCCTGGGAGCCGGCATTCGCCGGAATCCCACGGCGGCGGCAATAACCATCAGGCCACTCACCACGAAGTTCGTGGTCTGCACCCAGCCGCCAGTGCCGTTGGCGAGCAAGCTGAGCGGATGGCGCGCGAAGGAAAACCCGTCGCGCACCCACGCCTGAATGAGTCCAACCGCGAGGTAAAACGGCCCCGCCAGTGCACCGTAGCCGAGCAATGAGCGAGTGACGGCCGCGCCGTAATCCACCTGCGAGCTTTTCGTGCGCACCGGTGCTGCAGCCGTCGATAGGTTCGAGGACATCGGCTATTCTCCGTGATGGTGGAAGTTTCCCCGCCGAGTATACTATTACACTCATGAGTGCAACAGAAGGCTCTGGAAACGGCCCTCGCTTGGCCCGGCGCCCAACAGAGGCGGCTCCGGCCGCTCCGCGCCAATCGGCGTCGCGCGCGCCGGGGCCGCGAGCCGACGACCCACGCGTGGTGCGAACACGGGCGGCCGTGGTCGACGCGGCGCGGACGTTATTCCTGCGCCAGGGTTATGCTGGTACGACAATGGAGGACATTGCTGAGTTGGCGGGTCTCACCAAACGCACGCTGTACAACAACTACGCCGACAAGGAAGCGCTCTTTATCCAGATTGTCGCCGACGTCAGCGCCTACGCCGCGGAGTTCGCGCGCGGGCTGCATGCGGAGTTCACCGTTGGAGTGACTGATGCGAATTTGCGTGTTACGCTCGACGCGTTGGGTGAGCGCATGGCACTTGCAATCGTGCGTCCGGACGTCGTAGCGCTGCGTCGCCTGTTAATCGGCGAAGCGCGGACGTTTCCAAAACTCACAAACGAATATTTCGATCGAGCTCCGGGTTCGGTCATTGAAGCGCTGGCGCGTGGCTTCGCGCGTCTGGACCAGAATGGATTGCTGCGGGTGTCCGATACGCGGCGCGCGGCTGCGCAATTCGCGTACCTCGTGGTTGGTGAACCGCTTGATCGCGCAATGTTGACCGGGACCACACCATGCAAAGCGCACCTTGTTGCCGGTGCGCGGGAAGGAGTGGTGACGTTTCTGGCGAGATATGGAGTGGTGCGTAGCCTTGGAGAATCTGTTCGATGTGGACAGTGAATCCGTAGCGCGGGGCACTCGTTCAACGGCAGCGCAGGCAATCCGGCGTCAGCCCAGCGCGATGTCCACCTCGCGCTTCGCCCAACGCGCCAAACCCATTCACTCCGCCAGCCCCTCCAGCGACCGCAGAATCACCTCCGCCGTGTCAACCGCGCGCGTGAATTCCGAACGTGCAGCCGTAACGCGGCAAACAAGCACGAAATTCTCTCGGTGTGACGGGCGTGCGAAATACGCCTGATCCAACGACTCGCCATCAATGCGCAAGTCGCGCACGGCCAGGCACGGCATGCCCAGCAACTCGAGTTTCATGAACAACGCCTGCGGATTTTTGGTGGCGAGATCATCATCAATGACATGCTATCCGGACGGCACGTGAAACAGTGATTCAATGGCGCCGGCTCCGACCACCGCATACTTCTCGCTCTCCACCACCGTGTGCACGCGGGGCACCAATCCCGCACCGCTATCGCGCAAGCGCGCGTTGATAGGGAGCTCGGCATCGAGAGTCGCTGCGTCATTGGCCAGTGCGACGTCGGCAGCCAGCGCCGGACGATCGTCCGGCTTGCCCTCGTCTTTCGGCGAAGGCGGCACACTCGCGGCGGCGCGACGGTTGCTGTTGTTACAGCAGATGTGTTGGACAGTGCGGCCGCTTCAGCCAGCGCCGTCAAGTTGACCGCTGGCTCCGACAACATTGCGCGCAGCGGGTGAACAATCGGCGCCCGTCCTCCAGAAACACCGACCGCGAACGCATCACACCAACCTCCGACGCCATGGTCGCATCCACCACAAGGCAGGGCATGCGATTTACCCGGGCTTCCCGAACCGCTTCGACGGTCAGATTGTTGTGTGCCGCGAGGTATTCCGTCCAGTCCTGTACCGAACCGTCATCGAACGCATGGCGCCATACACACGACCAGTGGAATGAACACGGCCGGGTTGGCCAGGGCGTAGTCTTCGGCGGAGGGTGGCCCTTGCACCCAGGTGTCTGGCAATACGCACGAGAAGGCCAGCATGGCGCGGCCCTCGGGCACGAGATGGTGTGGAGAAAACGTGGTGCTCACAGGGCGTGTGAGGGAAGTCCTGACAAAAATGCGGTGGGTTGCCGGACGCATTGTGGCGCGTTTGCAATCGCTGCACAACCGGAAGAGATACGTCATTCGGTCCCAACTACCTGCTATCTTTCACCTAATCCCTTCGCAGCCCCACTGCGGTCACGAGAACTGGCATGCGGGCCGGCTGCGGAAGCACCAATTCATGCATCGGAGCGACAGATGGGCGGAAGCAACGGAGAGACAGGCGGCCAGTGCCCGGTGGTACACGGCACACACAAAACAACGACACACGGCGCCCGGACGAATCGCGACTGGTGGCCCGAACAACTGAGCCTTGGCATGCTGCATCAGAACTCGTTGGCGTCGAGCCCCATGACGCCCGAGTTCAACTACGCCGAAGAGTTCAAGTCGCTCGATCTCGATGCGGTCAAAGCCGATATCAACGCGATCATGACAACGTCACAGGACTGGTGGCCCGCCGACTTCGGCCACTATGGCCCGTTGTTCATTCGTATGGCCTGGCATAGCGCGGGCACGTATCGCACGGGTGATGGTCGCGGCGGCGCGTCGTCGGGCGCGCAGCGATTTGCCCCGCTCAACAGCTGGCCCGACAACGTCAATCTTGACAAGTCGCGGCGCCTGTTGTGGCCCGTCAAGCAGAAGTTCGGTCGCAAACTGTCGTGGGCCGATCTCATGATTCTCGCCGGCAACTGCGCGATTGAATCGATGGGGCTCAAGCCGTTCGGATTCGGCGGCGGACGGGAAGACGTGTACGAGCCTGAGATCGATATTCATTGGGGCAACGAGGCCGAGTGGCTGGCCGACAGTCGGTACTCCGGCGATCGAGAGTTGGAAGGATTGCTGGCAGCGGTGCAGATGGGACTTATCTACGTGAATCCCGAGGGGCCAAACGGCACGCCCGACCCCGTCGCATCTGCACGCGACATTCGCGAAACGTTTGCGCGCATGGCCATGAACGACGAAGAGACCGTCGCACTTATTGCCGGCGGACACACGTTTGGCAAAACGCACGGCGCGGGCGACCCGGCCGCGGTGGGTGCCGAGCCTGAGGGCGCTGGCATTGAACATCAGGGCATGGGCTGGACCAGCTCGTACGAAACCGGGGTGGGTGCACACTCCATCACCAGCGGACTGGAAGTCACGTGGACGTCGACGCCCACCCAATGGAGCAACGGGTTCTTCGACAACCTGTTCGGTTACGAATGGGAGCTTACGAAAAGCCCCGGTGGGGCGCATCAGTGGACGCCAAAGAATGGCGCCGGCGCCGGCACCGTGCCTGACGCGCACGACGCGACACGTCGTCACGCGCCCGCGATGCTGACGACCGATCTCGCCCTGCGCCTCGATCCGGCGTACGAAAAAATCTCGCGTCGTTTTCACCAGCATCCTGATGAGTTTGCCGATGCGTTCGCGCGCGCGTGGTTCAAACTCACGCACCGCGACATGGGCCCGAAAGTGCGCTACCTCGGCCCCGACGTCCCGCAGGAAGATCTCATCTGGCAGGATCCCATTCCGGCGGTCGATCACCTGTTGATTGATGCGAGTGATATTCGCGCGTTGAAGGCACAGATTCTTGCGTCGGGTATCAGCATTTCTGAACTCGTGTCAACCGCCTGGGCGTCGGCGTCGACGTTTCGCGAATCGGACAAGCGTGGTGGCGCGAACGGCGCACGCATTCGGCTGGCTCCACAAAAAGATTGGGTCGTCAATCAGCCCGCGCATTTGTCCCGCGTGCTCACTGCGCTTGAGGGTATTCAGCAGTCGTTCAACGCGGCACAGACTGGTGGCCGGAAGGTGTCACTGGCCGACGTCATCGTGCTGGGTGGCAGTGCTGCGGTTGAAGCGGCGGCCAAGGCCGGCGGTGTGCACATTGACGTGCCGTTCATTCCTGGACGCATGGACGCCACGCAGGCGCAGACCGACGCGCATTCGTTCGCGCCGCTTGAGCCGGTGGCCGATGGTTTCCGTAATTATCTCAAGCAGCAGTATCCCACTTCGCCCGAAGAGATGTTGGTCGATCGCGCGCAGTTGTTATCGCTGGTCGCGCCGGAGATGACCGTGCTGGTTGGTGGATTGCGTGTGCTGAACGCGAATGCCGGCGGTTCATCGCAGGGTGTGTTCACGACGCGCCCCGGTGTCCTCACCAACGACTTCTTCGTGAACCTGCTGGACATGGGCACGACGTGGAAAGCGGTGGCGGGTTCGACCAACGAGTTTGTCGGTACCGATCGCGCGACGGGCGAGCGCAAGTGGTCAGCGACACGCGTCGATTTGGTGTTTGGGTCGAACTCGCAGTTGCGGGCGTTGGCCGAGGTGTATGCGGCGGCCGATGCGCAGGAGTTGTTTGTGCGCGCGTTTGTCAAAGCGTGGACCAAGGTGATGCACCTGGACCGGTTTGATTTGGCGGGTGGGTGAGGTGGGTGAGGCGGATTGAGTCCGATCCGATTGTCGTTCCCGACTCTGGTGCGCGTACCTGCAAGCCGCCCGGGGAGCTGTAACGTCGTCTTCCGAATAGGACTACCGCGTGGCGTTGATCGTTGCGACGCCGTAGGCGGACAGCTGGTCATCGGCAGTGACCAGCGTCAATCCTTCTGCACGCGCCTGGGCAACCAGCATGCGGTCAAATGGGTCGCGATGCAGCATTGGCAACCTGCGCACTTCGTCGGTGTGCCGAAGTTCCACAGGCAATACGATGAAATCGCTCTGCGCCAGTTCCACCGCGATGTCAGCGTTTTTCGGCAGCGTCAATTTCCCGACTGAAATTTTGATCGCAATTTCCCAGGCGGACGCTGCGCTGAATCGAACTTCTGACGCCTGTTTCAACATGCGACGCGCGTGCAGTCCCAATCTGGAGTCATTGGACTGCCACCAAAGCCAAACGTGCGTATCGAGCAGCAGTCGCCAGGCGGAATATCCAGCAACCGGCGCTTCTCGTACTGCCGACCGTCTTTTCGGTCTGCGCGCAACCGCGCTCATTCGGTGTCGCCTTCGAAGGCGTCGAGCAATTCTGGCGGCAACGGCGCATCAAAGTCTGCGGCAATTTTCAACTTTCCCTCCCAGCGACCGGGCACGCGCCCTTCGCGCACCGCGCGCAAGGGCACCAGACGGGCCATAGGCGTGCCCGCTTTCGCGATGATGATTTCTTCTCCGTGAGAAGCGCGGTCCACCAGTTCGGACAATCGTGTCTTTGCTTCATAAATGTTCACCGCTTTTGCCATCGTCGCCTCGTCTTCGGGTCGACTGAAATCAAGCATTGTTGGTCATGTTGGTCAAGTTCGACGCTTCGGGCCGAAAACTGAAGGCAACGCCGTGCGTCTTTGCCAGCGAGTGCGAGGTATCAGCCCCCGCAGTGCAAAACGCAACGCATCCGCGCGGGGCACTAGGACAATATCACCAATCGCCGAGTCGCATTACTGGCGACCAATGGCCTAGCGTGCTGGGCGTTCCGGAACCCGGTCGAAGCGCACGTTGCGCGCGCGCGCGGTCGACGCCGTAAACGCTTCGATGCGTCCCGTCGCATTGCGCTTGAACGCGATGTCGCCGAGTACGCCAGCACGAAATGTGTCGCGCGCGAGCGGGCGCATTTCAACGTCGCCGGCGCGGAAGTGCGACACGACCAGTGCGCCGTTACGCACCGAAACCGTCCAGAAGGTGGACAGCTCGTCACTCTCGTAACGCCCGACGTAAGCGCTCATGTCCGCCGGATTCGGCGTGTAAGTCGCAGTGGCCGGAGCAGGGTTCGAGACGACAGGCGTTTGCGCGGGCGACATCCGCTCACCGAGATAGAAGTCCACAATACGCGTGGCCGAGCTTACGGGGTTGATGGCGGTGGTGTTCGAGAGCACGATCACCGCGAACTGCTGGTCTGGAAAACGCTGAATTGCCACACGGAATCCAGCCCAAGATCCAGAGTGACTGACGCGCTTGAACCCGCGGTAGTTCTCGATAATCTGACCGAACGCATAGGTCGTGGTGTCGCCGTTCGTGAGCACGAAGCGTTCATGCAATCGAGCGATGATTCGCGCGTCCCCGACTGTCGGCGATTCATAGTTATGCACCCACCGTGCGAGGTCTTCCGCCGTCGTGAACAGTGAACTCGAGCCGAGCGCGGTGAGGTTACTGGGCACCTTCAATACCGACGTTCCAGCCCCGGCGCGGTACGATTCGGCCCGGCCGATGATCACGTCGTCGTGGTCATCGTGAAAGTGGGTGTTCGTCATGCCAAGTGGAGTGAAAATCCGAGCGTCTGTAAACTGTCGGAACGTTTGTCCCGACACGCGCTCGACGATTAACGCGAGAATGTTGTAGCCCGTGTTGGAGTAGGTGTACTCCGCTCCGGGTACAAAATTGAGCGCGCGCTGACTGAAGGCGAAACGGAGAATCTGCTGGTAGGAAATCACGTCCTCGAAATTCCAACCCGCCATGTGCAAGGCGTCGGGCCAGTCGCGCAGCCCGCTGGTATGATGAATGAGGTGATCGATCGTGATAACGGTCCCGAAGTTCGCGAGTTCCGGGACGTACTTTCGCGCGTCGTCGGAGAGCGACAGCTTGCCCTCCGCTTCAAGCAGCGCGATAGACATCGCGCAAAACTGTTTTGAAAGCGACGCGACATCGAAAAGTGAACGGGGCGTCATGGTGATACCGTGCTCGATATCGGCCATTCCGTACCCCTTTGCAAACGCCGCCTGGCCGTTTTGGAGTACCAGTACCGCCACTCCCGGGGAGTCTGGTCCCTGCCAGCGGCTGAACATTTCGTCGATACGCTGCGCGTTGGATTGCGCTGATGACGGCAGCGTTAACTGGGTTTGTCCGAACGCTGATGGTGCCATGATCGCCATCAGCCCCGCGCAGCATCCGGCAAGCGCGAGTGTACTCAGAGAACGCGTGAGTCCCACAGTGCGTGTCATCAGTGATTACCGATTGATGATCTGTACACGGAACAACGGCAGGGCCTTCTCGGCCTCATCCTGCACGTAGACCTGCTCAGTCTTCGCGGAGTCGTAGTCGCGCCACAACCATGCCAGCGCCGCCGGGAGGGCAGATGCCGCCGACGAAAGGCTGTGCACACCGACACCGAAATGGAAGTGGAAGTCGTAGCCGGCCAGCTTGAGCGAGTTCGCCATCTGAATGTTTTGCAACGGCCAGCTTCCGTCCTTCGATTCCATGTCGTTTGCGCCGTCGTCGAGCCACACGCGGATGTTGCGGCGCGGGTCCTTCCTGACTTTGATCGGCAACATCGTCCCGGCGTCGAGATTGTCCTTTGCATCTGGCTGATCACGACGCCAGCCTATGGCCGTGTAGCTGCCAATGAACGAGCCGACGCGGCTGAAGTGATCGGTCTCGAGCCACGCGACATTAAAGGCACAGACGGCACCTGACGACATGCCGGCGATCGCGCGACTGTAGGCGTCCTGACGCAGGCTATATCTCTTTCCGATGTCCGCAAGGATCTCCTCGCGCAGAAAACGTGCGTAGGTCCCGTCCATTATGTCGTACTCGATGGAGCGCATCTGCTTATCACCCACGGTTCCCGGAGAAATGAGGACGTGGATCATTGGCGGGATCTTTTTCTGCGCGATGAGGTTTTCGGTCACTACGGGTAATCGCAAAACGCCGAGTCGAAAGGCGGCGGCGTATCCATCCTGCCACACCATGAGGGGAAGCGGAATCTTCGGATCGTATCCCGGCGGCGTGTACACCCAATATTCGCTGGTCATGCCGGGGTAGATCGTGCTGGTGTGTACCATTTTCTCGCTCATCACGCCCTGCGGCACGTTCGGTTGCTCGTACGAGTCTTCGCCGTACGCTGGGAGATCGCTTAAAGGACCGAACGGCTTGCCATCGACCATGAACTGAAAGAGGTGTGCTTCGCCAGTACTCAACGCAGGCGCTACAAACCAAAGGCTAGTGCCTGCAATTTTTCTCATTGGGAGCGCTGGATGTCCGTCCAAGGCCAGCGCCGGTTGTGTTTCCTGATCGATGACGAACAGGAAGTCGGACCCCAGCCCGGTCATGGCGCCGGTCTTCAGCCGATCCGGCCGATACATGGACTGGACAGCCGCACGGAACTCTGGCGAGTTGGAGCGGTGCTTCGCCAGTTGCAGCAACGCTGCGGGCTGTAGCCCCAGGGCCAACATCCATATGCCACCGGCCGCGAAGACCAGTCGCTGCACCCACCGGAGGTTCACGCGCTCGAGGGAGGAATAGTTTTCGGCCACGATCTGCCGGTGCCGGCGAAGCACCACGAGCGTCGCCACCGTATACCCACCCCCCGAGAGAAACCTCAGCGGATCGGTCAGCATGGCCCCCATCGATACCCTACCGCTTCGGATGGTGTCGAACATGGCCAGCTTCTCTGCACCCGACAGGAGAAAGATTGGGACGGACAGGACCAGCACCAGCGCCGCCGGCGCGGCATGCCACGCATCACGCCAGCGCAGGCGGCGGGTGCGGTCGCTGGCGGTGACGGCATAGAAATAGACGAGCGGCCCGAAGAGGAACGGCAGCGGATGCGTCACGCCGAACAGGTGGGGCAACCGACCGACGAGGTCCGCCGAGTAGTAGACGACGGTGGCGAGGAAGAGGGCAAACGAGAGGATTGCTCCGGCCAGCAGCCGGTGCGGGGTTCGACCGGTGGGCCGGGTGGCCAGTGCCACCGCCAACACGAATCCCTGCAGTGCGCCGAGGAGTGCCACCAGCTGCCACCAGTTCAGTCCACCTGCGTTCACGTAAATATCTGCTCGCTGCGCGGTAAGATCGTTCCCGAGGCAGAATTTAAAGGACGACGCCCCGCAAACCAACGCATCGGACCGTGAACCGCCGCCGCGCCTACCGTGGGCAATCGCGAAACTGTATTCGGTGCAAACCTCAGTGCCGCGCAAATTCAGCTCCGACCGCCGAATTGTCCGGCCGAACGATCGGCATTTACAACGCCAGCCGATGGCGTGGTGCAGAGATACGCCAGCGCTCCCGGAGCGACACACTGATCCTTCGCACGCGTCACGGTGGCGCCTGGTCGATTGGCATCTCTTCGCACCGCGAGCGTACCGCGTTCGACCTTGACGTCCCAGCTCATGTCACTGTGTTGTCCCGCCGCGGACGCGAGTTGGTTGCGTACCCGATCAAGGCCTACACCAGCCGTGCTCCGTGACATCGCCGATTCGTACATAATAGAGACATTATCGGGTGACCAGCGCCTTTCCGCTGGATGCTGGTCCATTGGATGGGCCGCGCTGGACGGTACAAGCGCGACGACCCCAACACGGCTTGCGCGCTACGCGACCACCTCAACACGACTCACGCGTTATGCTGCCACCGCGAACAGCCAATGCCGTTCCCTGCGGCCGGCGCGGTGTTTGGGAAGGCCACGGGCAGCAGTACTGCGAAAACGGGCGGCAGAATCAAAAGGATCGTTCTCACAACCATTGAGCGAGTGGGGATTATTCAACGGGCTTCGCCAGGCTGAAGCAGAAGTCGCGCGCTGCCCGTCACTGAATGCAGCATCAAACGGTTGTTCAAACGGTCCCGCTCGATCAGGCGGTTCTCCGGGCCGATCTCGACAAAGCTCGGCAAGAGGTGCGCATGTATGCCCCATGGGCGATGGCCGACGAGCGTGGCACGTGGATGGAGCCAGATGGGCGGGTCGTCGTACTGCACGAGACCGCCGGACCAGCCAAAGCAGACCCATTACACGCATAGCGTTCTCGGCAACCGGAGCGATATTCCCCTCCACCTCCCCGCCCAGAGACGTCTCGACCGATGAGTCACTGCACCAAAGGCTGGCGGCGCCTCGCCAAGCTCGCGATCGCCTCGCTGGCGCTCCCGCTGTCGTCCGCGCTGGCCCAGTCCGCCCTCCCCATTGACGGCTCGCCGGCACCCGTGGCGCCGGCGGTCATCACCCGCGACGCCGCGCAGCGCGCCACGGTGCGCGCGATCAAGCTCACCGCACCGCTCACGCTCGACGGTGTGCTTGACGAAGCGGTGTACACGAGCGAAGCCCCGTTCGGCGGGCTGATACAAGTGGCACCGGACGCCGGCGCACCGGCGACAGAGCGCAGCGATATCTGGATCACCTACGACGATCGTAACATCTACTTGTCGTGTCGCTGCTTTGAAACGTCGCCGCCTGCGGAGTGGATTGTCAACGAACTCCGGCGCGACACCGGTGGTTTGCGGAACAACGAACACATCGGCGTCCTCTTCGACACGTTCTACGATCGGCGCAGCGGATTCGCGTTCTACACCAATCCCCTCGGCGCACGCGCCGACTACTCCATTGTTGACGAAGGCTCGTCGAACACCGACTGGAACCCGGTGTGGACGTCGAAGACAGGACGGTTCGATGGCGGCTGGACGGTCGAGATGCAAATTCCGTTCAAGTCGCTGCGGTATCGTGCGGGACCGAGCCAGGTGTGGGGCATGCAAATCCGCCGCTCGGTCCGCCACAAGAACGAATGGGATTACCTCACCCCGGTGCCGCGTATTCTTGCAGGCCCGCAGGCACTGAACCGCGTGTCGGCAGGTGGCACGCTGGTGGGTCTCGATCTTCCCGAGGCCGGTAAAAACATCGAGCTCAAACCATACGTCGTCTCGCGCATCACCACCGATCGCGTGCGCACCCCACAAATCACCAATGATTTTGGGAGTGAGCTTGGTGGAGACGTCAAGTACGCCGTCACGCCAAACCTCACGGCCGACCTTACCGTCAATACCGATTTTGCACAGGTCGAGGTCGACGAACAACAGGTCAACCTCACGCGATTCAGTCTCTTCTTTCCTGAGAAGCGTGACTTTTTTCTTGAGGGGCGCGGCATTTTTGATTTCGCGCGCGGTGGCAACGGCGCATTTGGTGGGAGTGGCGGCGCCGACACGCCGCAGCTTTTCTACACGCGACGTATTGGCCTCGACAACGGAGGTGTCGTTCCGATTAACGTGGGCGGGCGACTAACCGGAAAGCTTGGCAAGTTCGCGATCGGACTGATGAACATCGGGACGTCGGGTGACGCGGCGTTAAAGGCCGAACCCACCAACTTCACGGTTGTTCGTGTGAAGCGCGACATTCTGCAGCGCAGCTCAATTGGCGCGATGATCACGAACCGATCGGTCGCGGCATCGGGTACTGGAACGAATGCGGTGTACGGTCTGGATGGCGCGTTCCTGCTTTCGCAAGCGTTGACGGCGGGTGCGTACTGGGCGCAATCGCAGACCACGGGCGTGCACACTGACAACCAGAGTTACCAAGGGCGGTTGGACTACAGCGTCGATCGGTTTGGAGCAAAGGCCGAGTATCTGTCGGTGGGCGGCAACTTCGATCCACAAGTGGGCTTTCGTCGACGCTCTGACATCAACCGGTCGTTCGGCGAAGTGCGGTTCAGTCCCCGGCCCAGGAGCCAGGCAATTGTGCGCAAGTTCACCGGCACCGCATCGGGAGAGTACGTCGAGAATAGCGCCGGCCTTGTGGAAACACGAATTTGGCGTGGGCATTTCGATACCGAGTTTGCGAGCAGCGATGTGGCGGGCTTCGACGTAACGCGCAACTACGAATTCTTGCGTCGGCCCTTCACGCCCGCTGGCTCGTCGGCTGCCATCGCGCCGGGTGGATATCCGTTTTCCGATGTGGCCCTGTCGTACACGTTTGGTGCGCAACGGCGCGCGTCGGGCACGATCAGGGCGCAAGCCGGACAGTTTTACGACGGCACCATTCGAAGCCTGACCATCGGACCGGGGAACACCTTCTCCTCGGCGCGCATCGCGGTCATGCAGCGGCTTGCGGTGGAGCCAACGTTTTCAATTACGCGTGTCGAGCGCCCTACCTCGTCGTTTACCACTCGCCTCGTGCGGGCGCGGGTGGATTTTGGATTCACGCCACTCATGTTTGCCAGCGGGCTCGTACAGTACAACTCGGCCGACCGCGCTTTCAGCACGAACCTGCGTTTTCGGTGGGAATACGCGCCGGGCAGTGAGCTGTTTCTGGTGTACACCGATGAACGCGATGTGCGGGAGGACCGCGACGTCACGCCGACGACGGTGCGCGGACTCAAGAACCGGGCGCTTGTGGTGAAGGTCAATCGACTGTTTCGCTATTAGGAAGTCGCGCGCCTTGGGTGCGGGCCTTTGTTCGTTGCCACGGACGAAGGCACCCTCGCGTTGCGTCCTGCGATGTGTTCCAGAGTCGGAACGGACTTTCGAGCACTAACCTTTCGTCTGCTTTGCCGGCTTCTTCCTGCCCGCGCTGTTCAGCGCGATTGCTTCGCGAATGAGTGCCTTGAACGCAGATTCGTCAACAGAAACGGTGCCCACTCGCGTAGCGCTGCCGGGTCAGCAAGCGCTTGCCACACGCGTTCGGGCGGGTGGCGCATAGTTCGCACCAGTACCAGCGTCCAACTCTCGCCGTCCCGCTTTTGGATTTGTGCACTACTGGCTGGACCCGGTGTGTACCCCCGGCGATCGGTCATTGCTTTTTCCTCCGCTTCTTCTTCGTTGATGGATTGGCGCGGTCGAGGTGACGTTCGAGCGCGTCGACGTGCGTCGACCAGAGGCGGCGAAAAGGCACCAGCCATTCGTCGAGCTCCATGAGCGGTTCGGGTCGGATGCGGTACACCCGCCGCTGGGCGTCCACGCGTGCCTCGACGAAGCCGGCGTCCCGCAACACTCTGAGGTGCTTGGAGACAGAGGGCTGCGACAGGTGCAACTGGTACTCGATGTCGCTGACCGACCGCTCGGACGACGCGAGCAGGCTCAGGATGGCGCGGCGGTTTGGCTCCGCGATGATGTCGAAGGTAGATTCCACGGCAGGTATATACTCATTAGCGTATATACCTGTCAAGCCATTTAGAACGGACCCGTATCCCCAACATGACCACGCCCACGACCAAGACCACGCCCACTTCCCGCCCACCCGCCGCCGACACCCACGACCTCATACGCGTGCGCGGCGCCCGCGAGAACAACCTCAAGGACGTCAACATCGAAATCCCGAAGCGGCGCCTCACCGTGTTCACGGGCGTCTCGGGATCGGGCAAGTCATCATTGGTGTTTGGCACCATCGCGGCCGAGTCGCAGCGGCTCATTAACGAGACCTACAGCGCGTTCGTGCAAGGATTCATGCCAACGCTGGGCCGTCCTGAAGTGGACGTGCTGGAAGGGCTGACCACGGCGATCATCGTGGATCAGGAGCGCATGGGCGCCAACTCCCGTTCGACGGTGGGTACAGCCACCGACGCGAACGCCATGCTGCGCGTGTTGTTCAGTCGCATTGGCACACCACACATCGGCTCATCGAACGCGTTTTCGTTCAACGTTCCGACGGTGCGCGCGTCCGGCCAGATTTCCGTTGAAAAGGGCACCACCACCAAAACGGAAACGAAAGTCTTCAACATCACCGGCGGCATGTGCGCGCGGTGCGAAGGCATGGGATCGGTGAACGACATCGATCTCTCGCACCTGTACGACGACACGAAATCACTCAACCAGCGCGCGCTGACGATTCCCGGCTACACCGTGGATGGCTGGATGGTGCGCATCTTCTCGGCATCAGGGTTCATCGATCCCGACAAACCCATTCGCAAGTACACGAAGAAGGAGATGCAGGACTTTCTCTACAAAGAGCCCACGAAGGTCAAAGTTGAAAGCATCAACATGACCTACGAAGGACTCGTGCCGCGCCTCCAGAAATCGTTCCGGTCCAAGGATGTCGACGCCATGCAACCGCACATCCGCGCGTTTGTGGAGCGCGCGGTCACGTTTACCACCTGCCCCGATTGCAACGGCACGCGACTCAACGAGTCCGCGCGATCATCAAAGATTCACAAGATCAACATTGCCGATGCGTGCGCGATGCAGATCAACGACCTGGCGGAATGGGTGCGTGGGTTGCACGAGCCGGCCGTGGCGCCGTTGTTGACGTCGCTGCGCGACACACTCGACGCGTTCGTCGAAATTGGACTGGGGTACCTGAGCCTCGATCGTCCAGCTGGCACCCTGTCGGGCGGTGAAGCGCAGCGCACCAAGATGATCCGTCATCTTGGCTCGTCACTCACCGACGTGACGTACGTGTTTGATGAGCCAACTATCGGTTTGCATCCGCACGACATTCAGCGCATGAACGACCTGTTGCTTCGCCTGGTGCGGGGAGCGAATACGCACAACTTGCAGAACGTGAATGTCGACATACCGCTTGGGGTCTTGGTAGTGGTGACGGGTGTTGCCGGATCGGGCAAGAGTTCACTCATTCACGGTTCGGTAAGCAAGCGCGAGGGCGTGGTGTCGGTTGATCAGGCGCCCATTCGCGGATCGCGGCGCAGCAACCCTGCGACGTACACGGACATGCTGGAGCCCATTCGCAAAGCGTTCGCCAAAACCAACGGTGTGAAGCCCGCACTGTTCAGCGCAAACTCCGAGGGCGCTTGTCCAACCTGTAATGGCGCCGGCGTAATTTACACCGACTTGGGCATGATGGCGGGCGTTACTTCGGTTTGCGAAGATTGCGAAGGACGGCGATTTCAGGCGTCGGTGTTGGAGTACAAACTTGGCGCACTGAACATTGCGCAGGTGCTCGATTTGCCCGTGGACGAGGCGTTGGCATTCTTCAATGCCGGCGATGCGAAGACACCTGCAGCGCACGCCATCCTGTAGCGCATGTCTGACGTCGGGCTGGGCTACGTTCGCCTTGGTCAGCCGCTCACCACGTTGTCGGGTGGCGAACGTCAGCGGCTCAAGCTCGCGACGCCCATGGGTGCGGAGGGAGGTGTGTATGTGTTGGACGAGCCGACTACCGGCTTGCACCTGGCAGATCTCAAACAGTTGCTCGGCTTGCTGGACCGCTTGGTCGATTCCGGCAAGTCCGTCATTGTCATTGAGCATCATCAGGCGGTGATGGCGCACGCGGATTGGATTATTGATCTCGGGCCGGGTGCTGGACACGACGGTGGGCGCGTGGTGTATGAAGGGACGCCCATGGAGTTGGTGAAGACGAAGCAGACACTCACCGGTCAGCACCTGGCAAAGTATGTCCGCTGAGTTCGCACGCAGCACACAGATACTCCGGCTTCGCACGGTGGTCGTCAATCCGCCTGCGCGCACCGTGTATACGTTGCAACTGGGTCGCGATGAGCACGTCATGCCGACATCGAACACGCCCTCTCGCGTCACTTTCGATTTCAGCGTGGACGTTGAGGAGGACAGCGCTACGGGTTCGTTTCGGCTTCGCGGTCCGGCAGTGCAGGGGCCAAAGGGGCAACGCTTTGTCTATCTCGGCGTGCGGTGGCACGTTCCGTTCACCGATGTGCAGACAGGCGGACGCGTCAAGGTTACGCTTGAAAGCATCACACCCGCCCAGATACGGAGGGCTGTTTCGGGGACATCGGCTGTTCTGCAGGCCGAGTTTGAAGGTACGGGACGAAATGGCCGGCCGGCGTGTGCGAGTGTGAAGCTTATCGGCGAAGGCTGGCATTTCCGCGATTGATTTCCACCGGCGCGCGGCGTGTGTTTCACGCGCTCCGCGATATCGGCCGCAATTGCCTCGCTGATGCGCCGCATTTCGTCGCCATCGCAAACCGCGACGCACGAAAGCCAAGCTGTTCATTCTGGTCGCATATCACACAAGTGCGTGGCGAACAATTCGATCGCCGTAGCGGCTATCAGCGGCCATGGGGCGATATTGATTCAGGCATTTACACTGACGGTGTTTGTGAACCTCCTCGCGTTAATAGCGGGCGAAGTGGCACTGGCAGCAACGCTGTCGGCGCGGTCAGCACGCCATCACCGCGTCTCCTACCCAAAGGTTCGGCATTGGTACGGCGCAGATCAGCGGTTGGGCAGTCACTTCCGGTGCGGTCATGGCGAAGCCGCGCCGACGCGGGTTATCCATGACCGCTAGCCCATGGCATACGCAAACTGCGGAGCGTGTGCTGTTGCAGGTGCGTTCCGCCACCACGGGCTTGACGGCCGCGGAGGTTTTGAGGCGCCAGCAGTCGGACGGACCGAATGAACTAACCGAAGCGCAACGCATCAAGGTCTGGCAGCTATTCCTTGGCCAGTTCAAAAGCATCATTATCTGGATATTGATAGTGGCGGGTGTGGTGTCGGCCGTGATGCATCAACGTGTGGACGCGTTTGCCATCTTTTTGATTGTCGTGCTCAATGCGGCCATCGGGTTTTATCAGGAGTACACGGCCGAGGAATCGATTGCGGCGCTCAGGAAAATGACCGCGCCACGCGCGAAAGTGCGTCGCGATAATCATGTCACGTCCATTGCTGCATCCGCCGTGGTCGTGGGTGATGTGCTGGTGCTCGAGGCCGGCGATGTTGTCGCCGCCGATGCACGCGTCATTGCTGCGTCCACACTGCGTTGTGTCGAATCGACGCTCACGGGTGAGTCGGAAGCGGTGACCAAGCACAGCGCCGTGATTGCGAAATCCGACGTGCCCCTGGGTGATCGGGTCAACATGCTCTTTATGGGAACCAGCGTGGCCGCGGGATCGGCCCAAGCCGTGGTTGTTGCCACGGCCATGCAAACCGAACTGGGCCAGATTGCAGGCCTCATGCAGGAAACCGGCGATGACGCAACACCGTTGCAGCGCAATCTGGATTCGTTTGGGCGGATTCTGGTTTGGGCCGCTTTGGGTATTGTCGCGATGCTGTTTGTGCTCGGACTCTTCCGTCAAACGCCATTGCTCGAACTTTTCATGACAGCAGTGGGACTGGCGGTCGCTGCAGTGCCGGAAGGTTTGCCTGCGGTCGTGACAGTGGCGTTATCGGTAGGAGTGTTGCGGATGGCGCGCCAACGCGTGCTGGTACGGAAGATGGCGGCTGTCGAGACACTCGGAGCGACGAGTGTTATCTGCACCGATAAAACGGGCACGTTGACTGTGGGTGAAATGACTGCCCGTGCCCTCTATGTTGGCGGCGAACATTTCGAAATCACGGGATCTGGCTATGGTCCGACCGGCGACGTGATGTTCGAGGGCAAACCTCCCAGTCAACTTCAAAACATCGCGCTGCTTGAACTCGCTACGGTGCTGCTGGCCTGCAATCAGGCACATCTGGTTGAGAAGGATGGCACGTGGACGACCGTTGGTGATCCAACGGAAGGCGCGCTGCTGGTTGCAGGCGCGAAAGCTGGCGGAGATCGCGCACGCATTGAACGCGAGTTGCCGAAACATCAGGAGTTTCCGTTCGACTCCGATCGCAAGCGCAGCTCCGTTGTTCGTCGCGCGACCACTGGCCAACTGCAGGTTTTTTCCAACGGCGCACCTGGTTCGCTGCTGGAGTGTTGCACGCACGTGCGTACCCACGAAGGCGTGCGCCTGCTGACGGCTGCGGACCGGAAGCACATTCTGGCGAAGACGTCGACCATGGCGCGTCAGGCGTTGCGTGTTCTGGCATCGGCGCGCCGGGAACTGGACGATGATGCCACATCGACGCTGACTGTCGATGTGGTAGAGCGAGACCTGATCTTCATTGGTCTGACAGGGATGTACGATCCTCCACGGGCGGAAGCAAAAGTCGCGATCGCGAAGTGTCGCGCAGCCGGCATTCGCGTGGTGGTCATTACGGGTGATCATCCGGAAACTGCAACGGCAATTGCGCGCGAGCTTGACGTCGCTTCGGAAATCAACGACGCTGCGACGGGCGCCGAACTTGAAGCGATGTCAGATGAAGCATTACGAGCACGCGTTGAGCAGATTTCTGTGTATGCGCGTGTAACGGCGCAGCACAAGTTGCGAATCATTCGAGCATGGAAAACCCGGGGAGCGGTTGTTGCGATGACGGGTGATGGCGTGAACGATGCCCCGGCCATCAAAGGCGCGGATGTGGGTATTGCAATGGGCAAGGCCGGTACGGAAGTGACGCGTCAGGCGGCTGACATGATTGTCACCGATGACAATTTTGCAACCATTGTCACGGCGGTCGAAGAAGGGCGCGGCATGTATGCCAACATTCGTAAAACGCTGCAATATCTGCTGGCGGGAAATACTGGCGAGTTGCTGCTGATGACGGTTGCCGTAGTGCTCGGCCTCCCCATGCCGCTGCTGCCTATCCATCTACTTTGGATCAATCTGGTGACGGATGGTATCCCGGCCCTTTGCCTGGCGGCCGATCCTGTTGACCCGGGCGTGATGCAACAGCCGCCCCGGCCCCGATCCGAGCGACTGGCGAATCCGCGCTTCCTGCGCACGATGGCGTTGACCGGAGTACTGACCGCGGGAGTGAGTTTCGCGGTGTACTATTACATGCTTTCGCTGGGCGATGTTGCCATGGCTCGCACCTGCGCATTCGCGGTGCTGGTGTTTTCGGAACTATTGCGGTCGTTCGGCGCACGCAGCCAGTCAAAATTTGTGTGGCGAATTCCGCTGCGCACGAACCCCGCGTTGGGGGTGGTCGTGCTACTGACCATTGGTGTACAGTTTCTGAGCCAGCACAATGCGCTGCTTGGACGGTTCCTCAAGACATCGCCCGTGAGCTTCGCCACCGGATTCTGGTTACTGGCCGCCGGATTGATACCGTTGGTCATGCTGGAGCTGGTAAAAGTTGTCAGGGAAAAGATGAAGGCGAACGCACCGCCAAACGCCGTTCGCGCACTCGCTCGCTGAAACAGCCGTAACTGAAGTCACCGAACAAATTCGCATCGCATTGGTACAGTGAGAGGCGACCGATGTCAGACACCGTAAATTCCATCCGGCGCCCCCAGGCCCGCGTCCCGAAACCAAGGCTGTCGCCATGAGCCAGAGCAGCACCGAGGCAGAGACTCGCAAGACGGGGGAGCCGACCTACCGGATCGAGCTTCACACCGACGCCTACGACATCCGCGTCTATGAGCCGTATGTCGTCGCCGAGGTGATCGTGCCGGGTCCCGCCGAGTCGGCAAGCAGCGAGGGATTCCGCCTGCTGGCCGCATACATTTTCGGCGCCAACGGCGGCTCCCGCACAATCGCGATGACGGCGCCTGTCACGCAGTCTCCCGTGAAGCTGCCCATGACCGTGCCCGTGACTCAGTCGCCTGCAGACGACGGATTTCGCGTGCATTTCGCGATGCCCGCTGGCTACACGCTCGCCACGCTGCCGGTGCCGAACGACTCGCGCGTGAAACTGTGCGAGGTGCCGGCGCAGCGCGTGGCGGTGCGTCGCTACTCCGGTCGCTGGACGGAGCTGAACTACGCCGAACACCTGAGCGACCTGCGAGCGTCGCTGACTGCGGCCGGTCTGACTGTGCACGGTGCACCGGTCCTTGCCCGGTACGATGCGCCGTACGTGCTGCCGTTCCTGCGGCGGAATGAAATTTGGCTGTCGCTGGCCTGATTGTGGCCAGCCCCGCCCTTCCGCGGCCTGGTGCGAACGTGGCGCAACCACCTGTTGCACCGGTTGATGCTGTCACGTCTGCAAAACCCGTCGCGAAATCAGGGCCGCGGCGCGTGCTTGGCGTACTGCGCCGACACCTCACGCTCGCGATGATTATTGTCGTCGTCGCAACGACTGCGGCCCTGTTCGGTCCGCGGCTCGTGCTCGGACCGATCGTGGTAGTGGAGGCAGTGGTCCGCGCGAACTTCATGCAGAGTGTCGTGGCTACTGGCCGAGTGGAGACCCCGCATCGCATTGAGGTCGGCGTGCAAGTTACCGGTACGGTGCAACGCGTACCGGTGACTGAAGGGCAGATGGTCACCGCCGGTGCGACGCTGATTGAGCTCGAATCGTCGGAACTTGCGGCGTTCCTTCACCAGGCCCAGCACGCGGTGCAGGCAGCGTTCGCACGCGTGCGACAGATTGCCGAGGTGCAGTCGCCACTCGCGGTGCAGGCACTGCAGCAGGCTCAGCTCAATCACGACGCGACGCGCGATGCACTTGTGCGCAGCGAGGCGCTGTTTGCGGCGGGCGCCATCGGCAAGGCCGCACGCGACGATGCCCGCCGCGCAGAGCAAGCTGCGGCGGCCCAAGTGGCGAGTGCCGGGCGTCAGGTTGCGAGCGCGCGTGCAAACGGGAGCGATGAAGCAACGGCGCAGGCGGCGCTGGCAGAGGCGCGCGCCGGTGCGGATCTCGCGCGCGCGCGGCTGAACTACGCGACGGTGCGCGCGCAACGATCGGGCACGCTCATTTCGCGCACTGTCGAGCCGGGTGACGTGGTGCAGCCCGGGCGAGTGCTGATGACCTTGTCTCCGGGCGGCGAGACGCAACTGGTGGTGCAGATCGACGAGAAGAACCTGCAAATGCTACGACTCGGCCTTACAGCGCTCGCATCCGCCGATGCCTATCCCAAAGACCGTTTCGCCGCCACCGTCGTGTACGTGAATCCGGGCGTCGACGCGCAACGTGGTGCGGTCGAAGTGAAGCTGCGCGTCACGTCGCCGCCGTCGTACCTGAAGCAGGATATGACCGCATCCGTTGACATCCTGATTGCGCAGCGCGACAGCGCGATACTTGTGCCCAGTGATGCCGTGCATGATCCCGATTCGAGTGCGCCGTGGGTGTACCGTGTCACCGGTGGACGTGTGCAGCGAACGGCGGTCACGCTGGGCCTGCGCAGCGGTGGACTGAGTGAAGTGCTCACCGGCGTATCGGCTGGCGATCGAGTCGTGCCTGCGGCCAACCTAAGTGTGCGTGACGGCGCGCGGGTGCGCGCGACACTTCCCGTGATCGTGAAGTGAAGACTGCGGTCGCGCCTACTGGTGCCCCCACGGAACCAATACCGCTCGCAACCGACGCAGTGCCGCAACCGTTCGCGCGATGGCTGCCATTCGAATGGATCGTGGCGATCCGCTTTCTGCGTGAAGGGCGTGTGCAAACGGCCTTTATCATTGGCGGTGTGGCGCTCGGCGTGGCGGTGATCGTGTTCATGTCCGCGCTCATTACGGGACTGCAGTCAAGCCTCATTGAGCGCGTGCTGACAGGTATTCCGCACATCCAGCTCACGCCGCGCAAGGACATCGTGCGTGCGCTGCGCGATACAGCGGCCGGCATACGTGAGGGCGCCGTGCTGCAGGCGCCGCTGCAGCGCCTCAAGGGCATCGATCAGTGGCAGAGCGTCCTCGCGCAGGTGGGTGCGATGCCCGAGGTTGTTGTTGCCTCGCCCGCCGTGGCGGGTTCTGCGGTGGTGGTGCGCGGCGATGTCTCGCGCGTGATTGGGCTGACCGGCATGATCCCCGATCTCTATTTCCGCGTAGTGCAACTGCCGGGCAAGATCGTGAAAGGGTCCGCGCGCCTCGACGGAACGGACATCCTGATTGGCACGGAGCTGGCGACGGACCTTGGCATTGGTGTGGGCGACAAGCTGAATGTCACCGGCACCAGCGGCACCATGACGACGCTTACCATCACGGGCATTTTCGATCTGGGCAACAAGTACGTGAACGAACGCAGCACCTTCATGGCGCTACGAACGGCGCAGACGCTCATGGCACTGCCTGGGGGCGTGACATCTATCGACATCACGGTGCACGACGTGTACGCGGCCGAGGTGATCGCGCAGCGCATCATGAGCTCGGCCAGCGTGGAGGCTGACAGCTGGATCACGACGAACGCGCAGTTCTTCACGGCGATCACCGCGCAGACCATTTCCATGAATGCGATTCGGTTCTTCGTGGGCCTGTCGGTGGCGTTCGGTATCGCGAGCGTGCTGGTCGTCTCCGTAGTGCAGAAGTCGCGGGAGATTGGCATTCTGCGCGCGATGGGGATCGCGCGCGGCCAGGTGCTGCGAATTTTCCTGCTGCAGGGTGGATTGCTGGGCCTTGGTGGCGCGCTGGCGGGCTCCGTCCTGGGCTTTGCCGGTCTGACGGCGTGGACGCAGTTCACGCGCGCCGATGACGGATCGTCGCTGTTTACACTGGAACTGTCGGCGGGGTTGTTTGGCTGGACGCTTGGGCTGGCAACGCTTACCGGTCTGGTGGCGGCCGTCATACCCGCGCTGCGTGCCGCGCGCCTCGATCCAGTCGTGGCAATCAATGGTTGACCGCAATGACTGACAGCGCGCCAGTCGTCGAGCTGCGCAACATGCACAAGTCGTACGATGTTGGGCTGCCCAACGAGACCGAAGTACTGCACGGGATTGACCTCGTGCTGCAGCGCGGTGATTTCTGCGCGGTGATGGGTCCCTCGGGATCGGGGAAGAGCACGCTCTTGAATCTCATCGGATTGCTCGACCATCCGACGTCAGGCACCATCGCCATCAGCGGTCAGGAAACCACCACGTTGGATGATGCGGCAATCACGCGGCTGCGGGGACACAATATTGGATTCGTGTTTCAGTATCATCATCTGCTGACCGCGTTCACTGCGCTGGAAAACGTGATGATGCCCATGCTGGGTGAGCAGGAGTTCGCGAACCCTGCAATGACCCAACGGGCGGCGATGCTCATCGACACCGTGGGACTGACACCGTGGCGGGATCGGCTCGTAGGGCAGCTGTCGGGCGGACAGGAACAGCGTGTGGCGGTTGCGCGTGCGTTGGCAATGCAACCCGCGCTGCTGCTTGCCGACGAACCCACGGGCAATTTGGACACCAAAAGTGCCGACGCCGTGTTCAACCTGCTGCGCAAAGTGAATTCGGACGAGGGCACCACCATTCTGTTCGTGACCCACAACCCATTGCTCGCGGCACGGTGTGATCGGACAATCGACGTGGTGGATGGTCGGATCGTGGCCCGACCGCCTCAAGCGTCAACTGATTCTCAAAAAGCACAGCAGCGGTAGGCCTCGAGTGCGCAACTGGCGGAAGTCCGCGCCGTCGGCATAACCTTCAGCGGTTGGTCCAAACCTCAGGGGAAAATCCGATGAAGGTGCTCGCACGCGCCGCACTGTTGTTGACTGTCGTATCTGCCGGAGCTCAGGCGCAGGTGAATGCGGGAGAACAATCGCCCGAGCCAAACCTGCCGTTCACCATGACGCAGGTTGCGACGTTCAACCTGCCGTGGCGCATCGCGTTTTTGCCGGACGGGCGCATGCTCATCACGGAGAAGGTGGGCCCGCTGTGGCTGGTGACGCAGCAAGGTGCGAAGACGCCGGTTTCGAACGTGCCAAAAGCCCTGTCGCGAGGACAAGGCGGCATGCTGGGTGTCTACGCTTCGCCGAACTACGCCACCGATCGCAATGTTTATCTGACGTATTCGGAACCCGGAGATAGCGGCGGGTCGAGCTTGGCATTGGCGCGAGCCAAACTGACGATTGCCGAGGGCTCGGCGAGTCTCGATGGGCTGCAAGTGATCTGGCGCGATGGCGCACGCGGGAGCGGCGGACAGTTCGGTGCAGCGGTGGCGTTCTCCCCCGACAAACAATTTCTGTTTCTGGCCGTGGGTGATCGGCAGCGCATGACACCCGCGCAAGACCCGAACTCGCCGCTGGGCAAAATTCTGCGACTGACGCTTGATGGCAAACCCGCACCGGGCAATCCGCAGGCCGGCAAGAGCGGGGAAGCAACGATTGCGATTATCAATCCGCCACGCGATACCGAACTCGCGAAGAATGCGCCCGTTGCATTCAGCTACACGTTTCCGGGCGCCAACCTGACGCCGTCAGAAACATGGGCCAGCGGTTTTCGCACGCCGTACGGATTGGCGTTCGCACCCGACGGCCGGTTGTGGGAAGTTGAACACGGCCCTCGTGGCGGTGATGAACTCAATCTTGTTGAACCTGGCAAAAACTACGGCTGGCCGCTGGTGTCGTATTCGGTGAACTACAATCGCGTGCCCATTCCCAGTCCTGATACGCGTCCCGATCTGGTCAAACCGGTCATCTATTGGACGCCAATTGTTGCACCGGGCAATCTCACGTTCTACAACGGCGCGATGTTTCCGCAGTGGAAAGGATCGGCGCTCATGGGTGGGTTGGTAACGCGTACGCTTAATCGTATCACGTTTGATGGCAACGGTGGCGCGACGTCGGCCGAACGGTGGGACGTTGGCCATCAGATTCGCGACGTAGCCGTTGCGCCGGATGGTGCGGTGTGGGTGATCGAGAATACCGGCACGGGCGGACTGTTTCGGGTGACGCCGAAACAGGAACTGTTCAGCGGCCCGCAATTCCTTGCGGAATTGCAGCGTGAGCTACGCGCACGCAGGTAGCCCGAGTTTACAACGAATCCCCCATCACACCGTGATCGCCATACCGCGATAAATCCGCGACCGGTAGCGCGAGTCTTCGGCATCCGGCAATGGCGCACCGGCCAGCAGCACCGCGCGGGCGAACCGACGCACCTCTTCCAGCGTTTCCTCGTCGTTGCGCGGCTCTTCACTGCGCACACGGCGGGTGAGGTTGATCTGGTTGACGGGCACGTTGTGCACCAATCGCTCGTTCTCCACCGCCAGCGTCGCCGTCAGCGCGTGCAGCGTCGACTTGACGAAGTTGGCCAACGAGAACGCTTCCCCGTCCGTACCCGCCGGCACATCGGGAGACACCAGCACCAGCTGTGAGTCATCAAACATCGACGCCTTTCGGGCAACGCGGAAATGGTGTGTGAGATTGGCTTCGACCAGCGCCCGAAAGCCCGCCGCATCCAGCACCTCGCCCGGCGTGGCAAAGAGATGCACCGGCAGTGGTGCCAACGGCGTCGACACCACCGTCGTCGGCGCACCAGCAGCGCTTAACGCCCGGTTCATTCCTTCTTCGATGTCGTCGCCACACGTGACCTGCACCACCACCGCACGCGCAGATTCAGTGAGCTGGGCCGCGATGCGCCCACCCGCCTCGGCCGTCTGGGTCAGCAGCACGATTTTCCCAACGTGACACTGCTCCACCAGCTGCTGCGCGGCTTCTGCCAAGTGCGGCACGAGATGTTCACCGATCAACCAGACGGTGCGGCCCCGCAATTGATCGAGTCGCTCACGCTTGGCGCTACCGAACAGCTCGCGCTCCGTGATGGAGCGTTCGAGGTTCAAGCCACCCGACGGCATGAACGTTTCGCCGCTCACGGCCCGATCGGCGAGGAAGAACACCGTCGCCAATGCGACCTCTGTCTCGGTTGGCATACGCTTCAAGTGCAGCAGCGACAGCACACCGCGACCAACCTTGTCTGCCTCGCGACTGATTTGCGACGGTGGCAGGAACGGGACATCCTCCGGTGGTTCGCGCCGCAGCCACGCGCCCGATTCGTAGTCGGCATTGTGCGTTCCCTGCAGAAATCGGCCGCCAAGCCGTAATCGTGCAATCAAGCGCCGCGCGATTGATGGCGTGATCAGGTAGTCACTCCACGTGGCGCCATCTGCCGCTTCAGTGTGACACAGCTTCGCCAACGCACGCAGCGGTGCCGTTGCCGTTTCGTTGGCGAGCAGTGCGGAAACGTCGTTGGGCGCAATCTTGTTCAGCACGTCGTCAACGTCGCCCCCGGCGCGCAGTGCCTGCACTACCGCGGCATGCGTCGCGTTCAGACGTCGATTTTCGAGAATCAATCGGCCGCGCCGAGCAAACAGGCCAGGCTTCCCGCCCAACCCGCGCAGACGATCACCGTCCACAGGCCCTGGCGCAATGGCATTGATCTGAATCTCCGGACCCAGATGGCGCGCCAACGATTCCACCAGCGCGCGTTGCCCGGCCTTGGACACGGCGTAGTCGGCGCGGTTCGGATAGGCCACGGCAAGATGCTTCTCGCCACCGAAGTAGCTGGACACGTTGAGGATGTAGCCCGACCCCTGCTGGCGCATGATCGGCACAACTTCCTTCAACAGCGCGTAATTCGAAATGAGATTGGCGTCGAGCGTATACCGCCAGGCATCCAGCGACATGTCGACGACCATTTCCTCGGCACCGGCCACACCGGCGTTGTTGATGAGATAGTCAATGCGACCGAACGCAGACACGGTGGCATCCACCGCGCCGCGCAGCGTCGACACATTCCCGACATCCACTCCGGACAAAACGCGCACTCGACGATCGGCGCCGGTGTAGCCAACATCCTCCAGCTCACCAACGATCTGGGCGCGCATTGCCTCCAGCTCAGTGGCGCGGCGGGCGCAGAGCATCACGCGCGCGCCAGCGGTGGCCAGAAGTCGCGCCACCTGTCCCCCAATGCCGGCCGACCCGCCGGTGATCAGCGCCACTTTGCCAAGGTGCAGTCCCGTCAGGTTGTCCATGAAGCCAACCATCGATCGTCTGGCCCCGGTCGCCTTCACGATGGACTTTGGCATGTACAGATTCACCTGCGGAATTCGGCGATCGGTAAAGATCAATCGTGCGGCCTGACCGGCAGCGAAGCGAAGATTCTCCGGCTCGGTGTTGCCGTAACGGATGATCTGGTTGCCCCACTCGATCCACTGACGACGCCCGTGTTTTACGTCGACTTTCGTCTCGTCGCGCCACACGCGCGTGAGCGACTCCATCGCGGCACGCAACATGTCCGCGTATGCATTCTCGCGTCCGTCGCTTGCGTTGGTCATCACGATGAAACGCGGATTGCGCGGCAGATCGGTCCGCGCGCTCCAATAGCGACTCATCGTCCGTGCAAGCGACAGCGCACCACCCAGCTCTACATCCAGAAAGGCATCGATGTCGGCGTCGTCCGTTTCCGAAACCGGACCAACGAATCGTTCCGCCCCGAATGCTGGCAGAAAAATGGCGCCGTGTACTGCCCCACCACCGGCCGGTCCACCCAGCAGCGCCGCTTCCATTGTCCACGGCGCCGTGCGATCGAAGCGCGCCACACGAATTCGCGCATCAAGCCCTGTTGTGGAGAGCTGATCACGAACCGCCACCACATCGGCTTCGCGCGGCACGCCGAGCAGAACCGTCGCACCCACTTCCGTCTGCAATCGCGCAATCACCAACGCGTCATCCAGCTGATCGCCACTGGCCACCAGCACCGAGAGTCCGCTGCCGTCGACCGTGCGCATTGTGGGACGTGACACAAACTCGGATCGACTTTCTTTCCGTACCCACATGCCGTGCGTGACTTCGAAGTCGTGGCCGTTGAAGGCGGCCGATTCGTCGCTGGCCAGAAAGAGGCAGGTGTTCGCGACATCTTTCGGTGTTGGGAACGTGCGTCCCGCTGCCGCATCTTCACCGGCTCGCTTCAACGACATCAGCGCAGTAAAGTCCTTCGCGGTGGTGCCCGGTTCGTCGCCACGCATGGTGTCCATTGCCGCGAACACGGTTTGAATGCGCTCGGACCGAATGGGCCCAGGATACACGGTGTTCACGCGAATTCCGCGTTCGCCCAGTTCGAACGAGAGCTGCCGCGACAGCGCGTTCAGTGCCGCCTTTGGCACGACATAGGGCGCGCGCGCGTAATACTCGGTGCGGGAAAAGATGGTCGAGATGTTGATGATGGAACCGCCGGGCTGCATGACCGGCGCCGCACACTTGGCCACGTGCCACGACACCCCGAGAATGCTACGCATGGCATCGCCCACGGTTTCACTGTCGGTCGCGCCGGCGGCACGCATTGCATCCAGTTCCTCGCGCGTTAGCGGAACGTTTCGCAACGGCTGCCGCGGCCCCGCCGACCCGGCGTTGTTCACCACGATGTCCAGACGCCCGTGTGCAGCCATCGTCTCCGCAATGGCATGTCGCACCGAAGCAGGATCTGCCCCATCCAACGTGACGACCGACGCGCGATGGGCCGCCGAGTTCGTCGCTGATAACGCGGCCACACGTGCCGCCTCAATGCGTGTCCGCTCGCGACCGGTTAAGACCACTGTTGCGCCGGCATTCAGAAAGTGCCGCACAATCTCTCCACCAAGGTTTCCGGCGGCCCCGGTTACCAGCGCGACCTTGCCACTCAGTCGTCCGGTGTGAGCGGCGGGCAGTTCAATTGCGCGCATCATGTCACTCGTGTCTGGTGTATTCACGGATTGATCAGGCTGAAGGGTCATGACGTGTGCTGCGCGGCAGCCCACGCTTCCAACAAGGCGTCTTTCCCACGCAGCCCGAGCGCGGGAAGCGCATGATTTACCAGATAATTGGCACCGGCATGTTTGTTCTCCCACATGGCCTGATGCGCAATGGGGAGGTCGTGCCACGGCACCACGGTCGGCGGTGTGATGTCCAGATATCCGCCGGCGATCATGTCATTCATGCGGGTCACTTCGTACGCGTTGGTGAGATGCGTGCCAAGAATGAAGGCCGTCGGCATCAGGATTTTGCGCTGACGAGTCCAGACCTGCGGGGCGTAAAATGCATAACGTCGGCCAACCATCTCCTCGCAGTACACCACCCGCCCGGTAAAGGGCTTCACCAATGACGTTGACACACCAAGCGTGTCGTGTCCCGCGCGTTCGAGAATGAGATCGGGAGCGCCGCGCGGGTTGTCCGGCGAGCGCAGCACCTTGCCCACCGCAGCGCCAAAGGGCTTAAGCGTCTGCTCCTGAAAGTCACGCACCGCCTGCCGGAACGTTTCGGTTGCCAGTTTGGCGTCGGGCAATCGCGGCATGGTATGCGGCCACGAGAAGTCGGCACTGCGGCGCCCGATCTCCTCAAGCGACACCACACCCGCCACGGCGTCCTCGAAGCCCAGCGACTGCACAAATTCGCGCTGGCCATCGGTGGTTGTCGCGACCACGCAGCGCCCGCGCATCGCACGCACCGCCTCGATCATCTCAAGTCCCACGGCATCGACGAGCTCGGACGTGCGCGGACCGTAATAGACCAGCACCGCCTCGCCGGCTCGCAGGGCCGCGCGCCGCAGCATGACTTCCGGTGTGGACGCTCCGCTCTTTCCCACAAACGTGAAATGGTAGCCGCTGGAGGCGCCATAGAACGTAAGCGCCCCACCCTGCTCCAACAGCTGGAACGAGCGCGGAAATGCCGTCTCACCCGCGTGCGACACGACGTAGTCGGCCAAGCGCCCGCCGTTCTGCGCACGATACTCGGCACACAACACGTCGCCCGCGGCCAACCACGCCGCAGTGTCGTCCACACTGTCCGGCACCGGCGTAAAGAGGTCGGCGAACCGCGCATCGCGTCGGTCGAGTGTCGCGGTCGCTCCGAGGGCGCGCACCGCTGTGGCACGCTCGGCACTGGACACAAGTCCGGTCACCTGCACGCCACTTTTGAGCGCCGTCTTCAGCGCCTCAAGTCCCGTTCCGGTTGCCGCACCTTCCACGAACATCGTTTTCCCCGTCTCGATTTTGAGCGTCGTGAACAACGCCCGCACAATCGTGCCAAGATTCAGCATGTACGACCCCGCCTGCTCAAGCGTGAGATCGCCCGGAATTGCGTGCAGCTGTGGCGCCTGCGTGACCAGGAACTGCGCATGGCTGCCGAAGTCTGTCTCGTAGCCCTGAATGGAGAAATCGGCGTACATGGGATCGCGTGCGGCCAGCGGGGACAACAGATCGCTTTGCCCGCTGTACACCGCCACCAAATCGCCCACCTTGAGCCGCCCTTCCATTTTGGCGTCGACACCCAGCGCTACAATGAGTCCGAGACCACCCGATCCGGTGACCTGTATGTCCAGATCGTGATTGTCAAAACTCGAAACGGGAATGCCCGTGATGGCCCAGATGTCATTGAAGTTGACTTCCGATGCCAGCACGTACACGAGCGCCTCCATGGCGCCGGGAACGCCGACAGGAACGATCAGCTCCTGTTCAGCCACCGCTGGCGCTCCGAATGCTGGCGCACCGGTGCGCACATCCTTGGGCACACCGAAGGCAAATTGCCACGATGGAATGGGCGTGACGCCGGGATAAAACGGCGAGCCAACGGGAAGCAGCTCGCCGACCAACTGTTGTTCAGCGATGAAGTCACGCTGTGTCGCCACCAAGCGCACGCCGTCACGCTTGACCGGCAGTGGCGCGCTGTGTTTGTCGAGAAACTGGCGAATGCCCGTCTTGCCGCCGTCGGGATCGACCACGCCTTCAGCGAACAGTTCTGCTTCGCGCGCAAGCCCGGCGTCCATTCCTTGTGCCCACCCTGTGTGCACGGCATCCAGTAGCCTGGCACCAGCAACTTTACGCCCCGCCCACGTGAGCTGCGACAACAACTGCTGCAGGTGGGCGTCGGTGAGCACGCTGTCCAAGTCGATGGTCGCTGGCGAGTTCCATGACACAGATTGCGCGAGCCGATGCTGATGCGCCGCTGCCAACACACTCGACGCACCGTTGCGAAACCACTCGCGCACGCGCGCATGCGCCACCGACAGCACGTCGCTGGCATCGTCACTCAATTCATCAACGATGCCCATGGCGTGCGCGACGGTGCCGTCCACGTTCCGACCACCCAGCAACAGCTCGAGCGCGTCACGCACACCGTCGGTACCGCGCCGATCGGCGAGCAGCCGCGGCAAACGTTGTGTGCCGCCATACCCAGGCAACAGGCGCAGACGAATTTCCGGTTGCCCGAACTGCGAGAACGGTTCCGCCACGCGGTAGTGGCAAGCGAGTGCGAACTCCATGCCGCCGCCCAGAGCAACCCCCTGAATTGCCGCGATGCACGGCTTGCCCATTCGCTCAATGCGTCGGAAGGCCAGTTGTGCATTATTGGGCAGCACGCGGGCCTGCTCCAACGTGTGAATCTCATCGAGAAACTGCCGAATATCGGCGCCGGCCACGAACGAGGACGTGCCATCGCCGGTGAAGATCACCGCCTTCACGTCGTCGCGACGCGCCAGATGATCGACCACGATGTTCAGTTCATCAAGCGCGCGCTCGTTCAGCGCATTGACCGGCGGATTGGACACATACACGGTGGCGACCTTTGCCTCGGTGCCGAGCGCGTTGTACTGCACACGGAAGTATCGATACCGCTCGAATAGCTGTTGTTCCTCGCTTAGCCGCTGGCGACGCTGCCACTCCGTAATGGCGACGCGCATCTCGCTGATCGACTCCGGATTACGCAGCGTGCTCTGATCGCCGACCTCGCTTCCTTCCACCAGCGCCCGGACCATGCGCCGCACGTACTTCCCACTGCGCGTCTCGGGAAACTGACTGACCGCGATGAAGTCGCTTGGCACCGCCACCGCGCCCTTTTCAAAGCGCACCAACTCGGACAGGCGACGCTTGTCGTCTTGTGTGAGTGTGCGACCGACCCTCGGCAGCACGAACGCCAGGGGGGTCAATCCCTTTTCGCGATGTGGTGCTCCGACGACGATCACATTGCCCACCGGCGAATCGGGATCGAGTTGACGATGGCGCAGAATCGCCCCTTCAATTTCCTCGGTCCCCATTCGGTGACCTGACACGTTGATCACATCGTCGCTGCGGCCATGCAGCGAAAACGAGTCATCGTCATAGCGCACGGCGAAGTCGCCCTGCGTATACGCCCACACACCCTGCCAGCGCGACCAGTAGGTATTCGTCCAGCGCGCAAGATCACCCTTCCACTCGGGCATCACCCGCGCACCGTCAACGCGGAAGTTGGCGCTATCGCCCCAGACCGTGCGAGCGAGATACGGATACGGCGCCGAGATGACGATCTCGCCCCTCTCGTCCAACGCCGCGCGACGAAACGGAACACCAACGGCTGCCCCATCGCGACGATACGGCGCGAGCGGTGCCTCGGGGTGTTCATCCTCGGCCGTCTTCTCGAGCCAGACATCACCCAAAATCCACGGCAGCGGGTACGTGTGCGCGTCAGCGCGCAGCGGATAGTCGGCATTCCCGTAGAAGTGCGTCCACGCAATGCCACCGTGCTCGGTCGCCCAGTACGAATTGATGTACCACGGCGCGAGCAAATCCATGCCGAACTCCTGCACACTTGGCGAGACCGGTTCGGCGCAGAACGAGCATACGCGCAGCGATGACAGATCGTACCGTCGCACATCGTCGGCGTTCTGCACGTCCTGCATGATGCCTTTCAGAAACGTCACGCCTGCCTTGA